>TARA_R110002050_G_scaffold57423_1_pt1 | contig 53313 bp, 61 predicted proteins | sample TARA_R110002050 | Tara Oceans TARA_R110002050 (sample SAMEA4396988) | marine metagenome | biome: Polar Biome; feature: [DCM] deep chlorophyll maximum layer (ENVO:01000326); material: water (ENVO:00002006), including particulate matter (ENVO:01000060) such as... | depth 25 m
TGATTTATCGTCACCTGTGGCGAGTGATGGATGGCAATGAAAGTGAGCTTAACCATTAACAGCACAAAATATTAACGCGCTTAGAGTTGAGCTTATTATATTCAATTATTACCCTCTTTATATGTTATATGTGCGTACAACGGATAGTTATACTGTCTTTCATTTATGTTGATAGAAAGACTAAACCCACCGTTGCAGTATCCTTTAGTTGACGTCTATCATGTACAAAGTACATCTTAAACTCATTTTCTGAAGTTTTCTTTTTGAGTGCACCAGGTAGCTGGAAAGCGATGATTTCCCGATCGTTGTTATCATCTATGTGCTTGTGTATTTCAGACGTTGTTGTCGTATTAAATAGCATATCAATAGGCATGCCAGTAAGGCTATTTGGATTCTTTTCTATAGAACTTGCAAGCCTTTCATTTATTCTGAGGATAACGTTGTTTTGGTCAAAATAAACGATACCAAATAAAGATTGGTCAAAAATTGCATCCCACTGACTGAGACTTTGTTGAAGTGATTTTTCAGTTTTCTTGAGATCGGTTATATCTTGGTTGACTTCAATAGCGCCAATGATCTTATTGTCATTATCAAGTAGCGGTGTTGCATACATTATAATTGTTCTTTGTTCGCCATCGAAGGCTTCTATATTAACCACCTCAGGGCTACTAGTTTCTCCATGAGTAACTGCCCTCGCTAATGTCCAACCCTCTGCACCGACTTCCTGACCTGTTTTTTCCCATCGTCCTTTATATTGACCGAAATCTTTCACTTCAACGTACTTAGCCCCACCCCAAATACGCTGTACTTCTGGGTTTGCAAGTGAAATGGTGCTTGTTTCATCTGCAGCCCATAAACCGACTGGAATGGTCTCGATGATTTTACGCATCATATACTCGCTGCGTTCTAAGGCTTGCTCAGCTAATTTCCTATCGGTTATTTCTGCTGAAATAGCAATTATTTTTATAGGGCGGTGTAATAAATCAAATATCAACTTCCCGCGTGAAGTAAACCATCGTGTTGTTTCACTATTGTTTTCTTTGTATACAAAATCCCATTGATAAGGTTCATGCTTAGAAAAGAGATCTATGAGTGCTTCTATTGGAAGATCACTAAAGGGGAGTAACGTCGGCCGAAACTTCTCTGGAGTTTGATCAAATACAGATAACGCATTATCTGAATAAATTAGTTTATCTGTTAATACATTCCATTCCCAATGAACAATTTCAGCCATCTCCAAGGCGGAGCGCATTCGTGTTTCATTGTCCATGATCTGACTCAGATACTCGCGTCGAGTATCGCTGACAGAATTATTATTTGCCATCGTATCTTGCAAACTCGATATAGCTTCATTGCCGTAACGCAGCCATACCCAATTAACTTCTAGATAATCAGCCAGTGTTCGAAGGTTATCGTATTCAATTTCGCCGCCGCGGGTCCACCTATTGACTGAGGGAACTGAAGTTCCTGCAGCTGTAGCGACTTGAGATTGTGTAAGACCTTTCTGTTTTAGTAAGTCTTTTAGTCGTTCACCGAAACCATTTTTGGGCATAAATTTGACCTTTTAACTGCGCAAAGTACGCGTTTCAACGTATTTTTAGTTAACGTTTTTTATTTAATTTTAGACGTCTATGTTACCACGGAAGCTATATATCTCATTGATATCATAATTCAAAAGTGCGTGTTAAGTAATAAATTACTTGACGAGTAATTGTTACGGTAATATAACTGTAACTGTAGACGGGTGTGAATAATTGTTTCTTGAAGATAAACATGAACAAGATTTATACAGTTAGTAAATCGTCTGAATACAACCATACTTAATTTATTTTTGGAGTAATTTATTATGAAAAAAACTCATTTGATTGGTAGCTTATTAACAGCTGCAACAATTGTTTTTGCTTCTTCGGTTATGTCACACGGTGTTGAAGTACCGTTAGGTAGTAAGAGCTTACAAATGTTCAAAAATGCACAAGAAATGCCAATCGCTTCGATGAACGAGCCTGGTGTTAACGCTTATTTTGAAGATATCGTCGGTTCTGCGGATCCTAAAGCACCATTGTCTTGTGGCATGTTCAAAATCGAAAAAGGTAATGAACTTGTTTATACCTACGATTATGACGATACAAAAATTATCTTAGACGGTCACATTTACTTTGCCGATGGTACTCAGAAAGTAAAAGGTGAGAAAGGAGACGTATTGTTTTTCCCTAAAGGTGCAACCATTACATTTTCAACGGATGAATCTGGTTTAGCTTACGCATGCGGTCAACGTAAATTGTTCTGATAACGAAACGGAAATAGACGTCAGGATGGGTATTGACGTCTTTTCATAACTATAAAGAGAGAGAAATGAAAAAGAAATCATTAGCTCATATAATTCCGTTAAGTTTACCTATTGCTTTTTCAGCGGCTATTCAAGCAGGTGATAACATTGATTTAACTGATTTGACACATAACGATCCGTTTTTTTATACCAGCGATCAATATATCAAAGCAGACAGTAATCAAAGAGAATTACTGGGCGTAGGCCGCCCGAATAAAACGCATTCACAAATTCCACACTTGCCTGTGTATTTCGGCTATATGAATACTAACTCTACATATCGCTTTGTTAATATTGTTGAGCAAGTCTTATCGATGATTGGTGAAGGCAAGCATGGCTTATGGCGGATACAAGAAAACGGTACTGTACGTGAATATTTAAAAGTAGGTGCTAAAGGTCTAACGCCTGGTGCAGATTTAACAGCTAAAGAAACACAGACGATCATTGCAGAAAATTATAGTTCATATCTGCCAGATGAAAGCTGGTCTGGTTATAAATATCCTGATCAAAAACTGAATGAACAAGGCAAATTAAACTTTATTGACTTGCCTATTACGCATCAGAAATACAAAGGAAAATACGCAAAACACGAACCGGTTGATTTGCCAAATTGGTACTGCACAATGTCTGCAAATGATTACCCTTATGCTAAGCAAGCAATGAATTTTGCCTTTGCCCAGAAAGGCAGTAATCAGGTTGGACCATTAGGTAAACGTGCCGGGTTGGACATTAATGAAAATTACACTAATGTGCTACGTTTGAATCAGATGGCAGATGGTCGTTCATGGGTTAACGTCATAGATAATGACGGTAAAACACTTAATGTGAAGTGGGAAGCCATTGATGAAACAAAAACAAATGCTGAGTATTACTTAGTTGAACGTCCTTTCTTCAATAAACCTTATTTGTTTGTTACCGCCGTTTATGACAATAAGGACAATACTGATCACCGTTATGTTCGTCCACAGGGCGCTTACTACGATGCCATTAAAGACAAGGGTTATAAGCTAAAAACTAATGTAACGGCTCAACCACGCTTTCATTTAGAAAAAGGTGGCGAAGCTAAAGCTGTTGGTTTACCAATTTACGGTGTTCATCATCATAACCGTGCTTCATTTGGTGGTGGTGGTGCTTGCCCACTTAAAGGTGGTGACTGGGGACGTTATCCTGATACGACAGGTGGTTCAGGTTGGCCTACACAGTATGAAGAAGTGACACCGCTATGTGATTCGGTACTCGTTGATATTAAATTCTTTAGTAATTTAGATGGTCGTGATTGGAATGATCCGACTAAATATCTAGCCAATGCGGGTGTTGGGACTAAAGACGTGACTTATAAAGTGCAACCAGGTACGTATGGTGAATTCACCGATCCGTACAACACTGAACGAGGTGTTAAAAATGCTGAAAGTCAGAATGTACCGGCTGAAATGACAGTAAATTTTCCGGCGGTTGGTGAACTAGTTTCTTATGAAACAGCCCCTGATCTTGATTTAGCGGGAATTATGATTCCTTCAGAATCAACTTCATGCCGTCCTATTGTTCAAGCATCACTAACGAAGGAGTTCAGAAAATGAATTCAAAAATAAATGTATTAAAATCCTTACCTGTTGTTCTAGCCGCAACTATGATGAGTCCTGTTTGGGCTGATGGAGAAGCAGAAACGGGTCCAGCAAAAGCGGCAAAAGAATCTACACAATTTACTGAGTTTCTAGATCGTGACGAAGTATTGGGCGGCAAGTTTAGTACTTGGGTTGAATTTGCTTCTGATTACGTATTCCGTGGAGAGTCAGAAACGAATGATGGAAAGATTCCTTCACTAAAAGGTGCTGTGACATGGTCACATTCGAGCGGGGTTTACCTAGGTTATTATCTTGCCAATAACTTGTTCCCTGGTGGAAGCGCTGATGGTGACAACGATAATATTAACGCGATATATGGACCTTATGTAGGTTACGCAACAAAGGATATTGCTGGAACAGGTGTTAACTTCAACAGTATGCTTTTCCAATATATTTACCCAAGTGATACTGATTCGAACTACTTGGAAATGTTTAACTATATCGATAAGCAATTCGGTTCTGTAAACATCAAATTGGAATATTCACCGACCATCACGGATTGGTTCGGTGTGGAAGGTGTTCAATCACATAACGTTGCCATCCATCCAAGTATTGCCCTGCCTTATGAGTTTACCTTATCAGGTAGCTTAGGTCGTCAAATGTTCGAAAGCCAATATGATGCTGATTGGACGCATTGGAATGTAGGCATCAGTCGTAACGTATTTGGCTACAACGTTGATGTACGTTATCACGATACCGATATCAAAGTGGGTGACAACGATTTCTACGGTTTCGAGTCTAACAATCATATTGTTGATAGTCGAGTCGTGTTTGGTGTATCTAAATCTTTTTAAAATGTTGTGCCCTCAGTCGCCTTAATTCCTGGTGGCTGAGGTTTATTTTCAGATTGGAATCCTCTTTTTTCACCTTAATAGCTCGGTTTCGAGCTTTAAGGTGAGTTTTTTTAATCGAGTATTAGATTAGCTTTCTTTAGATAACGTGCTGAACAAGCACTATTCAACATAATAAACATCAACTGCTTTTTATGTAATCTTGGCCGTGTTAATAATTTTTCCTCATCCTGCTCCATCAACATATGTAATGTTGATATTCCGCCTAAACTCATCGCACGAATTTCCCAACCTAAACGACCTTTAACCGAAGCACCTAATAAAAAACCGCCTTTCATTAGATCTTTAGTGCGTTGATATAGACTATTCAGTAAGGGGGCGAGGTGTTGCGTATCGGTTCGTAATAAATCGACCTCTAGTAATTGTGCCTTAGCCAGCTCATCCTGTGGAATGTAAATGCGATCTTGCTCAGTATAGTCTTGAACGATATCTTGATAAAAATTTATCAATTGCAAGGCACTGCATATCGCATCGGATTGTTCTAATTGTTGATCCGTTGGTTGACCATTTAAATGCAGTAGCAAACGGCCAACGGGATTAGCTGATCGCGTGCAGTAATCTAATACTTCTTCAAAATTAGCATAGCGATTTTTAACTACATCTTGCTTGAATGCCGATAAGAGATCGTTGAACAAAGAAATGGGTAAATCATGTTGGTCGATAACATCCGCTAGGGCAATAAATATTGGATCTTTACCCGAATAGCCCTGATTTTTAATTTCGGATAAGGCTTTGCTGTAAACGTCTAATTGTTCCAATCTGGTTTCTTGCGATGCATTACCTTCATCGGCAAAATCATCTGCTGTGCGAGCAAAGGCATAAATAACACTAATCGGAAGACGCAATTTTTTGGGAAGTAATACCGAGGCGACAGGAAAGTTTTCATAATGACTTTGTGCCATGTTCTGACAAAATTGATAGGCTTTTTGTAACTTAGATTGTTTCATCTTCTTCGCTTTCTTTTAACTTGCGTGTTGGCGTGTGAATGGCTGAAACGGGCGTTATTTCTTCTTTGGTACGAATGCCCATATCGAGAAACCGTTTTCCGCTGGGTAAAACTTGGCGTTCTAAAGAGCCAACGGTTTTATTAAAATTATCAACGCTATTATTAAGGCTTGCACCCAATTTACTAAGGTGTCCTGTAAATACACTTAAACGTTTATAAAGCGTTTCACCCAACTCGCGAATTTCGATGGCATTTTCAGCTAAAGATTGCTGTTTCCAGCCATACGATACTGCTCTCAGTAGGGCAATAAAATTGGTCGGGCTGGCTAAGATAATATTGTTTTTAATGGTATCTTCTAATAATGAAGGATCAATTTCTAAGGCTGCCGATAAGAAGTGTTCGCCCGGAATAAATAAAATAACAAATTCAGGTGATTGTGAATATTCGACCCAATAATTCTTGGCGGCTAATTCTTTAGCACGTTGACGAATGATTTGAGCATGACGTCGAAGTTCTTTTTTACGCACATCGTCATCGGTTGATTGAATCGCTGACAAATACGCATCTAACGGTGTTTTGGCATCGACAATAATTTCACGATTTTCAGGTAATCGTACTATCATATCTGGGCGAATACTGCCTGTTTCAGTGACTGTATGCGTTTGTTCAAAAAAGTCACAATGAGCGACCATGCCACTTAATTCGGCAAGACGGCGCAGCGTCATTTCACCCCATTGTCCACGTACTTCTGGTCGACGTAAGGCTTGCACTAGATTTTGCGTTTCCGATTGTAATGCTTGTTGGCCTAATGCCATTTGTGAAATGGTACTGCTTAAATTACCGTAGGATTCTTTACGCTCTTTTTCAATGTCGTGGATCTGTTTGGCTGTTTGTAACAAGGCATCATTGATCGGTTTCACTAGCTGTTCGATCGCTTGCTCTTTGCTGTGTAACTCGGCTTTAGCTTCACTTTGATAACGTTTAAGATTTTCCTCAGCTAACTTGAGAAAATGTTCATTATTTCTGCTTAAGGCTTCATTGGAAAGTTGGTTAAACGTATTAGCAAGTTGGTCATGTGTTTGATCTAAAATCGCATCGAAATGTTCATGCGCCTGTTTTTCTAGGGAAAGCTTCATGATCAATTCAGCATTTTCAGCGGTTAATTTTTTTATTTTACGAGCACGAAACTGGTATGCAGCTGTCGCTCCTGCAAGGGCGCTGGCAATCAATAATATGGCTAGGCCATTTTCCTGCTGGGAAAGCTGTTGAATGAAACTAAAATCTACAGCCATTGCAAGATGTCACGGGGATGATGAATGCTGGTATCGGCCTGCCAATCATCAGGATTATCGTCGCTGGTTATATAACCATAAAGCGCGGCAATAGTTTGCATATTGGCATTTTTACCCGCTTCAATATCACGTGACGCATCGCCAATATAAAGACATTGTTCAGGTTGTTGTTGGATAATTTCACAAGCATAAAACATGGGGGCTGGGTGAGGTTTACTGAACGGCGTGGTATCAGCACTGACAATACAGCCAGCGCGATGGGTTAAGTTTAATTGTGCTAATAAAGGCTCTGTTAAAAAAGCAGGTTTATTGGTCACCACTCCCCAAGGGATTTTTGCTTGTTCTAGCGTCGATAATACTTCTTCCATACCATCGAATAATGCACTTTCACGGGTAATATTATCTTGATACAGCTTGATGAAACGTTGTTGCAGAGAAGGATAATTTTTATGATCCGGCGAAATACCAAAACCTAAAAATAATAAACCGGGACTACCGTTACTGGCGACTGGACGAATATCATTATAATCCAGCATGTCTAAGCCTTCTTGCGCCAATAATGTATTGAGTGCAAAAGCTAGATCGGGTGCCGTATCAACTAAGGTGCCATCAAGATCGAACAAAATAGCAGAAAACGGTTTGAGCAAAGCTGAAGTTTGATTGGCTGCCACTATCAATCGTTCAATCTCCGACAATGCATTAAATAATTCACTTTAACATCATCACCCAAAGCATAATTTTTTGTCAGCGGGTTGTAACTTAACCCACGAATATCACTGACTTCTAAGCCAGCTTGGCGGCACCAACTCGCCATCTCTGATGGGCGAATAAAGCGTTTATAGTCATGGGTACCTTTTGGTAGCATTTTTAAGAGGTATTCTGCACCGACTACGGCAAATAGGTAGGCTTTTGGATGGCGATTTAATGTGGAAAAAAATACGTCGCCGCCTGGTTTAACTAATTGTGCACACGCGCGAATGACCGAAACCGGATCGGGCACATGTTCCAACATTTCCATACAGGTTACGAGATCAAATTCACTCGCGGATTGTTGTGCTTTTTGTTCGGCAGTAATTTGTTGGTAGTGAATGTTTAAGCCGGCATCAAGTGCGTGCAGTCTAGCGACACTCAACGGCATTTCGCCCATATCAATTCCGGTTACATTGGCCTTATTTTTAGCCAGAGCCTCAGATAAAATGCCGCCACCACAGCCGACATCAATAACGTGTTTATTTTCAAGAGCGCATTTCGTTTTTATAAAATCTAAACGTAGCGGGTTAATTTCATGCAAAGGTTTAGACTCACCTTCGGTATCCCACCACCCATTTGCTAAGGCTTCGAATTTCGCCACTTCATTTGGATCAACATTGCTATGTGTCGTTGTCATTTATCTGATTGCCTAATTTTGTTTGCCCATTCGTGCGTATTTTGGATTATTTTTGCTTTATTTAAGGTGGTGAGTTGGCGATCTTTTAATAATTGCACGCCATCAACCCAGACATCACTGACTTTATCACGCCCTGTAGCATAAACAAGTTGTGACACAACATCATAACAAGGCTGTGATTCTAAACTACTTAAGTCAACCGCGATGATATCGGCGGCTTTGCCGACTTCAAGAGAACCGGTAATCGCATCGATACCTAATGCTTTAGCAGCATTAATCGTCGCCATTTCTAAGGCTGTATGAGCGGGAACGGCGCCCGCATCTTGTGCCACGGCTTTGGCAAGTAAAGCGGCTTGACGCATTTCGGCAAACATATCCAAATCATTATTCGAGGCCGCGCCATCAGTACCAATCGTAACGTTAATACCTTGTTGAGATAATGCACCAACTGGGCAAAAACCACTTGCCAGCTTGAGGTTAGATTCTGGGCAATGAGCGATATGAACGCCAGATTCTGCACACCAGCTTATTTCTTGTTCATTTAATTGTGTCATATGCACCGCGATTAACCGTGGCGATAATAATCCTAAGGTTTTCAATCGTTCTAGTGGGCGCACACCATACTGTTCAATACTTTGTGCAACTTCATCAGCTGTTTCGTGAATATGCATATGAATCGGTAAGTCCAACTCTTCTGCATTCATCATAATAGATTCTAAGCTGCTGTCAGATACAGTGTAAGGTGCGTGGGGCGCGTAAGCAGTCGAGATCCGTGGATGATGACGATAATGGTCGTGTAGTTGCTGGCCTTTGTAGAGATATTCTTCAACGGTATTAGCCCATGCAGAAGGGAATTCAATGACCACCATGCCGAGTGTTGCGCGAATGCCGCTTTGGTCAACCACTCTTGCTGTTGCATCAGGGAAGAAATACATATCATTAAAACAGGTGGTGCCGCCGCGAATCATTTCAGCAATGGCGAGTTCTGAGCCTGCTTCAACAAAAGCATCACTCACCCATCGTTTTTCGGCAGGCCAGATGTGGTCATTCAACCATGTCATCAGCGGTAAATCATCAGCTAAACCACGTAACAGTGACATAGCAGAATGCGTATGGTTGTTAATCAACCCAGGCATTATGCAATGGTCACCCATTTGATGAGTTGTCGTGGCAGTATATGTCTGCTTTGCCAGTTGCTGTGGAATTAGCGCTACAATACGGCCATCATTAATCACCACCGCATGATGTTCTAATACGTGCTGAGACCGATCAACCGGCACAAGCCAACGAGCATTTATAATAAGATCAACATTTTTCATAGCCAAGATTATACCGTCATAGACAGGAGATGACATTGGATAAAAATAAGACATCGATTCAGCCTATTATTTGGCGTGATGATGCACTCTTTTTGCTAGATCAACGGCGGCTACCCGCAGAGCAGATCTGGTTGGAATATAACCGCCCCGATGATGTGGCAAAAGCGATTAAAGATATGGTCGTTCGTGGTGCACCGGCAATTGGTATTACCGCGGCATTTGGTGTTGTGCTTGCTGCACGTCAGGCATGGGATCTTACGGCAGAAAACTGGAAACAAGCCATGCCTATACCATTAGCAACATTGGCGGCATCACGTCCCACTGCGGTTAATTTGCATTGGGCAATAGACCGAATGACGGCCGTATATCAAAACTTGCCGGATAATGAATCTGCCGAACAGGCTTTATTAAAAGAAGCACAAAACATTCACGCAGAAGATATTGCCGCCAATCATTTGATGGGGCAGTTAGGCGCGGCTCTTATTGACCCAAATAGTAGCGTTTTAACACACTGTAATGCTGGCGCATTAGCGACTGGCGGTTTTGGTACTGCGTTGGGCGTGATTCGTCAGGGTTATGCCGATGGTAAAATTGTACAGGTTTATGCTGATGAAACGCGACCTTGGTTACAAGGTTCAAGGCTGACAGCATGGGAGTTGCAACAAGATAATATCCCCGTTACCCTGCAAGCAGATGGCGCCGCTGCGGCATTAATGGCAAGCGGCAAGCTTGATTGGGTGATTGTGGGTGCGGATCGCATTACCGCGAATGGTGATGTTGCCAATAAAATTGGCACCTATATGTTGGCAATATTGGCGAAATATCACGGTGTGAAAATGATGGTTGTTGCACCAACATCCACGATAGACTGGCAGTTAAATAGTGGTGATAAGATCCCTATCGAACAGCGACCAGAATACGAAGTAACAATGATTAATGGTCAACAACTTGCCCCTGAGGGAGTGCCCGCGTTAAATCCTGCATTTGATGTCACCCCTGCCAGTTTGATCGATGTTATTGTGACCGAGGCAGGTGTTATTATTTCGCCATCTAGAGAAAAAATGTTAAAAATTAAGGAGTAAAGCATGACAAAAACAGCACTCGTAACAGGTAGTAATCGCGGCATTGGACTAGAGTTGTGTACGCAATTAAAACAACGTGGATTTGATGTGATTGCGACCTGTCGCAAAACAACGCCAGCCCTTAATGCATTAGGTGTAGAAGTCATCGAAGATGTGGAGGTGAGTGATCTCAAAAGTCTTTCAGCCTTAACCACTAAATTAGCCGGTCGACACATTGATTGGCTGATTAATAATGCCGGTATTGCCGATGGCATTGCAATGGATGATCTGGATGACGATGCGGTGGAAAGTTGCAAACGCATGTTCTTAGTGAACAGCCTTGGTCCATTATTAACAACACAAGCATTAGTTAATAATTTAGGCAAGGGTAGTAAAGTCGGCATTATTACTAGTCGGATGGGTTCGATGGCCGATAATGATTCAGGCGGCAGTTATGGTTATCGTATGTCAAAAGCAGCGGTTAATGCTGCCGGAAAATCATTATCAATCGATTTAAAACCACGTGGCGTTGCCGTCGCTATATTGCATCCTGGTTGGGTGAGAACAGATATGACCTCTCACAATGGCTTAATCGACACCGATGAATCTGCATCCGGTTTATTGGCCAGAATGGATGAATTGAATCTCGATAATACCGGTTCATTCTGGCATACCAACGGTGATTTATTACCTTGGTAAATTATCCGAGCTTAACGTCATATCAACAAAAGGGCTTGCCAGCACTTATTCAGCCGGCAAGTCTAATGATTGCCAAATTTGAAGATAGCACCCATCGACTCTGGCAATGCCAAACAATTGATGGACCCATGATGTTGAAAGTGTGTAATCGACATACCGTTGCTGCCTCGTCTTTTTGGCAAGGAATGAATAGCTTATTTGCACTATCGTTTCCTGCTTGCTTGGCAGATATGGCGGCGATATATCAACAGGTTCAACATATTAGCCCTTTGATGGTACCAGAACATATTGCTTCAGACTTTTCAGAAACCGCTTCTTTTGTCTTAGTTCGACTTATTGCAGGTGATGACGTTATTGCCGATGCGATAAGCGACCAAATAGTACAAAATTTAGTCCATCATATTAGTGATTGCCATCGTTATAAAAGTACGACCTGGGGCACATTGCTTAGGCCTCAATTAGCAGAAGACCAATGGTCAATGCGTTTGCAGCGCACCTTAAAGCAGCTTGCAGCTACACGCGCTATTCCGCAGAATATTTTGCAAGAGGCCTTACAACAAGCGGTGATGATCAAGCAGGTAGAATGTGTACCGATTATGCTCGATTTACGATGGGATCAGTTTTTACACCAAAATGGCAAGTTATCTGCCATTGTCGATCTTGATGCTTTTGTGACGGGCCCCAGAGCATTGGAATTGGTGTTATTGGAATATTTATTAGACCAGCGGCAAGCCGTTATCTTCAAACAACATTATGAGAAAACACACCTAATGCCCGATCTGACACAGGTTAGAACAGCGTATCGCGTATTATTATTTTTGATGAATGTGTTGGGCGAAACAGATATTGCACGTTGGATGAACGCGCCTCATCACTTGGAAAGTTGGTCATAAATTCCCTGACGGCTTAATACTATCTTTGCCATCTGCACATCCTGCTCGCAAAACTAGCTACCTCATGCGTTGCCGAATAAGTTAGTTGTCGTGAGACGAACTGTAACTTACGTTTGATGGCATGTTGATGTTATAAATGAACGCAGTGCTTCTCAGAGTGATTTTTGCCTTTTTAAGTTGAATAAAGCAATACGGGCATTTATTTTGTTGAGGATAGCAGTGTAAGGCATCACTATTTTAGTTAAAATACCGTCTTCACTTCCCTAATACGGACGCAGCATGCTATTAAATATTACCGATCCCGCCATTATGTTTTCAGGTATTTCGCTGTTATTTTTGGCCTATACCAATCGATATTTAGCCTTAGCCAGTGTTGTTCGAACCTTAAACAATGATTTGATACAAGATGAAGGGAGAAATAGAGTTCGGCAAATTAGAAACCTGCATCTACGAATCACACTGATTAAATACATGCAGGCATTTGGCGTTTTATCCTTCATGTTCTGCGTATTCGCGATGCTGATGTTGTTTTGGGAAAAACAGATGTTAGGCGAAGACTTTTTTATAGCGAGCTTAGTGACAATGGTGCTCTCGCTGGTTTTTTCCTTAATAGAAATTTTAATGTCAGGCCAGTCATTAAAAATGGAATTAGAGAGAACAAATATAAGCGATGACCTCTGGGATAAATGAGTGGCGCTAACTTGATGTCGTCTTAATTTAAGTCCACGGCATATTGTTTAAGTAATGCCAGCGGCACAATCTCTAATGCTTTGATATGCGTTTTTTTCAGATACACGCGCGGTGCCATTTTATTTTCCGCCGCCTCTAACCAGCGAGCCGCACATAAACACCACAAATCGCCTGGTCGTAATCCCGGAAAATTAAAGTCCGATATCGGCGTTGATAAATCATTACCGCGAAATCGCGAGTATTCTAAAAATTCTTTAGATGCTTCGATACATACCGTATGCGAACCAACATCGTCTTTACTGGTGTTGCAGCAATTATCTCGAAAAAATCCCGTGACAGGGCTGCCATGACTTTCTTCTAATTTTTCACCGAATACGTTCAGTGATTCATCCATTTTCATGATTTTTACCTTTTGATTATTAAGTTATAGTCAACTTTCTGAGTTAGCTATTTTTTCTGAAAAATAACTAAAGACGTATAAGAGCATAGAGTATTTTCTAAGTGTTGGATATGCCAAACAGACTCACTAATTAACGGGCACAACTTTTCAACATCTAGAGCGTTGTAAGGTTGTTTTACTCAGCAAACGACTTCCCATTGTTACGATGAATCATCATGATTGATGAACGCGGTTTGCTGTTGCCGCCTGCTGGAAAGTGGGAAGGGGTCAAATCTTCACCGGGATGTTGGATGCCGACAAATAAGGTTTTGTTGTCTTCACTAAAACATAAGCCAGTAATTTCACAGCCAATCGGGCCGGTCATAAAACGGCGGATTTCACCCGTATTTGGGTCGCTGCATAACATTTGGTTATTACCCATACCTTTGAATTTGCCTTCATTACTGTATTTACCATCAGTCAATATCCATAAGCGACCAGCGGCATCAAAACCAATACCATCGGGACTATTGAACATATTGTCGGGGGTAATATTGGCCGTGCCAGCACGAGCATCATCATAAACGCTTGGATTACCGGCTAATAAATACAAATCCCATTCAAATTCGTTGCTGGTATGGTCATTTAATAATGGATTCCAGCGGACGATCTGGCCGTAATGATTGTCTTTTCTTGGGTTGGGGCCATTAACCGCTTGATCTTCTGAGCCGCGTTTACTGTTATTGGTTAAGGTGCAATAAACGGTAGCTTGATCAGGGTGAACGGCCACCCATTCAGGACGATCCATCTTTGTTGCGCCGACAATGCTGGCGGCCTTGCGTGCATAAATAAGTACTTCAGCTTGATCGGCAAAGCCGGCTTCTACGGTAAGACCATTTTTACCGTGCGTTAATTCTAACCATTCACCGCGGCCGCGTAAGTCATCAAATTCACCATTAAACTGTGCAACGTAAAGTGTGCCTTCTGTGAGTAAGTCACGATTTTTTTGTGGTTTTTTGGCATCAAATGTGTTTTTAGAAACAAAGCGATAGATATGTTCGCCTTTTGCATCATCGCCCATGTAGACAACAACATGACCGTCTTTATTAACCGTTATCGCGGCATTCTCATGTTTAAAACGACCTAAGGCTGAACGTTTTTGTGGAATCGAATCAGGGTTCATCGGATCGATTTCGACTATCCAACCAAACCGATTTGGTTCATTAGGATTTTTGACGATATCAAATCGGGGATCGTGTTGCTCCCATTGGTAATATGAAGTGCCACCTGCAATGTCATAACGTTTTTGTTCTGGATTTGGCTGATGAGGGGCGATGCTACCAAAATTGTAATTGACGTTTTCTTCACAGGTTAAATACGTTCCCCACGGCGTTTTGCCATTGGAACAATTATTAAACGTACCTAAAATTTCAGTACCCGTTGGATCGGCGTGTGTTTTTAATAATGGATGACCTGCCGCTGGACCTGTCATGTGCATCATAGTATTAGCAGTAATCCGGCGATTGAGTTTTCCTTGTTGATCTAAAGCCCATGCAGCATCTTTACGAATAATTTCAAAGATTGAAACGCCATGTGCCGCCTGACTTTTAGCAACATCATCGGCAGTGAGTGAACTGCCATCATGATCAAATAAATACTCTTGGTTGGTGTATTCGTTGTTGACCACCATTAAAGCGCGATCAGCGCTGAGTGGAAAACATGACATGCCGTCATTATTATCACCAAATTGGAGGGCTTGTGATGCGGCATTACCTTTGCCTGAAGGATCAAATTCTGGCGCATCTGCAAAAATGGGATCACCCCAAGAAATAAGGGCTTCAGCGCGATAGTTTTTAGGCACGATCACCGTATCGGCTGTGCTGGCGGGTATTGATTGAAAGTCGAATAATGTTGATGGCGTGGCAGACAAGGCGTGTTTAATCGGCATGCCCGCTAAAAAAGTACCTGCGCCAACAAGCCCTGCCGACTGCAAGAAGCTACGTCGACTCAGTGTATTAGCAATCAAAGTTTCAAGTTCAGCTGATTTTGTAGAATGATCTTTCATAAGGTCTCGTATTAAAAGTGAGATAACAACATGCCGTTTTAACGGCCACACGGCTGATTGACACCTAAAAAGTGTCAATCAGCTATAGTTTAAAGACCTTATGTGACACTTAACGTGTTTTTTAAAAGTGAAATTAAGATTTGTAAGGCATTGGGCCTAAGTAGTCTTTTTTACCTACTTCTACACCGTTATGACGCAAAATGGCGTAAGCGGTCGTGATATGAAAGTAGATGTTAGGGATGGCGTGTTGAATAGCAAATTCTTGGCCATTTAGATACTTGCCTTCCCAACGGGCTTGCGATACTTGTTGGGTTGACGTGTTGGCAAAATCAGCAGGTTTAAAATCAGATAAATAGCTTAATACGGATTGAATACGAGCTTGTAGTTCAGCAAGAGTTGTTTCTGTATCGTCATGTTTGGGAGCTAAATCGACGGTACCAGTTAAACGTGCCACGCCTAACTTTGCCGTGTCGCAAGCAATTTGTACTTGGCGGATTAAATTAAATTGATCGGGGGCTAAACGAGAATTAAGTAACACTTCGACATCAAATTTTTTCAACTCGGCAAACTGTTCGCCTTTTTCGAGAATAGCACTTAAATTTGTAAGCATTTTGCTGAATTGTACGACGGTTAATTCATAAAACATGGCATGTACCTTTGTAAGAATAAGTGGGAATACGGTAATAAAATGGGGGCTATTCAGATTACTTTCAATTGGTACTGTTTACTATTTTGTAGTTTTATTTAACGTCGCTTAGATAGTCATTTTTTAACTTAATATAATGATTGGCTGAATACATAAAATGAGCGATTTCATCTTCTGTTAATAGGCGTATGCGCATAGCGGGGCGGCCTAAATATAAATAACCACTTTCGAGCACTTTGCCCTCAGGCACTAAACTACCTGCAGCGAGCATGACGTGTTTTTGTACTACGACTTGATCCATCACAATACTGCCTATGCCAATCAAACATTCATCTTCTATTGTGCAACCATGTAATAAGACTTGATGACCTATAGTGACATGATTGCCGATAATAAGCGGCGAGCCTTCAGGTTGCCAACTTGATTTGTGACTGACATGTAGCATACTGAGATCTTGTATATTAGTGCCTTCGCCAATACGAATAAAGTTCACATCACCACGAATGACGGTGCCCGGCCAAAGAGAACTGTTTTTACCAATTTTAACATCACCAATAACGCTGACGGCGGAGTGAATGTAAACCGATTCTGCAACCTGTGGATGCTGGTTTTGAAATGGCTGTATGTTTTGCATCATTACTCCTTGCTACAAAGCCTTTGCGTTAGTTGTTTTGTAGTCGATAAAGTTTTTGCCAGTTGATGAAGCCGACAATTGCAAGGATAGTGTAAACAGAAAATAAGATGACCGTAGCGTAAAAACCAGATTGAGCATACAACGCAATAGCAGCACCATCAATGACTACCCAATACAGCCAGTTTTGTAACACTTTTTTCGCCATTAACCAGGTATTCATAACAGAGAAAATCGTTATGCATGCATCGAGATACGGATGCTGTGATGTCTGGGTTATAGCTAGGTAATAGGCGGTGATTACACTGAGCAATGTACCTATGCCTAGAAAGGTCAGTTGTTTCATCCACGACCAACTGGTGATGGCTAGCTTATCTTCAGTGGCACCATGTTTGCGCCATAAGGTATAACCATATATCGCCATACCCATGTAGTAGAAATGGAGGAAGGATTGCATGGGAAGTTGGCCTTCCCAAAATAAGATGGTGTAAATGAGTGTGCTGGTAAAGGCGATTGGCCAACACCATTGTGATTCTCTCGAAGCAAAAATAATGTAAGCCATGCCAAGTAGGGCGGCGAAAATTTCCCAGCCCGACATCACGGCAAAGGCATCAACAATGAAGGTTAACCAATCAGACATTATTATTTATCGACCACATCAGCACGGTCTGTGCCGACCATTTTTAATACAAATGCACTGTGTGGCATTACTTTAAAGACTTGTTCAATTTCAGCATCCATCATGTCCATAACATCACGATATTCACCAAACACCTGTGTACTTAGACTATTACGTTTGACGATGAGTTTTGGGTTGGTTTCAAGTTTGTCGATGAAGGCTAAAATCGGTTCTACATAACCTTCCATTAAGGGATAGAGACTGATATCTATTGAAATACGCATGTTTTTGTACCTAAATATAAATTAAAAAAGGGCTCATAAGAGCCCTTTTAGTAAAGAGGTTATTAGTAATCCCAAGTGAGGTTTACACCAATAACGCGGGGATCGCCATATTGCGTGTAAGTTTCAGGATTATCATAAGCGGGTGCATTGTTAGCAAAAAAGAATCCGCGGGTGTAATAGTCTTTATCAAACAAATTACGGCCCCATAAAGAGACTTTCCAGTCACCTTGTTTGTAATCTAAACTTGAATTGACGATAGCGTAAGAGCTTGATTTTGAATCATGGCTATTTGAGTAATAAAACTCATCTTTGCCTTCAATATTGGCTCTAAATGTCCAGTTGGAAGTTAGATAAACTTCACTTCCCAAGCTAAATTGATAAGCCGGCGCATGTGCTTGACGACGACTATTGACGTTGTAAGCATCTGGGTTGGGATTGTTATATTCATCAAATGTCGCACTAAGTAGGCCTAAAGAAGCAAAAACACGCAATTTGTCAGATGCCGACCAATCTACCTCGGCTTCGATACCATAATTGGTGCCTTTAGCTGCATTGCTTAAATAGTCTTTAAATTGACCGCCACCGATATCAATTGACGTTTTTACTTGTGCATCACGGCGTAGCGAATAGAAAGCACTAATATTCGTCATTAGATCGCCATCAAGCCAAAGTGATTTCAGACCTGTTTCTAAACTCCACATATACTCGGTATCGAATTTACGTTGAGAAGGTAGTAGTGATGTTTTATTGTTTATACCACCAGATTTATAACCGCGAGATAGTGATGTATAAAGAAGTTGATTTTCTTCTAACTGATAGTTTAAACCTAATTTCCCACCAAATAAGACTTCATCTATCTCTTTGTTAATCGCATTTGAATCAGCATAATCGGCTGTGAAATATTCGACACGCAAACCTGAAATGAGCGTTAATTTATCATTTAGATGACTATCAAGCTGACCGAAAATAGAGGTGTTTTCAGTTTTGTATTGGCTATCTAGATCTCCCCAGTCATAGTTACGATCTAACTTTTCATCTTGAGCCAAATGGTAGACGCCAATCGCCCACTCTGTAGTGTTGTTGAAAATCCATCCGTCTTCGTTTGATAATGCTTTAAGTTCTATGGATTTATTAACTCTATCTCGATTGTATTCATCATAATAATCGTACAATGGATTATTACTCCAATCATCATCGTAAGCGTAAACGCTGTTAGAGTTTACGTATGTGAGAGCAGTTTGTAATTGGATTGAACTACTGGCACGCCAATCGGTTTTAATGGCTAGCGCATCTGTTTTTTGACTATCTTCGCCTGGACGGTTTGTTTGCGTATGTCGAGAGTTATCAAAGGTAAATGCATCGTAACCATTGTTAATATCAAGATGAATTAAATTCAAATCTACTGTTAATCGATCACTTGCAAACCATTTCAAGTGACCTTTTGCAGTGACTTCGTCTTGGTCTTGGGTGTCATCACTATTCAAAAAGTCATTTTTCATATAGCCATCAGATTGGTGGCTGTTGATTGAAACTCGGCCTAGTAACTTATCTTCAACTAAAGCACCACCAACAGCCACGCCAAGATTTTGTGTTCCATATTGGGCAATCCCTGTTTCAACATGAATATCAAGATCATTCGTGGGTTGCTTGCTTTGCATATTGATAACACCAGCAAGAGCATTGGTGCCAAAAAGCGTACCTTGAGGACCACGTAATACTTCAACCTGCTCAACATCAAATAGAGTGGCAGCGCCGCCGATACGACTAAAGTCGATACCATCGATCATTAATCCCACTGACGGATTGATAGGTGATGAAAATTGGCTACGCTCACCTATGCCACGAATTTGGAAATACTGACCTCGTGAGGCACCACTAGCAACATTAACATTAGGCGCAAGGTTTAATACATTTTCAATATGCTGAGCACCGCGAGATTCAATAACTTCGCTATCAATTGTCGTTAAGCTGATTGGGGTTTCTTGAGCGGTATTTGGTCTGAAATCTGCACTAACAAGCATTGCAGGTAGTTCGATTTCGGCTATTTCAGCAAATGCTTGTGTTGAGAATAAAGCGGCGATTGCGGCGGGTAAAAACTTAAACTTCATTGTTGGCCTTTTTAAGGAATAAAAAGGACAGGGGATAATTCATTGAATGCACTTTATAAAAAAGTGTGAATGACATATCTCGGCCTGTCCCTACGCCAGTATTAACTGGATCAGGTTCATAGGGTTCATTCTTTATAATAAGAAAATCTCAGGCTCAACGGCCGCCCCTAGGCTTTAATTTGATAGTGACTTAGAGGAAACTTAAACTAAGTTGTCATCAAATGTGTGGCGAAATTATACGGCAAGCTACTGTTTTTAGCGATTATTTTTTATAATGAAAGCGCGAACATCAATGAGAATGCTTGTGATGGCGCTATTTAAGACTAGCTCTACATGCGGGACAGATTCTTAGTTTGCTGTTGAGGCGTGTGGTGGCTACTTTATTACTGTGATTGTCATAACATCTTGGGCAGAAAAATCCTTTTTCGCCGGAAAAGATGTAACAGCCTGATTTTATTTCTGGCTTGGCAATAACCATTGTTGTTTGCATCATTGCCAAGGTTTTATTTTTACGAAGCTGTGTTAGCTGCTGTTGCAAGGTCGATGTGTTTATTTTTATTTGTTCTAAGTCATTCGCCAGTGCATTTAATATTCTTTTTAGTTCTGATTCACTGTTGTTATTAATGGCTATTGAAAGCTGTTGCAATAATGTCTGTGAGTGATTGATGGGTTCAAAAAGGTTCATGTGATTCCTTCGCCACTAAGTGTTAAGTAGTGGGTGTTAAGCAATGGCTTTTTCGACCACTTTTCGGGTGAGATGGGGGGCAAGGTGCTCGATAAAGTCGTAACTAAAACCACGAAGATAACTACCTCGGCGAATTCCCATATGCGTGGTACTTGGCTTGAATAGGTGACTGACATCGAGTGCTTGTAGTGGTGCGTCTTTAATGGGATCAAAAGCCATGCTGGCAATGATACCTATACCTAGGTCGAGTTCGACATAGGTTTTTATAACATCCGCATCGGTGGCGGTGAAGACGACATTAGGGGTTAAGCCTTGTTCAATAAAGGCTTGATCTTGTTGTCCTCGGCCAGTAAATCCCATTACATAGGTGAGAATAGGGTATTCGGCAATGGCGTTGAGTGTGAGTTTTTTTTCTAACAATAAAGGGTGATTGGGCGGGACTACAATCGATCGATTCCACTCATAGCAGGGCAGAATAGCCAAAGTATCAAACTGTGCTAAGCCCTCTGTAGCAATAGCAATATCAACTCTGCCTGTAGCGGCCATTTCAGCAATCTCGGTCGGTGTGCCTTGCACCATATTTAAATGAACATGGGGATAAAATTTCGAAAAAGCTTTGATAGCTTTGGGTAAAGCATAACGTGCTTGGGTGTGAGTTGTGCCTATCGATAATGTGCCTAGTTGATCATTTTTATTATCATCCGCGAGCTGGCGGATATTTTCCACGTCAAGTAATACGCGATCAGCCATCTTAATCACTAATTGGCCAAAGGAGGTTAAGCCGGTTAGTCGTTTTCCGTGACGTTCAAAAATTTGTAGGCCAAGTTCCTCTTCAAGCAATTGCACTTGGTTACTGACACCCGGTTGAGAAGTATGCATGGCATTCGATGCCGCGGAGATACTTAAACCACGGCGGGCAATTTCACGGACGTATTTTAATTGTTGTAGCTTCATCTCTATATTCTTTTTAGTTATAACAATAGTTAATAATATTTATTAGATAGAATATTGTGTGATGGTAAACTTGTCACCTTTTATATGGTCGCAGGCGCTTAAAATACGATGGAATGGGGATATACATTAGCTGGATTAGCTGTGGGCATAATGATTGGTATGACAGGCGTAGGCGGTGGTTCATTGATGACACCGATTCTTATTTTTGGTTTTGCGGTGCAACCTGCTGTAGCTGTAGGTACTGACTTATTATTTGCCGCAATTACTAAAGCAGGCGGTGTTTGGGCGTATTGGCGGCACGGCGTTGTTCATTGGCAGGTGGTAAAGCGCTTGGCAATGGGGAGTGTCACGACAACGCTTTTAACCTTATGGGTTTTGAATAGCAGCGGTGTGGGTAAAGGTGAACATAGTGAGTTAATTACTTCGGCCTTGGGTATCGCACTCATTTTGACTTCTAGCGCTTTATTATTAAAAACTTGGGTAGGCAATATTCTGAAGGCGCAAGCAGGTCATCCTGTGGTTAGTGCGCTGTATAGAATGCGGCAAGATGAAAAACATAAGGCTATAGCAACGGTATTAACGGGTGGTTTTCTTGGTGTGATGGTGACATTATCATCGGTAGGTGCTGGTGCATTAGGCGCGGTGATTCTATTGTTTTTATATCCGAAAATGAAAGGGGTAGAAATTGTCGCCACTGACATCGCTCATGCCGTTCCGTTGACTGCGATTGCCGGTTTAGGTCACTCAGCAGTAGGTACGGTAGATTGGTCTTTGTTATCATTTTTGGTGATGGGGTCATTACCAGGTATTTATATCGGTAGCCGTTTAGGGGTTAAAATTCCTGACCATGTAATGCGGCCTTTTTTAGCCTTAATATTATTAGGGGTGGGAATTAAATGTCTCGTGTAATAGATAAAGTCGATCTCACTTTATATGGCTGTCCAATGCATTATATTAAAGCCCGAGAAATGGTCGGCAGAATGGAGCAAAATCAAGCCATTTTGTTTGAGATTAATAATGGTGATGCGGTGGATGACGTTATAAAAAGTTTACGTCAGGATGGACAAGTTTGTGAGATAGAGTCGAAACAATCGTTAACGACAACGGTTAAGGTGGTAAAAAGAACATGAATAACATTAGTGAAAAATTAGTCGCTAAAATCGATGCGGTTAAGCAAGTATTGGGTCACATTGCAGCTGATTATACGCCTGCGACCTTGGCATCAAGTTATGGTGCAGAAGATATGGTGTTAATGGATTTGATTTGCAAATTTGCACCTGAAATTGAGATTTTCACACTCGATACGGGTCGATTACCTAAAGAAACCTATGAGGTAATGCAGCAGGCCAAAGCGCATTATAGTCGTGAGGTGAAGGTTTACTTCCCAGATGCTTCAGATGTTGAAGAGTTTGTGACACAACAAGGTCCTAATGCGTTTTATGATAGCGTTGAATTACGTAAGCAATGTTGTGGCGTTCGTAAAGTTAAGCCTTTAAAACGTGCCTTAGCGGGTAAAAAAGCGTGGTTAACGGGTATGCGACGTACGCAAGCGGTGACTCGTAGCGAGTTGCCGGTATCAGAATGGGATGAAGGATTTGGTCTACAAAAATTTAGTCCCCTAACGGATTGGTCGAACGGTGATGTGTGGGCTTATATTCGCGCATTTGAGGTGCCTTATAATGCTTTGCATGATCAAGGATACGCCAGCATAGGTTGTGCGCCTTGTACCCGCGCGATTACAGCAGGTGAAGATATTCGTGCTGGCCGTTGGTGGTGGGAGAATCCGGAATCCAAAGAATGTGGTCTACACGTTAAAGCAAAATAATTAGAGAATTTTATGACTAAAAAACAGTTAACACATCTACAGCAGCTGGAAGCTGAAAGCATTCACATTATGCGGGAGGTAGCAGCGGAGTTTGATAACCCTGTGATGCTTTATTCGGTGGGTAAAGATTCAGCAGTTATGCTTCATTTAGCAATGAAAGCATTTGCTCCTGGTAAACCGCCTTTTCCTTTACTTCATGTTGATACGAAATGGAAATTTAAGGAAATGATTGCCTTTCGGGATCAGCGAGTGAAAGACCTTGGGTTGGAATTATTGGTTCATAGTAATCAACAGGGTATTGATGACGGTATCAATCCATTTGATCATCCTCGCTATACCGACATTATGAAAACGGATGCGTTGAAACAGGCATTGGATAAATATGGCTTTGATGCGGCTTTTGGTGGCGCGCGTCGTGATGAAGAAAAGTCACGGGCTAAAGAACGGGTTTATTCATTCCGTGATAAAAATCACCGTTGGGATCCTAAGCAACAACGTCCTGAATTATGGAATACCTACAATAGTAAAGTAAATAAAGGTGAAAGCATTCGTGTTTTCCCATTATCAAACTGGACTGAGCTTGATATTTGGCAATATATTCATTTGGAAGGCATTCCAATCGTACCGTTATATTATGCTCAAGAACGTCCCGTCGTTGAACGCAATGGTATGAAGATTATGGTGGATGATGATCGCATGCGATTAGCTGAAGGCGAAGAACCTCAAATGGAAAAAGTACGTTTTAGAACCTTAGGCTGCTACCCATTAACAGGCGCAGTTGAATCTAATGCATCTACGTTACCTGAAATCATTCAAGAAATGTTATTAGCCACGACATCTGAACGCCAAGGTCGTGCCATTGATCATGACGAATCAGGGTCAATGGAGAAGAAAAAACAAGAGGGTTACTTCTAATGAGCAGTACGGATAATAAATACCAATCGGATAGTTTGATCGCGACCGATATTGATGCTTATTTAAAGCAACATGAAAATAAAGAAATGCTACGTTTTTTAACCTGTGGCAACGTGGATGATGGTAAAAGTACCTTAATAGGTCGCTTGTTATACGATTCAAAAATGATCTATGAAGATCAGTTAGATGCTGTGACTAAAGATAGCGTGAAATCGGGTACAACAGGCGAAGCCGTCGATTTAGCCTTGCTGGTGGATGGTCTACAAGCTGAGCGTGAGCAGGGAATTACGATTGACGTTGCTTATCGTTATTTCTCTACCACTAAACGTAAATTTATCATTGCAGATACGCCGGGCCATGAGCAATACACACGGAATATGGCTACTGGCGCATCTAATTGTCAGCTTGCTGTTATCTTGATTGATGCCCGTTACGGCGTGCAAACACAGACCCGTCGCCATAGTTTTATTGCCAATTTATTAGGTATTAAACATGTTGTTGTTGCCATTAATAAAATGGATATTAAAGATTATAGCGAACAGGTTTATAACGATATTCGAAAAGATTACAGTGAGTTTGCTCGTGAGTTAGAAATGGAAGATGTGCATTACGTGCCACTTTCAGCATTAGTCGGCGATAACGTCGTTAACAAAAGCGAAAACATGCCTTGGTATCAAGGTGAAACCTTAATGCAATTGTTGGAAAATGTTGAAATTGCTGGTGATGCCAATGTGCAGGATGTCCGTTTCCCTGTGCAATATGTGAATCGTCCTAATCTTGATTTCCGTGGTTATTGCGGTACCTTAGCGTCGGGTATTTTGAAGCCGGGTGATGAGATTACTGTCTTGCCATCAGGTAAAGAAAGCACTGTTAAAGCCTTAGTGACTTATGACGGTAATTTAGATGAAGCGATACCAGGTCAAGCGGTAACGGTAACCTTAAATGATGAGATTGATGTCAGCCGTGGCGATATGATCGTTCACCGTGATCATCAACCGCATGTTGCGAGTAACTTTAAAGCAACCGTTGTTTGGATGACTGAAAAGCCATTGGTCAGTGGTAAACAATACAATTTCAAAGTTGGCGTGAGTGATAGTGCAGGTGTTTTGACTAAAATTGATAGTCAAATTGATGTGAATACTTTGGCTGAAAATACAGCCAGTGAATTACGAATTAATGAAATTGGTGAATGTGAGTTCTCATTAAGCAAACCTGTAGTGTTTGATGCTTATACGCGTAATCGTAGTACAGGCTCGTTTATTATTATTGATCGCTTAACAAACGTCACCATCGGTGCGGGCATGATTACTGAAGCTGTTAATAGTTCAACATCACATGCTTTGTCTGCGGATCAATTCTCGGCTTTTGAACTTGAGTTTAATGCCTTGGTTAGAAAGCATTTCCCGCATTGGGATGCCAAAGATTTAAGTGATTTGCTTTAATCATTAAAACTTTCGATTAATTTTAGATATAGAATAGCCGGACCTAGTCCGGCTTTTTTATGTTTAATGGAATTGAAATGGATCTTAAACAAGAACTTATTTATATACAGCAACATATTCCCATTACTGCTCATTTGGGGGTGAAAATTAAGTTATTTGATGGGCAAAAAGTCATTGTCACCGCGCCATTAGAGTCGAATAAAAACCTGCATGGTACGGCTTTTGGTGGCAGTCAGGCAGCCATTGGTATTTTGACTGGGTGGACGTTGATTTACCTTAAGCTGAAACAGCTGGGCATTGAGAATGACTTAGTTATTCAAAAAAGTAGTTACGATTTTACTAAGCCGGTAACGTCTGATTTCACAGCAAGCTGTCAATTGCCGAGTTCATATGAATTTGCATCATTTATTAAGACCTTACAAGAAAAAGGCAAAGCGCGATTAAGTTTAACTGCAGAAATCGAAGCAGGAAAAGGTCTCTGTGGTGTACACGGAGGTTTATATGTGGTGTTTTTGAAACCTTAGTCGAGAAGTGCTCGTCTCCAAATAGCTAACTTCTCGTTGAGTGAACTGCTCGCATGGGCTGGACTGGTTGAGGGAAGGCGTAAACGAACAATTGCCTTTTGTTGTAGTGTTAAGGTCGGCAGTACAAGTCGTTTAAATACCTGTTCGGCTTTTGCACCATTAAACACGATTTTTGAGATGTCAGTATGATGTTGAAATAATAAATTAAAATCGTTAGCCACCATGCTGGCGGTATCAATAGCTTGATCTAAACTGCCCTGACGTTGGCAGGTTTGCAGTACATCCCAAACAGCAATGTGCTTGTTTACTAATAATTGGCAACGCTTCTCATAATCCAATTCTAGCTCTATTTCAAATAGTTCTGACATGATTGGCCAGAAAGCATTACGTGGATGTGCGTAGTATTGCTGTTGTTCAAGCGATTTTACGCCGGGCATAGAGCCAAGAATTAATATCCTCGCATTCAGATCTGCAATAGGAGGAAAGCTACGGCTTAACGGCGTGGAATGACTCATTTATTGATATGTGTTTCCCTGATGTTTAATCCAGCCACCTATATGACGATTAGCAGGATCATGATGTGTCCAGTGCATTACGCCGCCTTTTTTATTCCATTCATATTCACCATAAAGTGTCACGTCATCTCCGGTTTTTAATGCATCAATTCGTGGTGCTAAGTCGATATTATGTGCAACCAAGATGGTTTGGCCTCCAGCTGTTTTAACGATAAATTTTTGATGGCGACGACCATCTAGATTATCAGCTAACAGCTTAATAACGTTGCCGGTTATTTCTAGTTGAATATTACTTTGACGCTGCTCGAAAATCTGCTCAAGCTGACTAGGCGACGATGAGCTTACTGTGGTTTGTTCCGGTGAATATTTACTTGCAGCATAACCAAGGATAATAAAGGCAATGATAAGCCAAATACGCTGTTTTTGACGTGTGTTTTTAGACATAGGGTAATGAATTCTTATTTTTAATAATATGCTCCAGCTTACCTCGGATATCTAGTATCTTCAAAACAATTAACAGCGTAAAATAAAACCTGCTTAAGTATTGAATGATGGATGCATAAATTAAGATTACCTTGAGCCACCGCGATCATGTGCATTTTGAAATAAGATCATGGCGCACGCATACAAGACTAATCAGTATTTAGTATTCATACCGAACTCATTGCAAAATCACTATTGTTAGAATTACCTTAGTGCTAGCAGGTAATTTAGTTATTTATTAATTACTAATTTTGTGGTTAGTACTTCGGTTAATACGTATGGACGGTTATAATGAAGAACTTAATTTTATCTAGTTTAGAGAGCTTAGATGTATCAGTACGATAACTACGATCAGACGATGATTGATCAGCGCGTAGCGCAATACCGCGACCAAACACGTCGCTTTTTAGCGGGCGAATTAACAGAAGAGCAATTCCGCCCATTACGATTAATGAATGGGTTGTATGTGCAAATCCACGCACCCATGTATCGCGTCGCTGTTCCTTATGGGCTGATGTCGTCAAAGCAAGTTCGTAAAATTGCTGAGGTGTCACGCAAATACGACCGAGGTTATGTACATTTTACTACACGTACTAACTTTCAAATGAACTGGCCGAAGCTGGAAGATGTGCCTGATATTATGGCTGACTTGGCCACTGTACAGATGCATTCTATCCAAACTAGCGGTAACGATATTCGAAATACAACTACAGATGAATTAGCGGGTGTATGTGCTAGTGAAATTGAAGATCCGCGGCCTTGGTGTGAGCTTATTCGTCAGTGGTCAACATTTCATCCAGAATTTGCCTACTTGCCACGTAAATTCAAGATCGCCGTCATTGGTACTCAAGAAGATCGTGCCGCAACACAATTGCATGATATTGGTCTGCATTTAGTCAAAAATCACGAAGGTGAAATTGGCTTTGAAGTGCTTGTTGGTGGTGGTTTAGGTCGCACCCCGATCCTTGGTCAAGTTATTCGCCCATTCCTTGAAAAGAAAGACTTATTATCTTACCTTGAAGCTATTTTACGCGTGTATAACCGCTTGGGACGACGTGATAATAAATATAAAGCACGTATTAAAATTACAGTGCGTGAACATGGTTTAAGCCATATCCGTGAATTAGTTGAAGCGGAGTGGGTACACCTTCGTAAGCAATTAGTACTCGATGATAAAGAAATTGAACGTGTTAAACGGCATTTCACTGAGCCTGCTTATGAAGCTGGAGCTGCCGAAGATATGAGTTTCGCTCAAATGCAAGTGGAAGATGCAGCTTTTGCGCGTTGGGTGAAACAAAACGTCGTTGCACATAAAGTACCTGGCTATAAAATTGCTTATATTTCGCTTAAAGCACCGCTCGTTCCACCGGGTGATGTGACGTCGGATCAATTGGATATTATTGCTGACTTAGCCGATGAATTTAGCATGGGTGAAATTCGCGCTAGTCACAACCAAAATTTATTATTAGGTGATGTTAAACAAGGTGACTTGCATGCCTTGTGGTTGCGTCTTCAAGCCGAAGGTTTAGCGACGGCTAATATGAATACGATGGCAGATATGATTTGTTGTCCGGGTTTAGATTTCTGTGGTTTAGCCAATGCGACGTCTATTCCATTAGCAAAAGAAATCAATGAACGTTTTGATGATTTAGATTACTTGTATGACTTAGGTGATATCAAAATCAAAATATCTGGCTGTATGAATGGCTGTGCGCATCAAAGCGTTGGTCACATTGGTATTCTTGGTGTCGATAAAAAAGGTGAAGAGTGGTATCAATTCACTCTTGGCGGTAGCTCAGAAGCTGATGCTTCATTGGGTGAGCGGTTAGGTCGTGCTATTCCTAAAGATGAAGTAGTAGATACGGTCGCGACGTTGTTAGAAGTATTTAAAGAAATTCGTTTTGAAGACGAATTGTTTTTAGCGACAGTACGTCGTGTTGGGATTGACCCGTTTAAGGAGCGTGTTTATGCAGATAATTAAAGATCGCGAAATTGTTGAAGACAATTGGCTGCATTTAGATGATGACGCGGCGCTGGTAGCCGGCAACATCACCGTTTCACTTACTCGCTGGCAAGAACAGCATGAAACCTTGTCGAAGCATGAAGGTGGTTTAGGCTTACGCCTCACAGGTGAAGATCCTCTAGAAGAAATCGTACCAGACTTGGCTGAATTTTCATTAATAGTGCTTATTTTTCCGGCATTTACGGATGGCCGCTGTTATTCTTTTGCACGCTTATTACGTGATCGTTATCACTATACAAACGAAATACGTGCCCAAGGTGATGTGTTACATGATCAGTTGTTTTACATGTCGCAATCAGGCATTAACAGTTTTGAATTAGCTGAGCCAGAGCAAATGAAAAATGCACTGCTTGCGTTTAACGACTTCAGCGAAAGTTACCAAACAACAGCATTAAAACCTGAACCGCTATATCGTAGACGTTAAATAATAGATGGCTGTTTATGCGATTGGCGATCTCCAAGGTTGTTTTGACGAGTTACTTAAACTACTGGACCGAGTTAACTTCGATCCAGTAGTTGATCAAATTTGGCTTGCTGGTGACTTGGTTAACCGTGGCCCTAAATCAGCTGATGTTATACGGTTTGCGATGGATCTTGGTAATAATAGGGTCAAAGTTGTTTTAGGTAATCACGATCTTCATTTGCTGGCGAATGCTGCTGGTGTGACGGAGCATCAGCATCGAATGGATACGATGGATTCCATCTTGCTCGCACATGACAAGGAGGAACTGGTGACATGGCTTCGCCATCAGCCTTTATTCCATCACGATAGTAAGTTAGGTTTTAGTATGCTGCACGCAGGCTTGCCAACTGAATGGTCAATTACAGAAGCGATTGAGCGAGCAAAAGAAGTCGAAGCTATTTTGCAAAGTGATAATTGGCGTGAATTCTTCAGTAATATGTATGGTAATAAACCTAAAACGTGGTCTAATAAATTGGTTGGTTGGGATAGATTGCGATTTATTACTAATTGTTTTACTCGTTTACGCTATTGCTACGATGATGGACGTTTAGCGCTTAAATTTAAGGGGGCACCTAAAGATCGACCTGAGGGGCAAAAGCCATGGTTCGATATGCCTGAACGAGTTTCTAAAAATGATCGTATTGTCTTTGGTCACTGGTCTACACTGGGTACTGGTCAGTACGGCAATGTATTCTCATTGGATAGTGGTGCGGTATGGGGTGAGAAACTTACTGCTGTTCGTATTGATCTTGAACCTTATCAATGGTTTACTGTAGATGCGGATCCTGAAGGACTACCCCATGCCAAAAACAAAGCTCCCGTTTAATATGAATCCTAGAAATCGTGTTCTGTTAGGTTTAATTTATTAAACGAAGTACAATATCTTTTTTATGTAATTAGGTTTTAAATAATCATGACAAATATCACAACATTTTCAGGTGATTTCTCAGCCAAAGGGCTAAAAGTAGGCATCGTAGCAGGTCGCTTTAATGACTTTATCGTTGATAATTTAATTTCAGGCGCTATTGATTGTTTAGTTCGCCATGGTGCAAGCGAAAGTGACATTCATTTGGCACGGGTTCCGGGTGCTGTTGAAATTCCCTTAGCAGTACAACGCATGGGGCGTACTGGAAACTACGATGCCATTATTGCGCTTGGTGCTGTGATTCGTGGTGGCACACCACATTTTGAGTTTGTTGCTGGTGAATGTTCAAAAGGTCTGGGTCAATTGACATTACAATTGGATATTCCTGTTGCATTTGGCGTATTGACAGTTGATAGCATTGAACAAGCTATTGAACGTGCGGGCACAAAAGCGGGCAATAAAGGTGCAGAAGCTGCAATGGGCACGATCGAAATGGTGAATGTACTTCGTCAAATTGAGGCTGGTAAATAATATGGCAGGTGGAATACCTCGCTCTCATGCTCGCCGTGCTGCTGTGCAAGCCTTATATCAAGCTTTAGTGAATGGGCAAGCACCTACTACTAAAGATGCTTTAGATTTTGTTAGTGCAGAAAACTCAGACAAGATGGATCAGAAGTATTTCACCACACTAGTAGAGGGTGTATCGAGAGAACTTACCACATTGGATAGTGAGTTGGCCTTTGCGGTCGATCGTAGTCTATCTGAAATTGATCCTGTTGAAAGCTCCGTATTAAGGCTGGCAGTCTACGAATTTATTCATCGCCCTGAAGTTCCTTATCGTGTTGTCCTAAATGAAGCGGTTGAATTAGCTAAGGCATTTGGCGGTGAAAAAGGTCACCGATACGTCAATGGTGTTTTAGATAAAATGGGATCTAAATTACGTGCTGTTGAGTACGAAGCATCCAAAACACGTCGCGCCAATAAATAATAAGTATTTCTATGATTAGAGCTCTAATCTCTGTATCGAACATGAACAGTAGATTAGAGTTTTCCTATAAATTAAAGAGATTAATTTAAGTGCCTGCACTCTCCGAATTTTCTTTAATTCAACAGTATTTCCAGCAATTGACAGCATCACGTGACGATGTATTGTTAGGCATCGGTGATGATTGTGCTTTATTGCAGTGCCCCGCAGAACACGTTATTGCTGTGTCCATTGATACTTTAGTTGAAAATATTCATTTTTTTGCCGATGTTGATCCTGAGCATTTAGGTTATAAAAGTTTAGCAGTCGGACTCAGTGATTTAGCGGCGATGGGCGCTCAACCTGCTTGGTTTACTCTAGCCTTAACGCTTCCCGAAGTGAATGAAGCCTGGTTAAAAGGTTTTTCTCATGGCTTAGCCAAATTAGCCAAACAGCATAATATTCAATTAGTCGGTGGCGATACAACACGTGGTCCACTTACGATCAGCATTCAAGTTCATGGCTTTGTTCAACCCGAAAAGGCATTACGGCGTAGTGGTGCTCAAGTAGGTGATTTGATTTATGCGACGGGAACGCTTGGTGACGCTGGTGCAGGGTTACAATTGCAGTTACGAGCGTGGGGTAATGCAAGCTTAGCTCCTGATGACAAAACCTACTTTAAGCAGCGATTAGAACAACCTACACCAAGAATTGAAATAGGCCAACAATTAGCGGGCATAGCATCTGCGGCAATTGATATTTCGGATGGCCTATTAGCCGATCTTGGTCATATTCTGGATAAAAGTCGTGTTGGTGCCAGACTCGATTTAGCAGCGTTGCCGCTATCATTAGCGATGTCAAAAATGGATAGAGAAACAGCAGAGCGTTTCGCCTTACAATCCGGAGATGATTATGAATTATGTTTTACCGTGCCGCCGCAATATTGTTCAGTGATTGAACATGATTTTAAACAACAATGCACCCTTATCGGAACGATTACCGATGATGATGGTATTTATTTTATTGACGATAATGATGCGTTAATCGCATTAAAAGGTACTGGTTATGACCACTTCCCCATCTAGGATCACATTTCGAGAATTACTCAAACGTCCAGCCTGTTTTTTAGGGTTAGGTTTTGGTTCAGGTTTAGCATCAAAAGCACCAGGCACCTTTGGAACATTAGCTGCTGTGCCGATCTATTGGCTGATGCAAGATTTATCATTAGCGTTATATCTAGTTATAGTCGTCATTGCTTTTCTAGCTGGTATTTGGATTTGTCAGAAATCAGCCGACTGGTTGCGTCAAAAGGATCCTTCAGCTGTCGTATGGGATGAAATTGTCGGATATTTAATTACGATGATTGCAGCGCCAGCCGGATGGCAGTGGATGCTGCTGGGTTTTGTGTTGTTTCGTTTTTTTGATATCTTAAAGCCATGGCCGATTAACCTAGCTGACAAAGCCATTCACGGCGGTTTAGGAATAATGGTAGATGATGTGATTGCAGGTATATTTGCACTAATAGGCGTTCAGTGGATCTATTTAGTCTTCCCGACAATTCAGTTTTAGCATTAGGGTTTTGCATCTAGCTAGAAAATAAGGCGATGTTGTTCGCGAATATATTTGAAGATAAGCAGTGTTAATTCTTAGGCTTTCATGATCCGATTAGATAGTAACCGCTAAATATCAGCATCCTGTGGGAGTAATAACACTAGATTGGTTGATGGATAGAATATTGCATCCCGTGTCACTTTGTTGGCCATTTTTACCGGTAGCAGTAATGGTGAAAGTGGAATTAGTTTTAGCTACTGTGATCGTATAATAATTTGTGTCAGCAGGGTCTGTGCCATCGTAGCTTGTATTGGTGACTCTATATTTAGCTTGTACCTGTGCTAAACGCATGATTTCTGATTTTACATCGGCTCGTCGAGCTTTTCTAACGGAGTCTTGGTACGATGGATAAGCAATTGCTGCAAGAACACCAATGACTGCAACGACGATCATTAGCTCTATTAAAGTAAAGCCTTTTGGTCTTTTAGAACTAATCATACTTAGGCTCCGTTGAGAAATTAATTAATAAAATTCTACATTAATTGCATGAATGTATATATATGTAATATTTGAAGAATAACATTTTTGAGAGTAATCTTACACCTTAAGTAGTCCAACAGGAATAAAGTAGTAATAGTTCAAGGTTTTATAGTCAATTAAAGAGTAATATCAAATGGATTATGGTCAAGCTGGTAATAAAATGTTGAAACATAGAATAACGCTTGTACGAGGCTTTACATTAATAGAATTAATGATCGTTATCATTATTATCGGCGTACTTGCTGCATTAGCTGTACCGTCATTTATAGATAGAATCGAAAGAGAAAAGCTTAGATCAGCATCAGAGTTACTCAACGCAGATCTTAAATGGGCAAAAACTGAATCGATACGGACAAATCAAGCTATAACCGTAGATTTCAACGATGGTACAAATGGCACTTGGTCATATGTAATTTCGCCCACAGTACCGGCAAAAAATATAACGGGTTCAAGTTATAGGGATTTTTCGGCTATTTCGATGAGTAATACGTTCACAGGCGATGATACTGTCTTTGAGCCTGTGAGAGGTAAAGCACAAGCAGGTAGTGTCACCTTTACGTCAGCAAACTATAGTATCGATATTCGTGTAAGTGTGCTCGGCCGAATTCGTATATGCTCTACAACTGGGTTCACAGGAGTGCAGGCATGTTAAAGGAAGTGAAAAGGCAAAAAGGGTTCAATTTAATAGAATTGATGATTGCATTGGTATTGGGATTATTGGTATCAGCCGTTGCAATTAATATTTACGTTAAAAATATGGCATCTCAGGCCGAAAACCTTCAACTAATGCGTCTTAATCAAGATATGAGGTCGATGATGGATCTCATGGTAAGGGATATTAGACGTTCTGGCTTTGCAACCTCAAGTCCCGACACGAATTTCGATTGTTTGAAATCTAACCCGTTCAATAAAATAGGTTTTTTTGATTCGGGTACCGCTACAGTCGCGAGTCCTGCTGCTTGTATCGTGTTTGCCTATAATGCAAACGACAACTTAGCAAGCAACGTTTGCACAATTGAATCATCAGATAGGTTTGGCTTCAGAGTAAGCAATGGTGTTTTGCAAATGAAAAACGGAGGCGGCACAGAAGCTTCTTGTGCAGGAGGAACTTGGGAAGGAATAAGCAATTCAAATGTAACTATTGCCGCTGGGTTTACTACTATTTCTACAGAATTAGATATTACGGAAATGTTTGCTGATGCTGATGGCATTTGTAATGTAGGCGAAGCATGTAATATTTGTGATACGGGTAACCAATGTTTGACAATCCGAGAAATTGGAATAAGTCTGACGGGAACACTGAGTGATGGCACTAGCCAGACAATTACAGAGAAAGTAAGGGTTAGAAATGATGAGTTTGATGAAATACATTAGTTCTAATTTATCCAACAATCACCTAAAGTATTTAGATATTCGGAGTGCGAAATGAATACTAAACATAATAAAACTGGACAATATCAACAAGGAGCAGCTACTTTAATTGTAGTTGTTATTTTATTGCTGCTTATGACGATTTTAACACTAACAGTTAATCGGAATAGTGTTGTTGAGCAACAAATGACGGGGAATGATATTCGAGCGAGAGAAGCACAGGAAGCTGCTGAAGCGGGGTTAGAGTATGGCGTTGCATGGGCTGGGAAAAATGTGATTTCATGGATTGGTAACAGTATGATTTGCCCTGGAGTGGCTGGCTGTCCAACACTTACACCCATTACAGGAAGCACGACGGGGGAAAATTATACTATTAGCTCACTGGTCTATGCTAGAAATACCAGTACTTCAGATTTTATTAGAATAACGTCGACTTCACAGGGAACGGTCGATTCAACAATTACAGCTACGTCAGTGGTATATATTAAGCCTGGTGGGTTATTAAGTTCTGTAGGAAAATTACCACCACCATTGGTTCTTGAAGGCTGCATGACATCTACAACGGGTACGCCTGATATTTATCCTAAGTGGGATGACCTTAATGGAAATGGTATTCAAGATGCGGGTGAAATGGGTAATGCCATTATTACGTCACAGCCAGAAACGGTTGGGCTTAATTTTTGCCTTAACTATTGCGGTCCTGGTGGGGGCTGTAATCCTACTTTGGCAGGAACAGGAAACGGCCACTTAAATTTAAATAGTGGGGTATTAAGTAATAACCAAGCTTTCCCTGACAAAGATGGCGATGGAAATGGCACGGTTTGGGAGTATTATTTTGATGTTACGCAGGCACAGTATCAAGCCGCAGCATCAACGACACTGAGCACTGCTAGTGGTGCTTATTACATAACAAGTACGGGTAACTGGGCTGGAGGCACGTATGGGTCACCATCTAATTCTGTTATTATCGTGTTTGAAAATGGCTGTCCAAAGCCAACTGGTAATACCACTATTTATGGCATACTTTTCTACAGTGAACTTAATGGTTGTGTGAGTGACCCTATGAATGGGTGGGGTAATGTTACGGTACATGGGTCCGTCGGCGTAAACGGTGGGATTCACAAAATGAATGCCAACCTAAAAATTTATGGTGTAGGAAGTGGTGGAGCGGCAACGATAACGGAAATTCCAATAAATGCATCCAAACTACCGGGCACCTGGTCTGACTTTTTATAGGCTCAAAACGCTATAAATACCAAGAGAATCAGATGCAGCGCTATTGAGGTGATCTATGAATAAATATCAGATTAAAAAAACGTTAGGGTTCAGCTTAATTGAAGTACTTATTGCACTTGTCATATTGGCGGTAGGTTTATTAGGTTTAGCAAAGATTCAGGGTATTACTTTGTTAAATAGCGCTGAAAGTAGAATGCAAACACATGCCTTGAATTTTGCTCAAGAAAAAATTGAGGAACTTCGTACATATGGCAATACATCTACTTATACGGCCTACGCATCAAATGCAGTTGGTACAGATATCGTAGGTGCAAACTCAACATTCACCCGAACATGGTCAATAAGCGCATGCCCAAATACCGTTGAGTGTAAAAATATTTCTGTAACTGTTGCTTGGACTGGTATTAATGGTAGCGCATATAACATTCAGCTAACATCGCAAATAGCAGAGCTTGAGCCAGCAAGATCCGGGATGGTGGTCGCCGCTGTTGCAATGGTCGGGGATACTGCGGCAGAGAGTGCAGCTAAGGCCGCTGCTCATGCTGCTGCTGCAGCAGGCTATGAAGCTCAAGTAGCCGCATCATCAGATGCCAACATTGCCCAAAAATTGGCGGCAGCGGCTGCCAAAGCAGTAGCGGAACAGGCTGCAAGTGATGCGCAAGCTGCTGCTGATACCGGTGATGCTTCTGAAGCGGCAGCTCAAGCTGAAATTGCTGCTGCTGCTGCGCAAGAGATATTAGACATTTTAAACACATTACCGGGTACATCGTATAGCTTTTCCGGGGCCGTTTCTGCAACCGCAACTGCAGTGACGGTAGAAGATGGGACTTGCACGTTTTCGCTCGGCCTTTATTTCTGCACGGTAAGCACGCATGAAAGTGAGGTGACGGTGACGGCAACTAAGGCTACAAACAGTACTTCTTGTGTGGTTGATTTAACTGCTTTTATTCCCGCCGGATGTACATTGACATTTCCAACTAACTGCACAACTGATTGGGGCGAGACTGTAGCTGATGGTGCCTATATCACGGCTTTTGAAAGTGCATCCAGTACCTCTTGTCCAAGTGAGCAACGCTTGTGTTCTTCTGGCACCTTGTCTGGTACGTATACAAACCAAAGTTGCACATTAGTCTGCACTGTACCTAACTATGTCACGGGAGGTAAAATTAATGCTAGTAGTGGACCTACTAGTTGGAATACAACTGGTCCTGGTCCTATTACATATGGCTATAGTGGAAATAAAACTGTGGCTAGTCAATCTCAAACTGCGGGTGCAAATGTAAGTTGTACCTCAACACTACTTTTAGATGACTAACTATATTTTGAGATAAAAAAAGAGGGTAACTAGACTTATTACCCTCTTTATCTTTATATTAGAATGGGTAGTTAAGTTCAATCACCAAAACTAGCATGGTAGCGATTATCAAACTCTTCAGCAGTAAAATGATGATTTTGTGTACCATGCTGTTCGATTTTTATCGCACCTAATAATGAGGCAATTCGGCCGGTTGTTTCCCAATCTTTACCATGCATAATGCCATGGATTAAACCTGCTCGATAAGCATCACCGCACCCAGTAGGATCGGCTAGTTTTGATGTTTTCGCTGCCGGAATATCAAGACGTTTACCATCAGTATAAATATGTGAACCCTCACTGCCTCGTGTGATGATCAATGCTTCAACATGTTCTGCAATTTCATGCGCTGATAAGCCTGTACGGTCTTGGAAGAGTTGAGCTTCATAATCATTCAAGGTGATGTAGCTTGCTTGCTTGGTAAAGTTCATTAGCGCTTCGCCATCAAACATAGGTAAGCCTTGGCCGGGATCAAAAATGAATGGAATACCTGCTTCATGTAATTGTTGTGCATGTTGAATCATGCCGTCACGGCCATCAGGAGACACAATCGCTAAGGTAATATCTTTTGCTTCACTGATGTTGGTTTCGTGGGCTAAGTTCATTGCGCCAGGATGAAAGGCGGTGATTTGATTATCGTTTAGATCGGTAGTGATGAAGGCTTGGGCGGTATAACTACCTTTTTTTACGTGAACATGACGACGGCTTATTTGATGTTGATCCATCCAGGTTGCATAACTTGTGAAGTCACTGCCCACCGTGCCCATTGGAACGGGTTCATCTCCCATAAGTTTTAAGTTATAGGCGATATTACCGGCACAGCCACCAAATTCACGGCGTAATTCAGGCACTAAAAATGCTACGTTTAGCATGTGTACCTTGTCGGGCATGATGTGGTTTTGGAATTGATCAGGAAACACCATGATGGTGTCAAAGGCGAATGAGCCACAAATCAGTGCTGACATAAGGTTATCCTTTTTCTTGAGTGTTGAGTTGGTTTTGGTCGGTGCTAATAGTGAGTTCACCATTTAAAAATGCTTGTAAATGATGGCCGACTATTTCATTACGCCAACCTTGTAATAATGGGATTTCTGTTTCACCAGCCACCATTTGTTCGATCTCTTTCCGAGAGGCGACAGCTGCTGGGGCAATTTCTTGTTCAATACAATATTTTCTAAGTAAAGACATTAGAGCATCAACAATTGAATCTTGTTGTGGTGTTAGTGGTTGCGTCTTTTTGATAGTTGGCCAGTGTTCTTTTGGTAATGTTTTGGCTATTGCTATTTCCGCCAGTAATTCTTTGCCATGACGATTGACAGTATTGGTTTCTAAACCTCGAATGAGACTAAATTTATCGAGTGTCTCTGGTGCTAATTTAGCTAAATCAAGCAAGACATCGTCTTTTAAGATCCAACGACGAGGGCGGTTTGAGGCCACTGCACGTTGCTCACGCCATGCGGCTAGGCGTTGTAATATGGCTAATTGGACACCTTTTAAACGACCAAAACCTTTTACTTTACGCCACATTGTGTCGGGTTTGACTAAATAGGTATCGATACTGGTTAAGGTTGAAAAGTCATCGTCGAGCCAATGTGTACGTTTTTTGTCGCTTAACTGTTGGCGAAGCAATTTGTAGACGTCACGTAGATAACGGACATCGTCAGCAGCATAGTCGATTTGATCGGGATCTAAGGGGCGTTTTGTCCAATCAGTACGCGAATGAGCCTTATCTAAGTCAACATCAATGCATTGTTTGACGAGGTTGCCATACCCAATTTGATCGCCATAACCTAATACGGTGGCGGCAAGTTGGGTATCAAAGACATTGGTCGGCAGTTCATCTCGAATGAGATATAACAGTTCAAGATCTTGGCGGGCAGCATGAAAAACAACGGCGATATTAGGATTGTAGATAAGATCTAAAATCGGTGTGAGGTCTTTAAGTGCAATAGGATCAATGCAGGCAATGGCGTCTTCGGTAGCGACTTGAATTAAGCAGAGTTGAGGGGAGTAAGTCTTTTCACGCAAGAATTCAGTATCAACCGTCATCCATGTGGTATGAGCAATTTGCTGGCAAAAGGTTGTGAGTTCGGCGGCGGTATCAATGTATTGAACGGTCATTATTAAGAAAATCTTGCTGAAAATAAAAGGTACAGTATAACGGCTTTAAATAAATGCTGACCTTTGCTAACAATATTATTACGGTTGTTTAAGCTTTTTCTCGATATCTTGCTTATCAAAAGGCCAGCCAATATCGCTGTTATCAGGAAACTGTACTACCGGAATGCGGATACCATAACGTGCAACAAGCTCATCATCATCGCCGATTTCAGTCGGAATTATGGTGAGTTGATGTTGGGATGCTAGCACCTGCAAAAGGGTATCCGCTAACTCACAAAGATGACAACCTGCCGTGGTATATAAAATTAGTGTGGTCATTTTTCTAATAACCGTGGAATAAGATCTATGAAATTGCAGGGGCGATGGCGAGCATCTAGTTGTTCTCTGAGAATATCATTCCAACCAGTTTTACAGGCACCGCTAGAACCGGGTAGGCAAAAAATAAAAGTTCCATTGGCTACGCCGGCGATGGCGCGAGATTGAATAGTCGATGTTTTTATTGTTTGAAAGGAAATTTGGCGAAACAATTCACCAAAACCTGCGATCTCTTTATCAAATAGTACGTGTACTGCTTCGGGTGTACCATCTCGGCCAGTCAAACCAGTGCCGCCGGTAGTGATGACAGCATGAACATCAGGATCAGCAATCCATTGTGAAATAATTGCACGAATTTGGTAAGTGTCATCGGGTACGATCTGTTGCGCAGCAAGTTGGTGCCCAGCACTTAATACGCCTTCACGAAGAACTTTTCCTGATGTATCGTTCTCTAAGTTACGTGTATCAGATACAGTGAGTAAGGCAATGTTTATTGGGATGAAGTGACGTTCCATAAGATAAAACTCAGCAATATAAGTAGGTGTAGCAGTATAATCGGGCTATGGCTTATGGTCTATTATTTACAAACGATAAAAGGATATTAGTGATGAAAAAATTATTATTAGTTGCAGCAATAAGCGTCAGTTTGGCGGGTTGTGCTGCAAATGATCCGAATCAAAAAGCTAAAACTGGGGCTGCAGTAGGTGCGGTTGCTGGCGCCATTTTAGGCCATTCAATTAAAAACGATAAAGGTGGTTTATTGATCGGGACGGCTGTCGGTGCAATGGCGGGTGCGGGAGTTGGTCATTATATGGACAAGCAACAACAAGAAATGGAAGCGGCCTTAGCCTCTGAACAAGCGGCACATAATATCGAAGTGCAACGCTTGCAAGATGAAAGCCTAAAAATTGATGTATCAAGTGAGATATCTTTTGATTTTGGCAGTGCAGCATTAAAATCATCATTTATGCCAACCTTAATGAAAGTGTCTGATATTTTAGATCGCTATCCTAATACGGTGGTTCATGTAGTAGGTCATACCGACAGTGTCGGTTCAGAAAGTTATAATATGCAGCTTTCACAGCAACGCGCTGGCTCGGTAGTCAATTATTTTGCCTCTAGAGGTATTCCAACGGATCGTCTAGTGACAGTAGGTCGCGGTGAACTGGAACCAAGAGCAACTAACGATACCGAAGCCGGTCGTCAATTAAATCGTCGAGTAGAAATATATGTCAAACCCATCATCGAAGGGCAAGAATCAAAAGCATTCCAAACACCGCAAAGTAGCCAGTACTAATACTGAGCGTAGCAACAGCAATTCATCACGCAATGATCTGATCTTCGGTTTACATGCGATACAGGCAGCACTAGAAATGCCTGTAACACGTGTGACCGAAGTTTGGTTATCGGATGAACGTTATGATGATCGTATTGCGGCGATTATTGAAGCGGCTAAGCCACACGATGTATCTATTCACAAAGTGGATAGTTATCAACTAGACGAAATGGCACCAGATGCACGACATCAAGGTGGTGTCGCACGCTGTACACCGCTACGTGATTTAGATGAAACGGATCTTGATAAAATACTGGATGATCTTAAAGGCAATCCATTTTTACTTGTTTTAGATGGTGTGCAAGATCCGCATAACTTAGGTGCTTGCATGAGAACTGCGGAAGCGGCGGGTGCCCATGCGGTTATTGCGCCTAAAGATCGTGCGTCTAGTTTAACGAGTACCGCATTAAAAGTATCGAGTGGTGCTGCAGAGCGTTTACCTTTTATACAAGTGACTAATTTAGCGCGTGTTTTGCGCGATTTGCAACAACGTGGCATTTGGGTAGTAGGCACATCAGGTGAAAGTGAAATAACACTTTATGATGCTGACTTGAAAGGACCTTTAGCCATTGTACTTGGCGCTGAGGGCCGCGGTATTCGACGTTTGACTCGTGAGTGTTGCGATCATGTCATGTATATACCAATGCAAGGCGGAGCGGAAAGTTTGAATGTTTCAGTGGCTGCAGGTGTGTGTTTATTTGAAGCATTTAGACAACGTAACTTGTGATTATGTAACCACATAACGTAAAATTGTCGATTGCCTTTAATATAGTTAAACATCGGCAAAACTCCTTGCCTCAATTATTGGGGCTGTATAAACCGTGAGGAGCTCTTATGAGACATTACGAAATCGTGTTTCTGGTCCACCCTGATCAGAGTGAACAAGTACCTGCAATGGTTGAAAAATACCAGCAGATCCTAACAAGCAATGGTGGTGTTGTGCATCGCTTCGAAGACTGGGGGCGTCGTCAATTAGCTTACCCAATCAATAAAATTCATAAAGCACACTACATTTTAATGAATGTGGAATGTGATATTGAACAATTGAATGAAGTTACTACTGCTTTCCGTTTCAATGACGCTGTTATTCGTAACCTTGTCGTATCTACTGATGGAGCGGTTACTGAACCATCTCCAATGATGCGTAAAGATGAAGAAGAAAAGCCGCGTAGACGCGATAACGCTTAAAACCCAAGGAGCATACAATGGCACGTTTTTTTAGACGTAGAAGATTTTGTCGCTTCACCGCTGAAGGTGTTAAGCAAATCGATTATAAAGATGTAACTTTATTGAAAAATTACATCACGGAAACAGGTAAAATTGTTCCTAGTCGTATTACAGGTACTAAAGCACGTTATCAACGTCAGCTTTCAACATGTGTGAAACGTGCGCGTTTCCTAGCGTTGATTCCTTACTGTGACATGCATAAGTAAAAACGTATTGTTATCCGAAACATTGAATCGAAATAAAGCGTAAGGAAATGTTGCAGAGTATTGCATTATTTTCAATGCAGGGGCGTTGGCAGGCTGCTGGTGTTATTGCATTATTTTCGGTTGCCGCTTTGATGTTGCCGCCCTTTAGCTACTTGGCGAGTGGGGTAATTGTCCTCTGTACTTTACGTATGGGGCCAAAAGAAGGGATAAAGGTCGTTGTTGCCACCACAGCATTATTTGGATTATTAGCTGGGTTGTTACTTGATAAGATCTTTATCGCCGGATTGTTTTTAATATCAAGCTGGTTGCCTATATTTGGCATTAGTTGGGTATTGGGTTATACACGGTCGTTGGCTATGAGTTTATTAGCTGCGACAGGCTTAGGCATCGTGGTCGTATTTGGTACGCATATAGTACTACCTGACCCCGTTTTGTGGTGGCAGCAGCTGATTCAGCCACTTGCAGAAACCTTAGCTCAGCAGCCTGGTTGGCAGTTTGATCAGGCACAAACGCAAGCGATAATATTGAATTTATCAGGCATGATGACCGGCTTAATGGCCGCAGGCTTGAGTCTCAATATAATATTGGGTTTGTTGATTGGGCGCTCATGGCAAGCTAAATTGTATAACCCTGGTGGTTTTGCAAGTGAATTTCAACAGCTACGACTGGGTAAGTCTTTAGCAATATTGACTATTGTCATGATGATAGTGACGGCATTGCCTTTGGGTGATAGTGTGACAATATTGAGATCGTGTTTGCCAGTATTGTTAGTTGTGTTTACTTTGCAAGGATTGTCAGTGGTACATGCCGTTGTCAAACAACAACAAAGACAGTCATTTTGGTTGGTAGCCGTATATGTGTTACTGCTTGTGATGATGCCGCAAATGGCGGTGTTACTCACGATAATAGGTGTTTTGGAACAATGGTTTAATTTTCGTCGACTTTCAATAGGAAGTGACGAGTGACTTTAAAGAGCAGTGTTTCACTGCGAATGAGGGTAGAACGATGCAAGTAATTTTGCTAGAAAAAATGCAGAAGCTTGGAAACCTAGGTGATGAAGTTTCAGTTAAAGCTGGCTTTGGACGTAATTTCCTAGTACCTAAGGGTAAAGCTTTATCTGCAAACAAACGTAACAGAGAAATCTTTGAAACGCGTCGTGCAGATCTTGAAGCAGCCGCTGCTAAATTGCAGGGTGAAGCTGAAGTACGTAAAGCGAAACTAGTTAAAGCGGGTGATGTAAACATCATGGCTAACGCTGGTATCGAAGGTAAATTGTTTGGTTCAGTTGGCGCTTCAGATATCACTGATGTATTGAATGCTGCTGGTGCTGATGTTGACCGTAATGAAGTTCGTCTTCCTGAAGGTCCATTGCGTCATACAGGTGAATACGATATTACTATTCAACTGCATGCTGATGTATTTGCTGTTGTTAAAGTAAATGTAACATCTGAAGCTCAATTGCAAGCGCAAGCTGAAGCTGAAGAAGCAAATAAAGCAAGAGCACAAGCTTTGGAAGAAGCGGAAGCAATTGCAAAAGCACAAGAAGAAGCATAAGAAGTAAAAGCAATGGGGCTGAGTCATCTTAGCCCCATTACCTAATTTTAGTTAGGCCATATCTAAGTGGTTTGACTGTCTAAAAATAATGCGTGTAAACACGACAGGGTGATTGCTGTGGATGATGATTTAAACTATCCTGAATCCTATACGGATATGGCAACACAAGCACTCAAAATTCCCCCTCATTCTATTGAAGCCGAGCAGTCTGTGCTGGGCGGCCTCATGCTGGATAATACGAGCTGGGAGAAAGTCGCTGATTTATTAGTTGACCATGATTTCTACCGCCGAGATCATCAGCTGATTTTTCGTGGTATTGCAGCATTATTTGAAAAATCTCATCCTGTTGACGTTATTACCTTAGCAGAATGGCATGATACCCGTGGCGAACTTGATCAGGTTGGTCAATTAGCTTATTTGGGAATGCTCGCTCGTAATACGCCGAGTGCTGCCAATATTGTGGCCTACGCCTCAATAGTGCGAGAGCGTTCTATTCTTCGCCAACTGATTGCGATTGGCACCAATATTTCAAATGATGCGTTTAATCCAGATGGTCGTAGCAGTGAAGACATGTTGGATCAAGCTGAGCGTCAAGTATTTGAAATTGCTGAAAAAGGCGCCAAACGAAGTGGTGGATTTATTCAGGTCAAAGAAGTATTGAGTAAAGTTGTTGATCGTATTGATACTTTATTTGAAAATGATAGCCCGATTACGGGTCTTTCTACAGGCTTTACAGATTTTGATATGCAAACCTCTGGTTTACAGCCTGCTGACTTAGTTATTGTCGCTGGTCGTCCTTCGATGGGTAAAACAACTTTTGCGATGAATTTGGCAGAGAATGCCGCGATTAAAAGTAAAGAACCGGTTGCGGTATTTAGTATGGAAATGCCCGCAGATGCACTTGCGATGCGGATGTTGTCATCACTCGGTCAAATTGATCAACATCGTTTACGTACAGGTCGTTTAAATGATGATGATTGGCCTCGTTTAACATCGGCAATTGCATTATTAAATGAAGCGCCTTTGTTTATCGATGATACGCCTGCCTTGTCAGTGACTGAATTACGCGCCCGCGCTCGTCGTTTGAAACGGGAACATGGTCTTAGCTTAATCGTCATCGATTATATTCAGTTGATGCAAGGCAGTGGTAAGACGGGTGAAAATAGAACAACCGAAGTATCTGAGATCTCTCGTTCACTTAAAGCCTTAGCCAAAGAGCTAGAAGTGCCTGTTATTGCCTTATCTCAGCTTAATCGAAGCCTAGAGCAACGGCCTAATAAACGTCCAATCATGTCAGACTTACGTGAGTCAGGTGCGATTGAGCAAGATGCTGATTTAATTGTATTTATCTATCGTGACGAGGTTTATAACGAAGATTCGACCGATAAAGGCAAAGCGGAGATCATTATTGGTAAACAACGTAATGGTCCTATCGGTACGGTGGCGTTGACTTTCCAAGGTAAATATACTCGTTTTGAGAATTTTGCTTATCAAAATTACGATGATTATGGTGAGCATTAATTGTGACAAATTATCCTGTTGCCGAGATCAATTTAGCTGCACTGCAACATAATTTTGAGCGTGTAAAACAACTAGCGCCAAACAGTAAAATTATGTCGGTGATTAAAGCCAATGCCTATGGACATGGTGCCATTCAAGTGGCACAAGCACTACGTGCGAGTGATGCTTTTGCGGTTGCGAGAGTGTCTGAAGGTCTGCAGTTACGAGCGGCGGGTATTCAACAGCCGATCGTTATTCTTGAAGGCGTGCATACTCTCGATGATTTACAAGCTGCTGCGAGCCATACTTTATCACCTGTTTTCCACCATCCTTTCCAGCTGGAATTATTGACGTCCACTCAGTTGACTATGCCTTTAAGCTTTTGCTGGTTGATGTTAGAAACGGGTATGCATCGTTTAGGATTAAGCAGCGAACAGCTTGATAATGCTTTAGCAGTGTTGAGTGCTAGCCCGAATATCGAAGGAAAAATTGGCTTGATGAGCCATTTTGCCAATTCAGATTTAGTCGGCGATCCAAGAAATCAACAACAATTAGCCATATTGATGGCGAGTGCTGATCAGTATGGTTTAGCAACCAGCATGGCTAATTCAGCAGCAATCCTATCTATTGAAGAAAGTCATGGTGAATGGATACGTCCAGGTATTATGTTGTATGGTTCCTCACCTTTTGATGACCAAAGTCCACAAGATTTAAACTTGAAACCAGTCATGTTATTACGATCTGTATTAATTGCTATGCATGCTTTAAATATTGGGGATAGTGTCGGTTATGGTGGCAACTGGACTGCGGATAAAACAGGTCAAGTTGGCATTGTCAGCACCGGTTATGGCGATGGTTATAGTCGGCATTTATCGAATGTTGGTTCGGTGGTTATTCATAATAAAAAAGTACCGATTTTAGGTCGAGTATCAATGGATATGATCGCGATTGATCTATCAAATTTGAATGATGTTGCCATCGGTGATGAAGTTATTTTGTGGGGCAATGATTTATTGACGGTCGATGATATGGCACAGAAAGCCAATACCATTTCCTATGAATTACTGTGCCAATTAAATGAACGGGTAACAAGGGACTATCATCATGGCTAAAGTTAAACGCGTTTATCGTTGCAAAGAATGCGGCGCGCAAACGCCACAATGGGGTGGGCGCTGTGCAGAATGTGGTGCATGGAATAGTTTAGAAGAAGAAATTCAAGCACCCGCATCGGCGAGCAGCCAATCTACGATCAGCCGTCATACTGGTTATGCAGGCGAACAAAAAAATCAGGTTCAATCGTTAAGCGAAGTCACATCAGAACAAGCGGTCCGTTGGACGACTGGTTTGGAAGAACTCGATCGAGTGTTAGGTGGTGGACTGGTCACAGGTTCAGTTGTACTCATTGGTGGTGACCCAGGTATTGGTAAGTCCACTTTATTGCTGCAAGCGATGGCGATCATGGCGAAAACGAGCGGAGTGAGTCCGCTTTATATTAGTGGTGAAGAATCCTTACAACAGATTCGTTTACGTGCTGAACGTCTACAATTAGAAAATGCACCGCTAGATTTGATGGCTGAAACGCATGCTGAACAAATGATTGCCACCGCTCACGCTCGAAAACCGCAGGTTATGGTCATTGACTCTATTCAAACCGTATTTACGGAACTCTTACAATCTGCACCTGGAACGGTTGCTCAAGTACGAGAAAGTGCCGCGCAATTAGTCCGCTTCGCTAAGTCTAGTGGTACTACACTAATTTTAGTCGGTCATGTGACTAAACAGGGTGCCTTAGCAGGACCTCGCGTATTAGAGCACATGGTCGATACGGTCTTGTATTTTGAGGGGGATACCTCTAGCCGATTTAGAATATTACGTGCAGTGAAAAATCGCTTTGGAGCGATTAATGAGCTGGGTGTGTTTGCGATGACGGAACTCGGCTTAAAAGAAGTCAGTAATCCTTCAGCTATCTTCTTATCTCGAGGCGAGGCAGCGCTTGCGGGTAGTGTTGTTACTGTGATTAGGGAAGGTAGTCGCCCGATGCTAGTGGAAGTACAAGCATTGGTCGATGATAGTCCATTAGGTAATCCACGACGGGTATCAGTAGGATTAGAGCAAAATCGCTTAGCGATGTTACTGGCTATTTTGCATCGACATGGGGGTATTACCTGTAATGATCAAGACGTATTTATTAATGTGGTTGGTGGGGTAAAGCTGAGTGAAACAGGAGCGGATCTCGCTGTATTGGCGGCAGTCTTATCGAGCCTTAGAAACAAAGCTGTGCCACAAGATTGGGTCTTGTTTGGTGAAGTGGGTTTGACGGGAGAAATCAGACCTGTACAGGCGGGAGAAGAGCGTATTCATGATGCTGCGAAACATGGTTTTAGTCATGCCATTGTGCCAGTTGCCAATGCGCCACGTAAACCTATTAAAGGGATTAAGGTGACGGCAGTGAAACATCTGTCTGACGCGATTTCAGCACTATTGGATCAATGAAGCCAGTTCACGATGTAATAAGGCTTCATCACCTAAATTAAGTTCGACTAGCCGTTTTAAATGACTAATGCTTTCAAGATCTATGTTTTTGCATAGAAAACCAATCGATTTGTCATCGATATGAGCTACTACAGCGGACATTTTAATAACGAGTTGTGCATTTTCAAGCACAAGATCAATTTGATATTGATCGGTAAGTTGTCCTTGCCAACCGTCAGGTTTGACAATCAAAATACCGTTTAGCGATACATCCAACACGTCGCAATTCAGATGTAATTCACCTTTAGCTGCATGAGTATGTGCTTGGGCATGAAATGGGATGCGACTAAAATTACGACGTTCATCAATAGTAAGATGTGCCATATTGCTCTCCATGATAGATTAAACTGATCATTATTTTAGACTAAAAGGACTAAGCCATGTTGTGGGTTAAAGCATTCCATATCATTTTTGTAATAACGTGGTTCGCAGCACTGTTTTATTTGCCAAGATTATTTGTTTATCATGCCATGTGTGATGATAAAGCGGGGAGCGAACGTTTTAAAATTATGGAGCGGAAGCTTTATCGCGGCATTATGACTCCCAGCGCGATATTGACGGTAATATTTGGTATCTGGTTGCTCAGTTTTTATTCGTTTGAGCAATTTAAAACAATGCATTGGTTACACGTTAAACTCAGCTTGGTCGTACTTTTACTGGCTTATCATGGCTATTGTGGCCGATTACTTCGCCAATTTAGTAATGACAGCAATCATTACAGCCATATATTCTATCGATGGTTTAATGAGTTGCCAGTATTGATATTGCTTGTGGTGGTGATATTAGTGGTGGTCAAACCATTTTAATTGCGTTGAAGAACCCAACCTCTCGTGATGAAAGGTTGGGCTTGATAACGATTAGTCAGTATATTCGAATATTTTAACTACACGTTGTACGCCTGCTGATTGACTGACAATTTCTACAACTCTATCCGCTTCGGCATGACTCACTAAGCCCATGAGATATACGATACCGTGTTCAGTGACTACTTTTATAAAAAACGGGTCGATGTATTCATCGGTTGTTAATTTGGCTTTTATTTTTGAAGTAATCCATGCATCACTGCTGCGAGAGGGTAATGAACTCGGTGCTGCGATAAGTAATTCATTGTGAATGTGGCGAACGTTGCCGAGTGTCTGGACTTCTTTTGTCACTTGTTGCTTCAGGTTTTCGTTAGGTGTTTCACCAGTAAGTAAGACAGTACCATTATAACTAGTTACATTTATGTGGCTTTGATCGTAGATTTTTTTGTTATTAAACAAGAGGCCTGAAACCTTGATTTCAATGCCTTGATCGTCAAGTACCGTACCTGCTGAACGACGGTCATGAACAACGGCTGCACCAGTAGCTGCCCCAGTAACAACGGCTGCGGCACACCCTTGCAAGAGAATGACTGGCATAATTAACAATAAGAGAGCTTTCAGTTTAGGCATGTTTATATCCTGTGTAAGTGTAAGAGTTTATTATCACCTGTGTGAGACAGGCTGGCTACTATTTAGTTGCTATGAAAGGCATCTTTGACCCATATTATTTCATGATTTTTATGTGTCGGCGATATGGCGATGACATCGAAGCGATAGCCTGAAAATACCTGCGTATTATGTAATAAATAATGTTCAGCCGTGATAATTATTTTTGTTTGTTTTTTATGGTCAACACTTTCTAATGCACTACCGAAGCGATTATTTTTACGATAACGGACTTCAATAAATACCAGGGTATTTTTATCTTGCATGATTAAGTCAATTTCACCGCGGCGACAGTGATAATTTTTCGTTATTAGTTTGAGCGTGTGTCGTTGTAAATATTCACAGGCTAATAACTCAGCGTGTTGGCCGACCGTTGGCATGGGTGCCAAATCCATCTATGGTACGGTCGTTAATGGCACAGGCAAGGGTAACAGTTCGAGAAGCCCATTATTGAATTTAGCCCATCTAGGCTTACGCGTAACTTGTCCTGATGTGTTAATTGATAAAGCGCCTGTGGCCCCACTATAGTTTAATTCAGGTGAGCGACTTAATTGATTAAGTTGTGGAACCAAGTGATAAGCATCTGCCCCTAAAGCATAAAGCCGAACAAACTCTTCAAAGTGCTCCGATGAGTCACTGCGTAATGCGAGATAAGTAGGATCTGATAGTGCGATACTGTCAAAAACCCAAGGTATATCACTAATAACCAACTTATTAAGATCGATATTTTGTTGACTATTTTGATAGCCCTCATAAACATGAGATGTAGCTATAATAGGCAATTGACCGGAGCGATGGAATTTCAGTTGTGGCACGAGCTGGCGAGCCTTTAAAGGTTTGGCAACAAGGAAAATAAAATCCGCATCTTGCCGACGCCGAGGTTCAAATTCTAATGAAACGCCGAGTCGCTGTTTTAATGAACGGTAACGCTGCTCACTGTCTTGTAAGCCGAGTAATGGTTTGAGAGTTGTAGCAAAATCATTCTGATTAGGGTTGTAATTAGCTTGATTGAGGAGTCTTCCACCATTATTGACCCATTGGCTATTAAAAGCAGCCGAAATACGAGCGCCCCACTCATCGCTTGGTGCCAAGACTAATGCTCGGTGGAACCCTTGTTTAATAGCATACTCAGCAACCGCAATCGCTTCATCTTCAGGAGCCAAGCCAAATTGAAATAGATTTTGTTTACTCGCATCATTAGCTAACCTATTAAGTGCTAGTACCGGAATAGGTAAGTTATCGGCTTTTGCTAAAATTTGTACGGATTCTTTGTCTAGCGGACCAATAACAAGATTGGCATTTAGTTGAATGGCATATTGATATTCTTGTAGTACATTACTCAAACCTGATTTTTTATCAGTATCTACTGCAAGAAAGTGCAGTCGTGCATTAGATTTGCTATTAAAATGGGCTGCAAGAATACCGCGTTTGATTGCTTCGGCGGCGGCTTTATAAGGACCTGTTTCAGGTAATAAAATAGCAATATCAGTAACATCAGTGATATCTGTTGGTATTGGTAGCTCAGAAGAGCCAAGACCAATACCTTGTATATAGAGCTGAGAATCAGCAGGATGGTTAGGATAATTGCGTTTCCAGTCTTCCAAAGCAACGTTAAATACTTCGGGTTTATCGCTATATGTTTTCACTAAATAAGCGAGTGCAAACCAGCCACTATCAACGGCAGGCGGAATGCCTGGGTTGAATAAATCCAATGCTTGAGGTTCTAGTGACATCAGTGCCGCCCAGAGCAATGGTTGATTTATCGCTTGTTCTTCATCAGCAAGTAATGGTTCAAGCAATATATGGCTATTAGCTTTTTCTAGCCAATTTGCAGTTAAATCATAGGCCTGTATTTTGAGTTTAAGCGCCTGTTTTTTTTGTGATGAAGCTGTATACGTTAAATCAAAAGGAGCAAGCGCTGATAAAGCTTGTTTAGGCAGGGAATGAATTAAAGCAATATTAGCCGTAAGTATTGCGGCATCTAATTGCTGCGCTTCACTTAAGACGGCGGGGTTCACATTCGCGAGACTTGTTGCCACGTGTTCTAGTTGATTAAGCTGCCAAAATGCGACTGCTGCGCGTAAATTGAATTGTGATTTTTGAGGTTCATCCACCGCTTTTGCTAAATCAATATATTGCTGTGCTGCGGTTAAATAGTCGCCTTCTTGCTCAGCGGCTTGTGCGGCAATAACAGCGGTATTATCAGGTCGAACGATGTTGGGTGAGATTGCTGGTTGGCATGCACTTAGGCTGAGAGCGATGATTATAAATAAGCTTAAATAGAATCGTTTTGTCATGGCGGCGCATCAAGAATGATAAATTTAGAGAAACATAGTATCAACTCACGTATATTACGACCAGAACTGAGTAATTATTAAAGGTGTTCTCCGTGTCAGAAAATGAAATAGCCTGTTTGTATATTGTTGCCACCCCGATTGGCAACCTAGCAGATATGTCACAACGGGCAATCGAAATATTGCAATCTGTCGACGTTATCGCCGCAGAAGATACCCGCCACAGTGGTTTCTTATTGCAGCATTTTGCGATAAAAACGCCCAGCGTTTCCTTGCATGATCATAATGAACAACAACGTAGCGAAACCTTATTGGCGCGATTACAGCAAGGAGAATCTATCGCGTTAATTAGTGATGCAGGAACACCCTTGATCAGCGATCCAGGTTATAAATTGGTTTCACTTGTGCGGGAGCACGGTATTCCGGTCATTCCCGTTCCGGGAAGTTGTGCGGTGATAGCGGCACTTTCTGCTTCTGGTCTGCCATCAGATAGATTTAGCTTTGAAGGTTTTTTGCCACCGAAACAAGGTGCACGAGTGCAAACATTAGAAAAACTGGCTTCTGATACGCGCACCTTAATATTTTATGACAGCCCACGTCGATTGCAATCAACACTGCTTGATATGGTGACTATATTTGGCGGGGAACGCCGTGCTTGTTTGGCTAGAGAACTGACTAAGTTACATGAAACCATCAACACTAAACCGTTAGCTGAGCTATTAGATTGGGTGACTAATGATACGAATCAACAACGCGGTGAATGTGTATTGCTGGTGGATGGGGCAAAACAACATCAAGATGCCAGCGAAGTTGAAGTTAATCGTGTCTTGAGCTTATTGCTCAAAGAATTACCTGTTAAAAAAGCCGCAGCAATGGCGTCATCATTATTAGGTATCAGCAAAAACAATGCCTATGACATAGCGCTTAAACTTCAGCACAAAGACTAGTTGTCAGGTATGATCCTCCCTGAGATGGTCAGACAATCGCGCTTTTAGCTAGACTAATTGTGAGGAAAGTCCGGGCTCCAATGGGCAGGGTGCCAGATAACTTCTGGGAGGCGAAAGCCTACGGCAAGTGCAACAGAGAGTATACCGCCTGACTATTTTCGAATAGTTCGGTAAGGGTGAAAGGGTGCGGTAAGAGCGCACCGCGCGGCTGGTAACAGGCGTGGCAAGGTAAACCCCACCTGGAGCAAGACCAAATAGAAGAGCAGTTTGCTTCGGCAGACAGG
>TARA_R110002050_G_scaffold95561_1_pt1 | contig 53137 bp, 50 predicted proteins | sample TARA_R110002050 | Tara Oceans TARA_R110002050 (sample SAMEA4396988) | marine metagenome | biome: Polar Biome; feature: [DCM] deep chlorophyll maximum layer (ENVO:01000326); material: water (ENVO:00002006), including particulate matter (ENVO:01000060) such as... | depth 25 m
CCCTTACTTTCAAAGGTTGCGTAGAATATCACAAATGGGGTTATCCTATTTAGTATACCCTGGTGCACATCATACTCGTTTTCATCATGCGCTAGGCTGCATGTATTTAATGCAGAAATCGATACAAGTACTTCGTTTCAAGGGAGTTGAAATAACGGAGTCTGAATCCGATGGACTGCTTGGGGCCATTCTTTTGCATGATATTGGACATGGTCCTTTTTCTCACGCGATGGAGCACAGTATCGTTGAAGGTGTAAGTCATGAGTTCATTTCACTTCAGTTTATGGAAGAACTCAATGAACGATTTAACGGAAGTTTAACGGAAGCCATCTCAATATTCACAGGAAAGCATCCTAAAAAATTCCTGAATCAGTTGGTTTCAAGCCAATTAGATATGGATCGTTTAGATTATTTGAAAAGAGATAGTTTTTACACAGGTGTGGCCGAAGGAAATACAAATGCCGAAAGATTAATTACAATGTTGAATGTTGTTGATGGTAATCTTGTGATCGAAGAAAAAGGAATTTACTCTGTCGAGAAATTTTTAATGGCAAGGCGTTTTATGTATTGGCAAGTGTATTTGCATAAGACAGGGGTTGTCGCCGAACAATTGCTTATCAGTATTTTGAAAAGAGCACGTTTTTTAATTAAAAGTGGAACAACTTTAAACTGCAGTAAAGCATTACTTTATTTTTTATCGCAAAATATCGATAAAAGTAATTTTGATAGATTAACCTTATCAAAGTTTGCTAAATTAGATGATGTCGATATTATGGCTGCATTAAAAGAATGGCAATACGCTGATGATTTTGTGCTATCTACACTATGTGAAATGATTTTGAACAGAAAGCTTTTGCAAATTAAACTTAAGAAAGAGCCAATAAACGAAACCAAGTTTAAGAATAAGTTCAATAAAATTAGGAAGCATTATAAGCTAACGGACGAAGAAACCTCTTATTTTGTTTTTACAGGTGAGTTAAAGAATAAGGCTTATGATAGAGAACATCAGAATATTAATATCTTGAGGAAAAATGGAAAGATAACAGATGTTGCTAAATTATCGGACCACTTTAATTTGAATGCACTTTCTAAAACCGTGACCAAATATTATATGTGCTACCCAAAAGAAGCAGTTTAACTATTTTTCTTACTTTTACGCCCATGAAATTTACAGCAGGTCAGATTGCAGGTATTTTAGAAGGAGAAGTACATGGAAATCCAGATATAGCCGTGCATAAACTTGCTAAAATAGAAGAAGGCGAAGAAGGCTCTCTTACTTTTTTGGCAAATCCGAAATATACTTCGTTCATTTATAAAACCAAGGCTTCTATTACTATAGTGAACAAAAGCTTTATTCCTGAACATAAATTAGATACTACCTTAATTAAGGTTGAAGATGCTTATAAATCGTTCTCCAAATTATTGGAGTACTATAACCAAGTTAAAAATAATAAATTAGGTGTAGAGGAGCCTATTTTTAAATCGGATACTGCAACCTATGGGATTGATGTTTATCTTGGTGCATTTGCTTATTTAGGAAATAATGTAACGCTTGGTGATAATGTAAAGGTATATCCGAATGTATATATTGGTGATAATGTAAAGGTTGGTAATAATGTTACCATATTTGCAGGCGCTAAAATTTATTCAGAAACAATTATTGGCGATAATTGTGTAGTTCACAGTGGAGTGGTTTTAGGTGCAGATGGATTTGGGTTTACGCCAAATGAAAATGGCGAATTCATTAAAGTACCACAAACAGGTAATGTTATCTTGGAAGATAATGTAGATGTAGGGGCAGGTACCACTATTGACCGTGCAACCTTAGGGTCTACTATCTTGAGAAAAGGAGTGAAGCTAGATAATCAAATTCAAATTGCACATAATGTTGAGATTGGTGAACATACAGTAATTGCCGCTCAAACAGGAATTGCAGGTTCTACCAAAATCGGTAAGCATTGTATGATCGGTGGTCAAGTTGGTATTGTAGGTCATATCATGATTGGTGATTATGTGAAAATACAGGCACAGTCAGGTATAGGTAGAAATGTAAAAGACCATGAGGTTTTGCAAGGTTCACCAGCTTTAAATTATGGTGATTACAACAAATCATATGTTCACTTTAAGAACTTATCAAAAATAATTAGTAGAATCGACACTTTAGAAAAGAAGGACTGACGATGAGTACAACAAACAAAAAACAAAGGACAATTGGTAAAGCGGTAAGTCTAACTGGAGTAGGTTTGCATACTGGTAGCGATGTTACCATTAAGTTTTTACCAGCAGATGAGAACCATGGCTATGCATTTAAAAGGGTAGATTTGGAAGGAGAGCCTATTATCCCTGCTGATGCTAACCTTGTTGTGAATACGCAAAGGGGAACCAATTTAGAGAAAAATGGCGTAAAGATTCAAACTTCAGAGCACGTTTTAGCGGCTTTAGTAGGTCTTGAAATAGATAATGTATTAATAGAGCTGAATGCTGCAGAGCCTCCAATTATGGATGGTTCCTCTAAGTTTTTTGTAGAAGTATTGGAGAATGCCGGAATTGTTGAGCAAAATGCAGTTCGTGAAGAATACATTGTTAAAGAAGTTATTTCATTTAAAGATGAAAATACGGGTAGTGAAATAACAATTATTCCTTCAGACGAATATCAGGTGATGACGATGGTAGATTTTGGAACCAAAGTTCTAGGGACTCAAAATGCAACTTTAGATAAAATTTCTGATTTTAAATCTGAAATATCAAATGCCCGAACCTTTAGTTTCCTTCACGAGTTAGAAATGCTATTAGAAAATGGACTAATAAAGGGAGGGGATTTAAACAACGCTATCGTTTATGTGGATAAAGAGATATCTCAAGACACAATGACGAAGTTAGAAAAGGCCTTTAATAAAAAGAAACTGTCTGTAAAAGCTAATGGTATTTTAGATAACTTAACATTACACCAGCCAAATGAAGCTGCAAGACATAAGCTTTTAGATGTTATTGGAGATTTGGCTTTAATTGGTACACGAATACGAGGTAAGGTAATAGCCAATAAGCCTGGTCATTATGTAAATAACCAATTTGCGAAGAAGCTTTCACAAATTATCAAATTAGAAAAACGAAATAAAGTTCCGAAGTACGATTTAAGCTTGCCACCATTGATGGATATTCATAAGATTATGGATATGTTACCTCATAGGCCTCCTTTTTTATTAATAGACCGTATTATCGAGTTATCAGAAGAACATGTAGTGGGTATGAAAAATGTGACGATGAACGAACCATTTTTCGTTGGTCATTTTCCAGGGGCTCCAGTAATGCCGGGTGTACTTCAAGTAGAAGCTATGGCACAAACAGGTGGAATTTTGGTTTTAAGCACCGTACCTGATCCAGAAAATTATTTGACTTTGTTTATGAAAATAGATAAAGTAAAATTTAAAAGGCAAGTATTGCCGGGCGATACATTAATATTTCACTGTAGTTTAATTACACCGATCAGAAGAGGTATCTGTCATATGCAAGCATATGCCTACGCAAATGACAAATTGGTAAGTGAAGCAGAATTAATGGCGCAAATAGTTAAAAGAACTTAGAATGAATCAACCTTTAGCCTATATTCATCCGGGCGCTAAAATATCTAAAAATGTCGTAGTTGAACCTTTTACTACCATTCACAACAATGTAACAATTGGTGATGGTACTTGGATAGGTTCTAATGTGACCATTATGGAAGGTGCTCGTATCGGGAAAAACTGTAATATTTTTCCGGGTGCTGTAATTTCTGCATCTCCACAAGATTTAAAGTATGATGGAGAGGAAACAACTGTAGTTATTGGTGATAACACCACTATTCGAGAGTGTGCCACAATCCATAAAGGAACATCTGACCGTATGAAAACTGTTATCGGCAAAAATTGCCTGATAATGGCGTACTGCCATGTTGCTCACGATTGTCTTGTAGGTGATAATTGTATTTTCTCTAATAATTCAACATTAGCAGGTCACGTTACTATAGGTGACAATGTTATTCTTGCAGGTTTGGTTGCAGTACATCAATTCGTTTCTGTAGGTCAACATGCCTTTGTTACGGGTGGTTCTTTAGTTAGAAAAGATGTGCCGCCATATGTTAAAGCGGCTAGAGAGCCATTATCTTATGTAGGTATTAATTCTGTTGGTTTAAGAAGAAGGGGTTTTGTTTCTGATAAGATTAGAGAGATTCAGAATATTTACAGAATTCTTTACCAAAAAAACTACAATAATTCACAAGCAGTACAAATTATTGAAGCGGAAATGGAGGCAACTCCTGAACGTGACGAAATACTACAATTCATTCGTGATTCTCAACGTGGAATTATGAAAGGTTATTTTAGCAATAACTAAGACATACTTCATATATAAATTTAGTAACAATATTAATAAAATACACTAATGGCATCTACATCAGATATACGAAAAGGACTATGTATTCGATACAATAATGATATTTATAAAATAATAGAATTTTTGCATGTTAAACCAGGTAAAGGACCTGCTTTTGTGCGTACAAAATTAAAGAGTGTTACTTCTGGTAAAGTATTGGATAATACCTTTTCCGCAGGTCATAAAATAGAAGATGTAAGAGTTGAAACACGTTCTTATCAATATTTATATCCTGAGGGTGATACGTATCATTTTATGAATACGGATGATTATAATCAAATCACTTTACAAGAAAGTTCTTTAGATGCACCAGGTTTATTAAAAGAAGGTGAAATTGTTACTATTTTGTTTAATACAGAAGATAGTATGCCATTATCTGTTGACATGCCGGCAAGTGTAGTTTTAGAAGTTACATACACAGAGCCAGGTGTAAAAGGAAATACGGCAACGAATGCTACCAAACCAGCAAAAGTAGAAACCGGTGCAGAGGTAAACGTACCTTTATTTATAAATGAAGGAGACAAGATTAAGATAGACACTTCTAGCTGCTCTTACATGGAGCGTGTGAAGGAGTAATTATACGTGGCATTATATACTAATCAAATTTAGCAGTTGAAGTTTCCTACTATATTTTCATTAAAGCAGATTGCCGAGATCATTTCTAGTACGTATGTTGGTAACGGTGATTTTCCGGTTTTGGGAATGAACGAAATTCACGTTGTTGAGAATGGTGATATTGTATTTGTTGATCATCCTAAATACTATGATAAAGCCTTAAAGTCTAAGGCTACGATTATCTTAATCAATAAAAATGTAGACTGCCCTGAAGGAAAGGCACTACTGATTTCAGACGATCCCTTCAGAGATTTCAATAAATTGACTACCTTTTTTCAACCTTTTGTTCCGAATAGCCATTCTATTTCAGCTACGGCCAAAATTGGAAAGAATACGGTTATACAACCAAATACTTTCATAGGTAATAATGTAACTATTGGGGATAATTGCCTAATACATTCCAACGTATCTATCTATGATAATTGTGTTATTGGCGATAATGTAACTATACATGCAGGAAGTGTTTTAGGTGCAGATGCTTTTTATTATAAAAAACGTCCTGAAGGTTTCGATAAATTAATTTCTGGTGGACGAGTTGTTTTGAAAAACAATGTCGACATTGGGGCACTTTGTACTATTGATCGAGGAGTAACAGGAGATACTACCATCGGTTTCGGATCAAAGCTCGATAATCAAGTTCATGTTGGTCACGATACGGTTATTGGAGAGAAGTGTTTAATCGCATCTCAAACGGGTATCGCAGGCTGTGTTATTATAGAAGATGAAGTTACCTTATGGGGGCAAGTAGGTACCAATAGTGGCATTACTATTGGTAAGAACGCGGTTATTATGGGGCAAACCGGAGTTACTAAGTCGGTAGCTGGCGGCAAGAGTTATTTTGGTACACCTATAGAAGAGTCCCGCGAAAAATTGAAGCAATTAGCATATATAAAGAAGATTCCAGAAATAATTAAAAAATTGGACAAGAAATAAGCTTGGTAATGCTTTAAAATTCATTAACAAACCTATATTTTTGTTCTGTTAAAAATAAAAACTACAGTAGTATGAGCGTATTAGTAAATAAGGATTCCAAAATAATCGTACAAGGTTTCACCGGTAGTGAAGGTACTTTTCATGCCGAGCAAATGATTGAGTACGGTACTAATATTGTGGGTGGTGTAACACCAGGTAAAGGAGGACAAGAGCATTTAGGGAAACCAGTTTTTAATACTGTTTCTGAAGCTGTTGAAAAGGTAGGTGCTGATACGACAATTATTTTTGTTCCACCAGCATTCGCTGCTGATGCAATAATGGAAGCTGCAGATGCTGGTATTAAAGTTATTATTACAATTACAGAAGGTATACCTGTTGCTGATATGGTAATGGTTGCGAATTATATAAAAAGTAGAGATTGTCGCTTAATTGGACCTAACTGTCCAGGTGTTATTACTCCGGGTGAAGCAAAAGTTGGTATTATGCCAGGTTTTGTATTTAAGAAAGGAAATGTAGGTATTGTATCTAAATCAGGTACATTGACTTATGAGGCTGCTGACCAAGTGGTTCGTCAAGGTTTAGGTATTACAACCGCTATCGGTATTGGTGGTGATCCAATTATTGGAACTACTACAAAAGAAGCGGTCGAGTTATTGATCAATGATCCTGAGACTAAATGTGTAGTAATGATCGGTGAAATTGGGGGTCAATTAGAAGCTGATGCCGCACAATGGTACAAAGCTAGTGGAAGTAAAAAACCAGTTGTCGGTTTTATCGCTGGTGAAACTGCTCCTGCTGGTAGAACCATGGGTCATGCCGGTGCAATTGTAGGCGGTAGTGATGACACGGCACAAGCTAAAAAACGTATTATGAGAGAATGTGGAATTCACGTTGTAGATTCTCCAGCTGAAATTGGTTTGAAAGTAAAAGAAGTAATGGGTTAAGAACTCATATTAATCATATAAAATCCCGTTTGTAGCGGGATTTTTTTTAGCCTATAATTCAAACAAAAGGTATATTTGGTAAACGACCTTAAGTAAATGATTGACTTATGAAATTATTAGAAGATAAAAATGTAATTATTACAGGAGCAAGTAGGGGAATAGGAATGGGTATTGCCCAAGTATTTGCTGATCATGGAGCAAATGTTGCTTTTACATATAGCTCGAGCGAAGCTCCTGCTTTAGAGTTAGAAAAAGAATTGAAAGCTAAAGGCGTTAATGCCAAGGCTTATAAAAGTAATGCAGCTAACTTTCAAGAAGCTGAAGAATTGGTTGCTAAAGTTTTAGAGGATTTCGGTGGTAGAATTGATGTTTTAATCAATAATGCCGGTATTACTAAAGATAATCTTCTTATGCGTATGTCTGAAGCAGATTTTGATGCGGTAATAGATATCAACTTAAAATCGGTCTTTAACATGACCAAGGCGGTTCAACGAACTTTACTAAAACAACGTAGCGGCTCTATTATAAATATGAGTAGTGTAGTTGGCGTTAAAGGTAATGCGGGTCAGACAAATTATGCTGCCTCAAAAGCAGGTATGATTGGATTTACAAAATCTGTGGCACTTGAATTAGGCTCAAGAAATATAAGGTGTAATGCAATTGCACCAGGTTTCATTGAAACTGAAATGACAGAAAAACTTGATGAAAAAACTGTTCAAAGCTGGCGAGATGGTATTCCTTTAAAAAGAGGCGGTTCTCCAGAGGATATTGCCAATGCATGTCTTTATTTTGCATCAGATCTTTCTAGTTATGTAACCGGTCAGGTTTTAAATGTAGACGGTGGTATGTTAACTTAAGCCGAAAATGAATAATTCGGTTAATAGATAATTTGTCTGTTGCTATTGCGCATAATATTTTCTAAATCCATGGAAACCATAACGGTATTGTATATTGTTCTTGCTGCTATCGTTGCTCTAGGTATAGTTGTGCTTCAATATGTATATAAACAAAAGGCTAAAAGCAATGTATATTTGCTCTTAGCCTTTTTGCGATTTATAGGAATATTTGGCCTACTGATTTTACTTATAAACCCTCAATTTTCAAAGAAATCTTATAGTTTAGAAAAGCCAAATCTGGTGATTTTAGTTGATAATTCAAGTTCTATTTCTGAAAATAAAGATGAAATTAAAGATCTAATTTCAAAATTAAAATCCTCAGACGAAATTTCAAATAGATTTAAAATAAGTGATTACCGATTTGGTAGTGAATTAGGTGTTTTAGATAGCTTAACATTTGAAGATAAGAACACCAATATATATAAATCGCTTTCTGCTTTAAAAGATATTTTTGGTCGTGAACAGACGGTAACTCTATTGTTATCTGACGGTAACCAGACTATTGGGCAAGATTATAGTTATTTTAAAACTGACCAAAATAGTACTCTTTATACTGTAGTATTAGGTGATACCACGAAGTATAAGGACTTATCAGTCGGGTCTATTTTAACTAATAAGTATGCATTCTTAAAAAATAAATTCCCGTTAGAAACCTATATTTCTTATCAAGGCATCACGGCTGTTTCAGCTACTGTAACTGTTAAGATGAATGATAGAATAGTACATCGCGAAAATTTAAATTTAAATAATGAATCTAATTTTAAAGCCATCTCGATTGAAATAGATGCTAATACTGTCGGAATTAAAAATTTAATTGTAGAAATATCTCAATTACCTGAAGAACGAAATATAGCTAACAATAGAAGGTCTACTAGTATTGAGATAATTGATGAGAAGACTAAAATTGGATTGATTTCCGATATTTTGCATCCTGATTTGGGAACTCTTAAGAAAGCTATAGAAAGTAATGAGCAAAGAGAAGTATCCATTTTAAAGCCAAATGTTGCCACTAGTGTATTAGATGAAATGGATTTATTCATTTTTTATCAGCCAACTGTTGGTTTTAAAGCATCACTGGATTTTGCAAAAAGTAAAAATGCAAACACTTTTATAATTACAGGTTCCCATGCTGATTATTCATTTTTGAATGAGACAAATATTGGTTTTGAGATTGAAAGTGGCTATCCACAACAAGAAGTTTTTGCTTTATTGAATAATTCATTTTCAAAATATGATATTTCTAAATTCGATTTAACCGATTTCCCTCCATTATTAAGTGATGCAGGTCCTATCGTTTTTCAAAAACCTTATGAGACATTATTTGGTACTCAAATAAAAGGATTGAATGTACAACAGCCTTTATTATCAGTAATAGAAGACGATTCAAAAAAACAGGCTTTGCTAGTTGGCGAAAATCTTTGGAAATGGCGCATGCAAACATTTAGAAATACGGGTAATTTTATCAATTTCGACGAATTCATAGGTAATTTGATTCGCTACTTAACCAGTACCAAGAATAGATCACGACTAAATGTTGAATATGAAAAGGTATATGAAGGCAGTACAAATGCCATTATAACCGCTACCTATTTTGATGAGGCCTTTTTGTTTGATCCTAACGCAAAGATGAAAATCAGGGTAAAAGATAAGAAAACAAACTCTAGTCAAGATAATCCTATGGTATTAAAAAATGGATATTTTGAAGCAGACCTTTCTAATCTTTTAACTGGTGAATATGACTTTACGGTATCGGTTGAAAATGAAGTTAAATCTGAATCCGGGTCATTTGTAATTTCTGAATTTGATATAGAAAATCAGTTTGTATCTAGCGATAATTTAAAAATGGAAAGACTTGCCTTAAACTCTGGAGGAAAACAATTTTATCCTTCACAGATAGACGCTTTAAAGAGAGAGTTAATTGAAAATGACTCTTATGTGCCTACAGAGAAAAGCATTGAAAATGTCGTATCTTTGATAGATTTCAAATTTCTTTTGGCAATCATAGTCTTTGCTTTTACGGCAGAATGGTTTATCAGAAAATATAACGGATTAATTTAAATAGACACTAATGGATAAGTTACCTAAGATTGCGCTACCCGCAATATTTATTTTTATTGTATTGATTATTGGAATATCAAAATCTACTGTTACCATTGACTCAGGTCAGGCAGGTGTTTTGTATAAGACTTTTGGTGGAGGTGTAGTAACCGATGAGCCACCTATGGGTGAAGGATTTCATCTAGTAGCACCATGGAATAGAGTTACTGTTTATGAAGTACGACAACAAGAAGTGCTGGAAAGTATGAATGTATTGTCAAGTAATGGTTTGGATATTAAATTGGAAGCATCTGCTTGGTTCGAACCTATTCGAAGTGATTTAGGGAAATTGCACCAAGAGAAGGGAACGGAGTATATTCAACGTGTATTGTTGCCAACGATACGATCTGCTGCACGTTCTGTAGTTGGGCGTTATACGCCAGAACAATTGTATTCAAGTAAAAGAGATGCAATTCAACAAGAAATTTTTGACGAGACTCAAAAAATAGTTTCTGGACAATACATTCAATTGAATGAAATATTGGTTAGGGATGTTACTTTACCTCCAACTATTAAAGATGCTATCGAAAGAAAATTAAGGCAAGAACAGGAATCTTTGGAATATGAGTTCCGTTTGGTTACTGCTAAAAAAGAGGCTGAAAAAGTTACGATAGAGGCACAAGGTAAAGCCGATGCCAACCGTATTTTAAGTGCTTCTTTAAATGATCAAATCCTTAGAGATAAAGGTATTGATGCTACATTAAAACTTTCTGAGTCACCAAATACTAAAGTAGTCATTGTTGGTGGTGGCGGTGATGGATTACCTTTAATTTTAGGGAACAACTAAAACACGTAGTTAAATATTTTTGTTTCATTTTAAACTTTTGTTTTGTGAAATGGAAAATACCTTTTACTTTTACAGCATAATGAAGAACAGAACTACACATCATCATATTCATACACACGCTCTGGCGAGGTAGGAATGTATTGTAGTAGTACAACATATTTAAAACCCGTTTGAGCAATCAAACGGGTTTTGTATTTAACGCTGTTTTGCTTGCCAAGCATTAAATTAAAAAAATGACTAAAATTAGAATTGCTATTCAGAAATCGGGAAGACTTTAATGAGGAATCCCTTCAAATTTTAAAAGATTGTGGAATTTCAATCGATAATGGAAAAGACCAACTAAAAGCTTCGTCAAGAAATTTCCCAATGGAGGTTTTCTATCTTAGAAATGGTGATATACCTCAATATCTTAGAGATGGAGTAGTAGACATCGCCATTATTGGCGAAAACGTATTGATAGAAAAAGGTGAGGATATTTCTATTGCTGAGAAGCTAGGCTTTTCTAAATGTAAAGTTTCATTAGCGGTACCGAAATCATTTAAGTATAAAACAGTTAAGGATTTCGAAGGAAAGCGTATAGCCACTTCCTATCCAAACACGGTTATAAATTACCTAAAGGATAAGGGAGTTACCGCAGACTTACATATTATTAGTGGTTCTGTAGAAATTGCACCGAATATTGGATTGGCCGATGCAATTTGTGATATCGTTTCTAGTGGTAGTACTTTGTTTAAAAACAATCTTAAGGAGGTTGAAGTAATGCTAACGAGTGAAGCAGTCTTAGCCGTTTCACCAAAAATATCTGAAGAAAGAAAGGAGTTACTTGAGAAGTTACAATTTCGTATTCAATCGGTATTACGAGCTAGGGGTTCTAAGTATGTATTGCTTAACGCACCAAATGATAAATTGGATGGAATTTTAAAATTACTGCCTGGAATGCGCAGTCCTACAGTACTTCCTTTGGCCGATGAAGGTTGGAGCTCTGTTCATACCGTTATCAACAAAGATAAATTTTGGGAAGTAATAGACGAGTTAAAGAAAGCTGGTGCTGAAGGTATTTTAGTTTGCCCAATTGAGAAGATGGTATTATAGTATTAAGTACAAGGAAGAATGAATAAAATAAATAATCCTAAGAGAGCGGATTGGAAGAATGTTTTAAAGCGTCCTACACAGACAGTAGCCGATATTGAAGGGTTGGTCAACAGTATTTTTGAGGAAGTTAAAACAAGTGGGGATAGTATATTAAAAAAGTATACTCAACAATTTGACAAAGTAACCTTAGAGAATATGTTGGTGACAGAGGTTGAAATTGAAGAAGCTAAGACTCTAGTTTCAGATGAGCTTAAAGCAGCTATTAAATTGGCTAAATTAAATATCGAAGTGTTTCATTCTGCTCAGAAAACAGGTCGAATTAAAGTAGAAACGGTACCTGGAGTTTCTTGTTGGCAAGAAAAAAGACCTATTCAAAAAGTAGGACTTTATATTCCTGGTGGAACGGCACCTTTATTTTCAACTATATTAATGTTGGCGGTACCTGCTACCATCGCTGGATGCTCTGAGATAGTGCTTTGTTCTCCACCTGATAAAGAAGGAAAACTGAATCCTGCTATTTTATATACCGCAAATTTATGTGGCGTAACTAAAATTGTAAAGGTTGGTGGTATACAAGCTATTGCAGGTATGACATTTGGTACAGAAACTATTCCACAGGTTTATAAAATATTCGGACCAGGAAATCAGTACGTAACCGTTGCTAAACAAATTGCAACAAAACATGGTGTAGCCATTGATATGCCTGCAGGTCCTTCAGAGCTATTGGTTGTAGCAGATGATACTGCTAATGCTGCCTTTGTAGCATCCGATTTATTGAGTCAGGCAGAGCATGGTATTGATAGTCAGGTAATTTTAGTGTCGACCTCAAAAACGATGATTGATGCTGTAGAGAAAGAAGTAGCGCTGCAATTAGAAGAACTGCCACGTAAAGAAATTGCGAGGCAATCGATTTCAAACAGTAAACTTATCTACGTTAAAGATGACCAAGCGGCAATTGATTTAATCAATGAATATGGCCCTGAACATTTTATTGTTTGTGTAGAAAATGAAGATTTCTATATAAAGCAAACCCAAAATGCAGGTTCTGTTTTTATAGGTGATTATACGCCAGAGAGCGCTGGCGATTATGCTTCAGGTACGAATCATACGTTACCGACTAATGGTTATGCCAAGCAATATAGTGGAGTAAGCCTTGATAGCTTTATGAAGAGTATGACTTTTCAAAAAATAACAGAGAAAGGTATTCAAACGATAGGAAATGCTATAGAACTTATGGCGGAAGCTGAGGGGCTTCAAGCTCATAAGAATGCGGTAACCCTAAGATTAAATAGCCTTAAAAAATAAAGTATTGTTCGGTCGAGCTCCGTCAAGACCTAATCATGAAATAATGAATTTCAATTTAGATAAAATTATAAGAGAAAACGTGAAGGGCTTAAGTCCGTATTCATCGGCACGCGACGAATATGTTTCCGATGGTTCTACCATGGTATTTTTAGATGCGAATGAGAATCCATTTGAAAATGGAGTCAATCGTTATCCGGATCCACAACAACGTAGTCTAAAAGCTATATTAGCCAAACAGAAAGGTATTAAGGAAGAAAATATTCTTTTAGGCAATGGTAGCGATGAAGTATTAGATTTGTTGTTTAGAGCTTTCTGTGAGCCCAAAGAAGATAATGTTATCACCTTACCACCAACGTATGGTATGTATAAAGTCTTGTCTGGTATTAATATGGTCGAAAATAGGGAAGTCTTATTGACCGAGGCATTTCAACCAGATGTTTCTGCAATAAAAGAAAGTATAGATGGCAACACTAAACTGTTATTCATCTGTTCACCAAACAATCCTACCGGAAATAGCTTTTCAACTAATAATATCGAAGAGCTTTTGAAATCTTTTGCTGGCCTGATCGTCATCGACGAGGCTTATGTCGATTTTTCCTCAGAAGAAAGTTGGGCATCAAAATTAGTCGAATACCCTAATTTGATTGTGACACAAACATTATCAAAAGCATATGGAATGGCTGGTATACGGTTAGGCATTTGCGTAGCATCCGCTGAAATTATTGCTGTTATCAATAAAATAAAGCCACCATACAATGTAAATCAATTGACTCAAGAACGAGCGATACAAAGAGTGTCTGATATAAAATCGTTACAAACAGAAGTCGCAATTATTTTAGAGGAGCGTGATAAATTGAATAAATCATTAGAAACTGTTTCGTTTGTCTCAAAAATATATCCGACAGACGCTAATTTTATTTTGGCAAAAGTAGATAATGCTACTCTTCGATATAATCAATTATTGGCAAAAGGGGTTGTCGTTAGAAATCGAACTACGCAACCTTTATGTGAAAATACACTTAGATTTACAGTGGGTACCTCCGAAGAAAATAATATTGTAATTACCGCTTTAAAAGCACTATCAAACTAATATGGAAAACAAAAAACGTGTTTTATTTATAGACCGTGATGGTACTATTATAAAAGAAACAATTGATGAGCAGATAGATGCATTTGAAAAAATGATTTTTTATCCAAAGGCATTTACGTTCCTAGGAAAAATTGCAAGAGAACTCGATTATGAGTTGGTGATGATAACCAATCAAGATGGTTTGGGCACCGATATTTTCCCTGAAGATACATTTTGGCCGGTTCATAATTTTATTATCAAATCCTTTGAAAATGAAGGAGTCGTTTTTGATAAGGTCTTTTTAGACCGCACTTTTCCACAAGAAAATGCAAATACCAGAAAACCGGGAACAGGTTTGTTGACCGAGTACTTTTCTGAAGCGTATGATTTAGAAAATTCTTTTGTCATCGGTGACCGATTAACAGATATGGAATTGGCTAAAAACCTAGGGGCTAAGGGTATTTTTATAAATGATGAAACTAACCTGGGTACGGGTGAGATTACTGTAAAACGAGATGCTCTAGATGCCCATATCGCTATAGAGGACAATGATTGGGAGAAGATTTATGAGTTTTTAAAATTGAAAAACAGAACTGCTGAAATTCATAGAAAGACAAATGAAACCGATATTGCCATAAAACTAAACCTTGATGGTACGGGTAGAAGTGATATTAAAACCGGATTAGCGTTTTTTGACCATATGTTAGATCAATTGGCACGTCATGGTCAAATGGATTTAACCATTAAAGTAGATGGAGATTTAGAGGTTGATGAACACCATACGATAGAAGATACGGGTATAGCTTTAGGTGAAGTTTTTCATACTGCTTTAGGGAATAAATTAGGCATTGAACGCTACGGTTTTTGTTTGCCAATGGATGATTGTTTGGCTCAGTCAGCCATCGATTTTGGTGGACGGAATTGGTTGGTGTGGGATGCAGACTTTAAACGTGAAATGGTAGGGGACATGCCTACTGAAATGTTTCATCACTTTTTTAAATCATTTACCGATGGTGCAAAAGCTAATTTGAATATAAAGGCAGAAGGTACCAACGAACATCATAAGATTGAAGCTATTTTTAAAGCCTTTGCAAAGAGTATAAAAATGGCAGTTAAAAGAGATGTAGAGAAAATGGTGTTACCGAGTACGAAAGGAGTTCTTTAAAAAAGTAGTTTGTACTGAGCACAAAGTATGTAGTCTTTTAAGATATGCTTTGTACTAAATACTAACTAACTAATACTTGTTTTAATGAAAATAGTAATTATTAATTATGGTGCAGGTAATATTCAGAGCATTAAGTTCGCTATAAAGCGATTGGGTTATGATGCTATTTTGAGTAGTGATGTTTCTGAAATTCAAAATGCAGATAAAGTGATATTTCCTGGTGTCGGGGAGGCAAGTTCTGCTATGAAAAAGCTTAAGGATAGTGGTCTTGATAAACTAATACCAACTTTGAAACAACCTGTGTTAGGTATTTGTCTAGGTATGCAGCTAATGTGCCACTCATCTGAAGAGGGAAATACTACAGGACTCGGCATTTTCGATGTAGATGTCGTGAAATTTAATTCGAAAGTAAAAGTACCACAGATTGGTTGGAATCAGATTAATAAACTTAAGTCTAGCTTATTCAAAGGAGTAACTGAAAATGAGCATATTTATTTAGTTCATAGTTTTTATGCGCCGTTGTGTAAAGAAACCATTGCAGAATGTTCCTACGGAACTGATTATAGTGCAGCTTTACATAAAGATAATTTTTATGGGACCCAATTTCACCCCGAAAAAAGTAGTGATGTTGGGGAGAAAATTCTTGATAATTTTTTAAACATGTAATGGAACAGAAATATTTTATTTCAACGGATAAAGATTTATTGGATATTAAGGCGATTCAAAAGTTTATTGCCAATTCATATTGGGGTAACAATAGATCTTTGGAAGAAGTAAAAAAGACAATTGAAAATTCATATTGTTTTGGAATTTATACATCAGATAAAGAACAAATTGGTTTTGCCAGAGTAGTTACCGATTATATTTATTTTGGATATTTTATGGATGTGATTATCCTTGATAAGTTTCAAGGTCAGGGTTTTGGGAAAATACTTGTTGAGCATATGCTAGCTGATACAACGATAAAAAATCTTAAAACATTAGCTTTAAAAACAAAGGATGCTCACCAATTGTACGAGCGATACGGATTTAATAAAATAGGGGATTCACCATTATGGATGTCCGTTGATAAACAAATATTACAGTAAAGAAAATGAGAATAATTCCCGCAATTGATATAATTGATGGTAAATGTGTTCGTCTTTCTAAAGGAGATTACAATACCAAAAAAATATATAATGAGAATCCATTAGAGGTGGCAAAGGAGTTTGAAGCACATGGTATCAAGCATTTACATTTAGTGGATTTAGACGGCGCCAAGTCCAAACACATTGTAAATCATAAGGTTTTGGAACAAATAGCCGCTCAAACTAGTTTGAAAATTGATTTTGGTGGCGGTTTAAAAACAGATGATGATTTACGTATTGCTTTTGAAAGTGGTGCTAGCCAAATAACAGGTGGCAGTATTGCTGTAAAAGACCCTGATATTTTTATTGGATGGATCGAGAAACATGGTCCTGGAAAAATAATTTTAGGAGCTGATGCTATGGATGAGAAAGTTGCTGTTTCTGGGTGGTTAGAGGAATCTAAAGAAGAATTGATTCCATTTATACAATCGTATCAAAAAAAAGGAATACAGTATGTAATTTGCACTGATATCAGTAAAGATGGCATGCTAGAAGGTCCTTCGTTTGAATTATACAAACGTATTTTAGCGCAGGCAAATGATTTAAAACTGATTGCCTCTGGCGGAATTTCTACTTTTGACGAACTCCCCAAGTTAGCAGCAATGGGTTGTGAAGGTACTATTATCGGAAAAGCTATTTATGAAAATCGAATTAGTTTAAAGCAACTAGAAACATATATTTTAAGTAATGGATAAGGAGTCTCAATTAATTGAAGAGTTGGTTAAGAATGCGCTTTACCGTATCGATGAAAGCACGCGGATGATCAAAAAAAGTCTTTCTGAGATTTCAGAGGACGAGGTGTGGCAAAAACCGAATCCTTCTTTAAATAGTATTGCCAATTTAATGCTTCACCTTTGTGGTAATATTTCACAATACGTTATCTCATCCTTAGGTGAAACGGAGGATAAAAGAAATCGCGATGCTGAGTTTTCTGTAACTGGCGGACTTACCAAAGATGAATTGCTCAAAAAATTAGAGGATGTTGTCGATACTGCGAAACGTGTTGTTTTCGATTCAACATCAAGTCAGTTAGTGAAAATTAGATCTGTACAAGGATTTTCATTTTCTGGAGTAGGCATTATTCTCCATGCCGTGGAGCATTATTCATATCATACAGGTCAAATTGCGTTTTGGGTGAAACAGTTAAAGAATACTGATTTAGGCTTTTATGATGGTATGGATTTGAACAAAAAAAATATAAACTAGTGCTGGCAAAAAGAATAATTCCTTGTTTAGATATAAAGAACGGTAGAACTGTTAAAGGTGTCAATTTCGTTGATCTACGAGATGCGGGAGATCCGGTAGAGCTGGCAGAAATTTATAGTAAAGAAGGTGCAGATGAATTGGTGTTTTTAGATATCTCTGCAACAGAGCAAAAACGTAAAACTTTGGCAGATTTAGTATATCGGGTTGCAGAAAAGGTAAATATTCCCTTTACTGTGGGTGGAGGTATTTCTTCTATTGAAGATGTGGACATTCTACTTCATAACGGAGCGGATAAAGTATCTATTAATTCATCGGCTGTAAAGAATCCACAATTGATCAATGATTTATCGGCAAAATTTGGTTCACAATGTATTGTAGTCGCTATTGATGCAAAACAGATAGACGGTGAATGGATTGTGCACCTAGTAGGTGGTAAAGTACCTACAGAGCGTAAATTATTCGAGTGGGCCAAAGAGGTTGAAGAACGGGGAGCAGGAGAGATTTTATTTACATCTATGGATCATGATGGTACAAAAGACGGCTTTGCTAACGAGGCACTTGCTAAATTATCTACTGAACTGAATATTCCTATTATTGCCTCTGGTGGAGCTGGCAACAAGCAACATTTTACCGATACCTTTGTTGAAGGAAAAGCAGATGCAGCATTGGCGGCGAGTGTATTTCACTTTAAGGAAATAGGGATTCAGGAATTAAAGAGGGAGTTAAAGACTAATGGAATTCCAGTTCGGATATAGTATTCAGAAGGCAGTATCAGTTTTCTGAATAATATAATTTCACCCTGAGCACAGTCGAAAGCTTGGGAAGATAAAAATATGCTCCCCTGTGCACAGGCTGATAAATAGGTACAAATTAAAATTAGGGCTATGAAAAAAATAGGATTAATTGGTGGAATAACATGGCAGTCTACGCAGTTATACTATCAGCTATTGAACACTAAAGTTGCAGAAAAATTGGGTGGTCAAAGTTCTTGTGAATGTATTATTGAATCTGTAAACTTTGCCGAAATATCTTCAAAACAAGCAGAAGGCGATTGGGATACACTACATTCCCAGATGACAGACATAGCTTTGCGTTTAGAAAATGCCGGTGCAGAAATTATTTTGATTTGCGCTAATACGATGCATTTAAGTGTTCCAACGATGAAAAAAAGTGTGTCTGTGCCCATTTTGCATATAGCCGAAGTTGCCGGTAAGGCAGTTAAGAAAAAGGGATGCCAAAAAGTATTATTGTTAGGTACCAAGTATACTATGGAACTTGATTTCTATAAAGATATTCTAAAGAATCAATTCGGTATTGAAGTTATGGTTCCTGACAGCGAAGACCGTGAAATGGTTCATGCTATTATTTACTCAGAATTGTCTAAGGGAATAATATCAAAAGATTCTAAAAGCAAGTACTTGGAAATTATTAAAAAGTCTGAAAAAGAAGGCGCCCAGGGAGTTATTTTGGGTTGTACTGAAATTCCGTTGCTAATTCAACAAGAAGATTGTGATATTATGGTAATTGATACCACTAAAGAGCATGCATTTGCTGCTGTAGATTTTGCGTTGCAATTAAATAGGTAGCTGAGTTACCATTTGAGTAAGAAAAAAGAATGAAATTTGAATAAAGACAATATGAAATTTAATACACCTAACTGGGAGAAAATGAGTGACGGATTAGTACCTGTTATTATACAAGATGCACGTACTAAAAATGTATTGATGCTTGGTTATATGAATGCAGAAGCATTGGAGAAAACTACTGAAATTGGGAAGGTTACTTTTTTTAGTCGCTCTAAGAAGCGTTTATGGACAAAGGGGGAGGAAAGTGGGAATTTTCTGAACTTGGTTTCTATAAAAAACGATTGTGATAATGATTCATTGCTGATTTCGGTAAACCCTGTTGGACCAACTTGCCATAAAGGAACAGATACTTGCTGGGCTGAAGAAAATAATTCAAACTTCGGATTCTTTTCTGAATTGGAAAGTACCATTGAAGAAAGGCGAACAACTGCAGACGATAGTCAATCTTACGTAGCTTCTTTGTTTAAAAAGGGGATTAATAAAATTGCCCAAAAAGTAGGGGAAGAAGCGGTAGAAACCGTAATTGAAGCAATGGATAATAATGATGAATTGTTTCTCTACGAGAGCGCAGATTTGCTTTTTCATTACCTAATGCTATTACAAGCAAAAGGATTTACGCTTAAGGATATTGAGGCAGAGTTGATGAAAAGGAAGAAATAAATACTTTGAACTTCTTTTCAGTTTATTTAAAAACTTGATAAGAAGTCAAATAAGTCATTGCTTTCAAAGTGGTCATTTCATTTTTAAAAACTGACTGTAATTTCTTTTTTGTTTCAGAATAAAGATTATAGGTTGATAATAAAGAAGCAAAAATAGCATAGTTATCTTTTGAAGATAATACTAAATGAGCCAGGTCTGCAATTTGGATGTCTAAAGTAACCGAACGTTGGATTTCATTTTCAAGCTTTATAGATTGTTCTTCAAGCCCTGAGAAGTTTGTTTGATGGTCATAGTCAGTTGTTTGTATTATGTCACTTTGGAGACCTAATTTTTGAAATATTTCTTCTAGAAATATTTCAAAGTCATAAATAATAATCCTTGAGTTTTTCTTTGCAACTCTTACGATTTCATCAAGCATCGATTGTGATTTTGCATAATATAACGAACCGGCAAACGTAATGATATGAAAAGTATCACTATCAAAATTGAGGGTGTTAGTGCTTATTAATTGATAGTTGACTTTAGGATGGTGTATCGATTTTTCTAACATCTTTATACTAGGATCTATACCAACCACCTTTTTACAATAACTTGCTAGTGCAATTGAAGATTGACCAGTGCCACAACCAATATCAAGCCCCAATTCAAATTCTTTATTTGATTTAAAAAATGCTTTTAATATTTCTGAATGTAAAGATGGTCGGTATGCCGAGTAATGTGAAGCAGTAATTTCATCATATTCCTTTGTCATATTCTTTATTTAAAATGTTCTCTCCATAATTACATAATCAATACCTCCTTTTACAAATTTTTCACTAGTTTCTATCATACCGAATTTATAATAGTAATCGACTTTACTGATTCGTGCGTTGCACCAAATCTTGTAAAGTTTTTCTTTTTCTGAAATGAGCATCACCTCTTTTAATAATTCACTGCCAAACCCTTTACCTTGGTATTTTTTTAGTGTAGCAAACTTGCGAAATTGAGCATCGTTTTTACTAATAAAAAGTGAGATAACTGAAATTAAATTTTCATTTTTAAAATAGCCAAAGTGCCTGCCTTTGTCATCATTGGGTATCCGCACAAAATCAATAGTTTGATTTGGCCACATGACCTGGTGCCGTATATGCAAAGTATCTTCTGCTGAAATTTCTTTGATTTGATGCTTAATCATTTTTTTTAGAAATATTTAAGGATATTCATTGCATTGGGGTTCAGCTTTTTTGTACAAATTTTAATAAAAAAATTGAAAAGAGGCTATAATTCAAATTTTCGTTTTGAAACTGAAAAATACAATGGGAAAATAAAAAGATAAAATCTTTTTACTGAATATTTTTTCTCACCACCACACCACAAAAAATTTTTCAAATTCGGTTTCACTTTTTTTCATCCAAACTAGGGGTGAGTTTTGTTTAACCAGGTGTTGATCGATTACTACTCGTGTGTCTGCATGAGAATTCCATTCATAAGTATTATCAGCATTTAAAACCCATTGACTTTTATCTGGTATATAATATTTGTAGAGTGTAAATATATCGGTATTAAAGTCAGACAATCGTACCCAATAACCGACGACACAATTTTCATTTAAAGGGTGAATTTGTAATGTATCTGCTTTATACGGTTTAAAGAGTTGTGCCTTAAAACATGTTTGATGCACTACTTTATTAGCATCAATATCTAATTTGGTCAATGCCGTTGTACCCGCTTCAGAGTGCAATAAGGTAAATTGCCTTTTCTTTATTTTCTCCATTTTCATATAGAAAGCATCTCGTTTGTTTGGTCCTATAAGTTGGTGTAAGGGGTCTTTGATATCAGGGTTTATGATATAGAATTTATAGGTGAGTTCTACATGTATGATTTGTTCTGTTGCCACATCCTTCAGTATAAAATCAATTTCCCCTAAAGTTTGTTTTCCTTCCCGTATAGGTAAATTATAAACCAGCACTTCATATTGTAATGAATGGTCTAGCAACTGTTTGCAGACAACTTCTATTTGATGACCCAATCGTAAATTTTTTGGGATAGGAGCAGGGGAGAAATCCGACAAATCCACCCATGGAAATTCAAACTGCTCGATTTCAAACTGTGTATGCACCCATATATTCGGCGTGTTTAAAAAACCTTTGAATTGATTGAAGTTTATTAGTTGATTGTTGATGGGATTTTGTTTTTTGTTGATGAATCTTCGGCTAAGCTCAGTGTACAATTTAATTAGTTATAAATAATATACCAACTTTGTTTCCTAATCTTTACATATGATAAGTAATGGATTAGCTGTGTTTATCAGATATTACTTTATTTCTAGAAATTCTGCATAAAAATATTGTATACTCTATCGTAATGAAAAGCCTTCATTATAGACTAAATAGTTTATACTTTTATAGTTAATCCAATACGTGTATTCATTACAAAATTCTTAAAACTCAAAATTAACCTACAAGTTGAACAACTACGTTAACGTTTCTTAAATTAGAAGGGTATGCAATGTAAATGTGTTAATTTTATACTATGGCAATGAATGTAAGAAATGGTTTTCGATTCGAAACTTACGAGGCACCCGAGCAATCAATATTTGATAAACTTTTTGATGTTTTTCAAGAGTTGATAACACATACTTCTGGCGATTTTGACGAAGCAATTGATTGGTTGCGAGAATTGGATAAAGAATATGAACTTACCACAGAAGAGTATACCATTGATGATTTTATTGAAGATTTAAAGGCCAAGGGCTATATACGAGAAGAATTCAAAGATGGTGGCGGTGATCGTGAAGAAGGAGAAGAAGGATCAGGTGGTGGAGATATTTCGATTACCGCTAAAATGGAACGTATTATTCGTAAGCGGGCATTAGAACAAATATTTGGAAAAATAAAGCGAAGTGGCTCTGGGAATCATAAAACCGGTAAATCTGGTCAAGGTGATGAACACACCGGCGATTTTAGAGAATATCGATATGGTGATGGTTTGGAGCATATTTCAATGACCGAAAGTCTTAAAAACGCCCAAATTAATCATGGTATCGGTAATTTTCAACTAAGTGAGGAAGATTTGGTAGTTGAAGACACTCAACACAAAGCCCAAATGAGTACCGTGTTAATGATTGATATTAGCCATAGTATGATATTGTATGGTGAAGACCGTATAACTCCTGCAAAAAAAGTGGCAATGGCTTTGGCAGAACTCATCACTACGCGTTACCCAAAAGACACCTTGGATATACTTGTGTTCGGTAATGATGCTTGGCCGATTCCTATTAAAGATTTACCTTATTTAAAAGTTGGGCCTTACCATACGAATACGGTTGCGGGACTTCAATTAGCAATGGATATGTTGCGAAGAAAACGGAATACCAACAAACAAATATTTATGATTACCGATGGTAAGCCTAGTTGTTTACGTATGCCCGATGGTACTTATTATAAGAATAGTGTTGGTTTAGATGATTTTATTGTAGAGAAATGTTACAATATGGCTCGGCAAGCACGCAAACTTCATATTCCCATCACTACATTTATGATTGCTCAAGATCCTTATTTAATGCAATTTATCCGTCATTTTACGGAAGCCAACAAAGGCAAGGCTTTTTTTACCGGACTTAAAGGTTTAGGAGAAATGATTTTTGAAGATTATGAGGCGAACAGAAAGAAGCGACTTAAATAATAAGTAGTATCGAGTACAAAGTATTGGCTATTTAAAAATAATTCAATTAAAAAACGGAAATATAAAGGTAGTATAGATTATAAAATAGCAATTATAAACCGCAAATGAATACACATTATAACCTTAATGATTTAGAATTTGAAGAGCAGTTTAAAACAGGTATTTTTAATTCAGAATTGTTCGATCATGAAGCTCATCTTAGACTGGCATGGCTACAAATTAATAAATATGGCGTTACAAAGGCAGAGGAGTATATTCACAATCAATTGCTGGCATATGTAAATCTTTTAGGAGCTGGCCATAAATACAATAAGACATTAACCATAGCTGCCATAAAAGTTGTATATCATTTTATGTTAAGATCCGAATCGGATTCTTTTAAAGATTTTATTCTTGAATTCCCAAGATTGAAACATAACTTTAAAGATTTGATGAATGCACACTATGGGTTTGATATTTTTAATTCGGAAAAGGCCAAAATAGAATACCAAGAACCAGATTTATTACCATTTGATTAAAAAAAATATGAAATTGAATTATACAGAAATAAAAACATTAGGTCAATTAGTAAAGGCCGGATATCAAACCAAAAAGATTAAAGATGAACTTAGGGATAATCTTCGTGAGAATATTATAGCTGGGAAAGATTCATTTCAAGGGGTTTGGGGTTATGAAGATTCGGTTATTCCAGAATTGGAACGTGCTATTTTATCGAGACACAATATAAACCTATTAGGTCTGCGAGGACAAGCTAAAACTCGTTTGGCTAGATTAATGGTTAACCTATTAGATGAGTGGATCCCAATTGTAGAAGGTTCTGAAATTAATGATGACCCACTAAAACCAATGTCACGTTACGCTCTTGAACTTATTGCAGAAAAAGGGGATGATACTCCGATTTCATGGTTGCATAGAGATGACCGTTTTTATGAAAAATTGGCTACACCAGATGTTACCGTTGCCGATTTGATTGGGGATGTAGATCCTATAAAGGCAGCAAATTTAAAACTTTCCTACGCAGATGACCGTGTCATTCATTTCGGAATGATACCGCGTGCCAACCGTTGTATTTTCGTGATTAACGAATTACCCGATTTACAAGCGCGTATTCAAGTATCGCTATTTAATATCTTACAAGAAGGGGATATACAAATCCGTGGTTTTAAATTGAGATTACCGCTAGACTTGCAGTTTATTTTCACTGCTAACCCTGAAGATTACACCAATAGGGGTAGTATCGTTACTCCTTTGAAGGATAGAATCGGTTCACAAATTTTAACTCATTACCCGGACGATATTGAAACTGCACGTAAGATTACCGAACAAGAATCTAAATTAGATGCTAGACAGGTAGAAAGTATTTATGTGCCCGATTTGGCTAAAGACTTATTGGAACAGATTAGTTTTGAAGCTCGTGAAAGCGAATATGTAGACGCGAAAAGCGGAGTAAGCGCAAGAACTAGTATAACAGCGTTTGAGAATCTTTTAAGTACTGCAGAACGTAGGTCTTTATTAAACGGTGGTGACCATACGATGGTTCGTTTAAGTGATTTTCTAGGAGTAATACCTTCTATTACAGGTAAGATTGAATTAGTATACGAAGGAGAGCAGGAAGGTGCGGACGGAGTTGCAGGTATTTTGATAGATGATGCTGTAAAATCACTTTTTCCTAAATATTTCCCTAAAATAAATAAGTTGGAACGTAAAGATGAACCAACAGTTTATGATGAGTTACTGCATTGGTTTTTTCAAGGTGAAGGTTTTGAATTAATGGATGATTTCACTGATGAGGAATATAAGCGGGCATTAGATAGTATCCCTGCATTGAATCAACTTATAAAAGAGCATCAACCAGATTATAATGAAAAGGATGTTTATTTTCTAAAAGAATTGTTACTGTGGGGTTTGGTATCTCACAGAAAATTAAATAAACAAAGATTCACTGATGGTTTTGAATTCAAAGACCTCTACAGTAGTTTTTTAAAGGATATTTAAATAAACAAAAAGCCCTTTCAATTTTGAAAGGGCTTTTTGTTTATTAGATTACTTCCAATGATCAACATGTTGGTTCATATCATCGAAAAGATAGGTGCCTACTATTTTTTTTCTATAGTCTATAGCTAAATAAGTAACCAATAGGAGTAAAATGTATAGTAGCAATATAAAATATCCTAAGGGTAAAAAAGTGCCGGGTATTAAGTGATTATCGAAGTCATTATAACTTAATAAAATGATAATGGTTTCTACAAGTTTGTAAACATATACCAACGAGATAATGTAGAGAACATATTCAAGCGTACGCATTGGCGGATCGCTCAATTCATCTTCCTTTATCTTAAACCATAAAACATATAGAAAAACAAAATGTACAATTGACAGTAAAGGAAATATATAATTGTCAATTTTAAAGAAATAAAATTTATTTGTGTAAAGTCCGTAAAAATTAAAAATGTCTAATAGAACCAAAATGATAATAGACAAAACTAATGTGCGTTTCCATGTAAGTATTCCTTTAACAAAATTCATATTAAATAGATTTCATGGTCTTGAGGAACCATTAGTTTTCTTTCAAGAACGGGTATGTATTCCCTTTATTTCAATCAATTCGATAAACGGTATATTTTGTTGTTCATTCCCTTAAATCTAAATAGCTCAAACCTAAGTAGTACTATTTCTAGTGAGAAACTAAATAAATAGTCCGTAATAAGATTAAAATGAAAGGTTATGAAACTACTATGACAGCTTGACCCATAAATGTATCATAGTTATTGGTAAGTTTTAATGTCTAATCTAGAATTAATAAAAAAAAGTAAACGCAAGAGTATTTTAATAAAATACATTGGTTTACATGTATTGTATTTATTTTTACTATCATGAAGATTCAGCGTTTTTGCTATTTGGTGCGTTTACAATATTTAGGTTTTAGATTCAGTGGTTGGCAGGTGCAACCAAAACAACGCACTATTGTTAGTATGCTGAACAAAACGTTTTCGTTTTTATATCCAGATAGAACTTATAAGTTACTAGGAGCTGGCAGAACAGATGCTAAAGTTTCTTCTTTAGATGGTGCATTTGAACTTTTTTTAGAAGAGGAGCTAGAAGATTTAGATAGCTTTATACTAGATTTTAATAAAAATTTACCTTCCGATATTCGCTTACTCTCTATAGAGCGCGTAAGTCAAGAATTCAATATAATTAAGGATAGTAAAACCAAAGAGTATTTTTATTTCTTTTCCTTCGGATGTAAAAATCATCCGTTCAGTGCACCTTTTATAACAAATTATATCGAAGACCTTAATTTAGAAATCATGAAGCAAGGTGCCAAATTGTTTGTTGGTAGGCATGATTTTTCAATATACACAGCTGGTCTTAAGCCTAATACTAAAACAGTTCGTACAATTGAATCTTGTTACATTGAAAAAAATGATGTTTTAACCGCTAATTTTTTTCCTGAAAGCAGTTATATATTGAAAATTAAAGGAAAAGGTTTTATGCGTTATCAAATACGTATGCTAATGGGAGTATTGGTTCAATTAGGTAAAAATGAACTTACCTTAAATCAAATAAAGTTATCATTACAACCAGGCTCTGATTTAAAGTTAAAATCGATTGCACCGGGATCAGGATTGCTCTTAAACCAACTAAAGTTTAATCGTTAGATAGTAGTTTTATTATATTTAAAAAAAATAGTCTATGGCTTCAAATAAAAAGCTAAACTTCCCAAAAAGAAAGAAGAAAAAGTCTCGCCAACACAATAAGATGGGGAAAGCGCCGGGTACCATTAGTTATATGGGGGATAAGGAACCTAGCAATAGTGTTATTTATAGTACTACATACAATACTGATAATTTTGAAACCAAGGAGTTTAATGATTTCGATGAATTTATAAAAGAAGATAGGAGAGATAAAATTTCATGGGTAAATGTTGTTGGTATTTCTGATGAACCTTTCATTGAACGTCTTGGTAAACATTTTAAATTAAATTCTTTGGTATTAGAGGATATTGTAAACACAGAACAACGACCGAAAATCGATGAATATGATGATTATATCTTCGCAGTTTTCAAAATGCTTTACATATCTGAGGAAGATGAGATTATAGGCGAGCATGTTGCTATTGTGCTTCTTGAAAATACCGTTTTAGTCTTTCAAGAAGTAAAAGCAGATGTTTTTGATGGATTAAGAGACCGTATAACAGGTAAACTTGGTCGTATTAGAACAAGAGGAGCAGATTACTTATTCTTCGCTTTATTAGATGCTATAGTTGATAATTACTTTTTAGCTATCGAAAATCTAAACAATAGAATTGAAAGTTTGGAAGAAGAGGTATATAATAATCCTGAACCTATCGTTGCAAAGAATATTCAGCAGTTAAAAAAAGAAGTACTAAAGATTAGGCGATGGATTTACCCTGTAAAAGAATTGATTAGTAGATTAATTGATTCAGAAAATTCTTTGATAACAAAAGATACTAAACTCTTTTTAAGGGATGTTCACGATCATACAATGGAAATTAATGAGAGTTTACAGATATACCGTGAAATGTCTATGAGTTTGATGGAGATGTACATGAGTAATATGAGTAATAAAATGAACGAGGTAATGAAAGTTTTGACCATAATGGCCTCCATTTTTATACCACTAACCTTTATTGCAGGTATTTATGGGATGAACTTTGATCACATGCCAGAATTACACACTAAAAATGGATACTACTATGTTTGGGCGGTTATGATTGCTCTTTTTATAGGAATGATGTTTTACTTTAAAAAGAAAAAGTGGTTGTAGGCGATCGTTTCTTTATATATCATAATAATTCAAGTATAAATAATATACAAAGAGAGCCAATATTGGCTCTCTTTGTATATTAAAAAAATAAAAAATGATTAATCGAATAGGTTAGATGAAAGGTATCGATCACCTCGATCACAGACAATTGAGACGATAACTCCGTGGTCCAATTCTTCGGCTAAGCGTAAAGCCACGGTGGCAGCTCCACCACTGCTCATACCAGAAAAAATTCCTTCTTCCTTAGCAAGTCTTTTGGCCATTGCTCTAGCTTCTTCTTCATTAACTTCCATTATTCTATCTACCTTTTTTGCATTAAAAATTTTCGGCAAATATTCTTTTGGCCATTTGCGTATACCAGGTATACTTGCATTATCACAAGGTTGAACACCTACTATCTGTATATCATTATTCTTTTCTTTCAAAAAAGTTGACGTACCCATTATTGTGCCGGTAGTTCCCATAGAAGAGACAAAATGTGTTATTTTACCTTCTGTGTCTTTCCATATTTCAGGGCCAGTAGTTTTGTAATGTGCTTTCCAATTATTAGGGTTTCCAAATTGGTTCATCATGATGTAACCTTCATTGGCAACTTTATTTTCTGCATAATCGCGCGCACCTTCAATACCAACTTCTTTAGAAGTTAAAGTGACTTTAGCTCCATAGGCGAGCATTGTTTGTACGCGTTCAACTGTTGCGTTTTCAGGCATTACTAGTTCAATATCTAATCCGTATATACCGGCTATCATTGCTAAAGCAATACCAGTGTTGCCACTAGTAGCTTCAATAAGTTTATCATTTGTACTGAAATCTCCCTGTTCAATTCCAGTTTTTATCATATTGTAAGCCGCACGGTCCTTTACACTACCGCCAGGGTTGTGCCCCTCCAATTTAAAATATAAAGAAACATTAGGGTTCGTATTAAGAACTCTTGATTTTACCAAAGGGGTATTCCCAATTAGGGAAAGTATAGAATTAGACATTGGGTAAAGTTTTAATTTTAATTTCAGGGGCATGAAAAACTGTTGAATTAGGAGGAACAGATGCTGTAATCCAAGCATTTCCACCGATTACGCTATTAGCCCCAATAATAGTGTCACCTCCCAAAATAGTTGCATTTGCATAAATAGTAACGTTATTCTCTATAGTGGGGTGACGTTTTGTTTTTTGAAGATTCTTAGCGACAAAAAGTCCGCCTAAGGTTACCCCTTGATATATTTTCACGTCATTCTTTATCACTGCAGTTTCACCAATTACTACACCAGTACCATGGTCAATGTGAAATGAATTGCCAATTTTTGCTCCGGGATTAATGTCTACCCCAGTTTGCCTATGCGCATACTCGGTCATTAATCTTGGTACAAGTGGGAACCCGAATTTATACAGTTCATGTGCTAAACGATATACCGATATTGCATAAAAACCTGGATAGGCCATATAAACTTCCTCAATGGATAATGAAGCTGGATCACAATTTACTGTTGCTTCAGCATCTAGGTTTAGGCTTTCTAAAACTTGCGGTAGCTTTTCTACATAATTCTCCCAAACTTTTTTACAGGGCTTTTCACTCTGCCAGCAGGCTAAATCTACAAGCTCATCAAACTGGGATTGAAGTATGCCTAAATTGTCTGCAACGGGGGTTTCTATATCAAAGAGAGTGTAAAAAAGAAGGTCTGTGAATTTTTCTACATTCCTTTTTAACCGAAATCTTAGGTTAGGCTGTTTTTTGTGAGCGTTGATTTTGTCGATTATTGATCGATGGTCCATGGTTCTACATTAGTTAGTCAAAATTAACCAAATAACTAAAAGTACTTCTCTTCTATTGGTTAACTTTAGCTTAAAATAACAAGAGCTAGGTCGTATGTTAGAAACAAATATTACAAAGAGTACCTTCCAATTTTTAAATTCACTTCAAAATAACAATAATAGAGAGTGGTTTTCCGAACATAAAACAGAATTTAATACAGAGTCTGAAAAAGTTAAAGGCTTTTTTAATTACGTACTTGAAAAGCTAAAGTCTCATGATGAAATTGAACGCTTAAAAGTTTTTAGAATTTATAGGGATGTACGTTTCTCTAAAAATAAAACACCATACAAAAGTAATTTTTCGGCTTCCTTTGCTAGAGCTGGTAACCATCGTCGCGGTGGTTATTACTTACAAATAGAACCTGGTAATAGTTTTATTGCTACAGGATTTTGGAATCCAGAAAAGGAGGATTTGCTACGTATACGAAAAGAGTGGGAGATAGATACTACTGAATTGGTAGCAATTGTTGAAAATGATACTTTTAAAAAAGTCTGGGGACAGTTGGTAGGCGAGGAGTTAAAAACAGCACCAAAAGGTTTCGAAAAGGAAGACCCAAACATTGAATTCATTAGAAAAAAGCAATTTATTTTTGTGAGAAAATTTTCGAATAACGAGGTTTTGTCAAATAATTTCGCAGACCGAATAGATCAAAGTTTTAAATTGATAAAACCTTATTTTGATTTGATGAGTAATATTTTAACTACTAATTTAAATGGAGAATCGTTGTTAGACTAATTCAAGATTGCCAAAATATTGTATTTGATCTTGTAGGCGTTTAATGACCATGTTCATCATTCGTTTATTTAAAGCTGAAGAATTTTGAATATAAAGCTCATATTCTTCAATCGTAAATTGACCAGTTATCATACCTTTTAAAGAATTTCGGAATTTAATATCCTTTTGAATTGATTTAGTGATGTAATTCATGCGTTTTTCCAGCTTGAGCTCATAAAACGTATTTTTCATTTTTTTAATGTAATTTTTAAATGCCGCTAATAATAAATCGTTCTGTAATTTTAATATAGGACGTAAGGTCTGGTTTTGAAAACGTTCTTCTTCGGTCATGTTCGGCACTATTTTGGCAGAAGAAATTAAAGGGCGTATCGATAGTAATTTCTGTGATCTATCCATCTTTGCTATGATTTTATTTAAAGGTACATATTAGATGTAGTCTACAGGAAAAGCCCATAATTAGTTTTTAACCTGTTATGAACAAAGGTGGTGCAGACTCAAATAATACCTTTTGTAATTAAGAAAATAGTATTTCAGTCAGGCACATTTTATCAAAATGGAACTAAACGATTATACAATCAATGGCATTGATAAATCGATAAGGCTTATTCTAAAAAGTAGTATACTTTTTAATATTCGGTATAACTTTGTATTCTATATTTTCAAAATTTAAGACTATGAGATTTCATACTAGAAAATTAGTTAAGCCTGGAGATTTAAATTCAAATGGAACTTTATTTGGTGGCAGGTTGTTGGCTTGGATAGATGAGGAAGCTGCATTATACACCATAGTTCAACTTGAAAATGGGAAAATTGTTACAAAGTATATGTCAGAAATAAATTTCATGAGTGCTGCCAAGCAAGGTGACGTAATTGAGATTGGCATTGAGGTTGTAAAGTTTGGCAAAACATCGTTAACGTTGAATTGTGAGGTTCGTAATAAAATGAACCATGAAACCATCGTTACCGTTGATAACATCATTATGGTGAACTTGGGTGAAAATGGAAAGCCAACACCACATGGCAAAACTAAAATTGAATTTGTAAAGGATCGATTAGCCGCTTTAGGGGATATAGATTAACTATTTAGCATTTTTTTTGCTACGGCCTGTACCTCATCGAGTACCCTTAATAAGTTACCGCCCCATAATTTGGCAATTTCTTCTTGGGTATAACCACGTTCAACGAGTTCTAAGGTTACATTAAAAGTTTCTGATGCGTCATTCCAACCTTCGATTCCTCCACCGCCATCAAAATCTGAACTTATACCTACATGGTCGATACCGATTAATTTGACCATGTAATCTATATGGTCAACAAAATCGGAAACATTAACCTCTGAGGGTGTATCCGACTTATCTTTTACTAGTTCTTTGCCAACTTTAAGTACTTTAGAATAATTCTCCATAAAGCTCTCCTTTTGTGCATCAGTTAAACTCGAAAATTGTGAACGCTCATACCAATCTATGCCCAATGAATCTGCTACTTGCTGATAAATTGATTTCATATATGCCGCTCTGGCTTCGTGTTTTTCAGTATTTAAATAGGAGCTAAATGCAACTGTTTGGACAACCCCGCCATTCTCTTTCATCATTATTAATTGTTCATCATCTAGGTTTCTACTATGATTACATAAAGCTCTAGCAGAAGAGTGTGATGCAATTATCGGTGCTTTAGAAAGTGAAATCATTTGCTTCATCGCTTCTTTTGATGGGTGTGAAACATCAATCATGATTCCTAGTCTATTCATCTCATTTACAGCTTCTTTTCCTAATTCACTTAACCCATTATGTAACCATTTGTCATCTGCCTCACCTGTATTTGAATCACAAAACTGACTATGACCATTGTGAGCTAACGAAATATATCGTGCTCCCAAATCGAAGTAGGTCTTAAACTGGCTCATGTCGGTACCTATTGGGTACGCATTTTCTACTCCGATCATTGCCACTTTCTTACCAGAGGCTATAATTTCCCTGACATCTGCAGAAGTCAATGCCAGACCTATTTGGGCTGGTGCTAATTCCTCACAAAGCTTATGAATTGCTTCAAATTTTTGTATGGCATTTTCTCTTGCTTTTGCATAACCAGCCTCTGTGAGTGTATCTTGACCTGTATAAACAATCAACCAAGAAACATCTAAACCACCCTCTCTCATTTTTGGTAAGTTTACCTGAGTTTCTAGGTTTTGGGTGTAGTTAATACTATCGGTAAAGTTATTGACATTGATGTCGTTATGCGTATCAATTGTAATAACATCTTCATGTATTCTTTTTGCTTTGTCAAGCGTGGTTTCTGTTACTTTTTCTTTCTTTTCTGCACAAGAGACTGCCAATAAAAAACAAAATAAATAGATAAACTGCTTCATTAGATAGTTTTAGACCTACAATTTAAGGGTATTCACAACAAATAACCAACCCTTGAAAACATTTTATTGTTGTCACGTATTTAATGGCGCATTTTTAAAAACTCTAAAAACATTCTAGAGAAATAATTAAAGAATAGAATTTTATGTCCATCACTAAAACTGCAGGTTTACTTGATCAATTATCTCAGCTAGAGCGCTCGGTAAGTGATTTCTCTTTTGAGGAATTAAGTGTTAATGAAGCCAAGGAGTTAAAGAATTCTTTTAACAGTTTTAAATCTAGTTTAGAAAGGCAAATTTATTCTCCAAATCAAAATAGTGATTCTCTTAAAAAAGAGCCACTTATGGTTTTTGATAAACAAGAAGTATCACAAAAAGAATTCATTACCCATGTGAGTCATGAAATACGAACTCCATTAAGCAGTATAATTGGTTTTGCAAACCTACTTAAGGAAGAAAGACTAACTACGAGTCAGCAAAAAAAAGTTGAAGCTATTCAGTTTGCTTCCAATACATTGTTAAAGCTAATCAATGAAGTTTTAGACTATTCAAAAATATCTTCTGGTAATACAAGTTTTGAATCTATAGATTTTAAACTACATAGTTTACTTAATGATGTTATGTTCTTGTGTGAGACATTGTTAGTCGATAGTAAAGTAGAACTGATTATTGATATCGATAAGAGTGTTCCTCAGGTAATAAAGGGTGATCCATCAAAACTTTCACAAATAATTTTAAATCTAGTTGGTAACTCCATCAAATTTGTAAATGGAGGATTTATAAAGTTGGATGTTATTGTTAAGGAAGTTAATGAAAATAATTATGTGTTAGAATTTTCTGTTTCTGATACAGGAATTGGTATTTCAAAAGAAAAGATAAATTCTATTTTCGAACGCTATTCGCAAGCTGATAATGACACATACATTAAATATGGTGGTACTGGATTAGGTTTATCTATTACGAAAGAAATTATTGAAAAACAAAATGGTGAAATAGAAATTAGCAGTGTAGTAGGTAAAGGAACTACAGTTTCTTTCACATTACCATTTTCTAAGGGAGATTTAAACAACCTACCAATTGAAAAGACAAATGATTTTGATATTAAGGAAGCGAAGAAGTTATTGGAGGGAACCGAAATTATGGTATTCGAAGATAACTTGATGAATCAACATTTAATATTAGAGCAGTTGACCAAATGGGGCTGTAATGTATATACCAATGTAACCCTTAAAAAAGGTTTGAACATTTTAGCAGCAAAAAAAGTAGACCTGATTCTGATGGATTTAAAGATGCCAAATTTAGACGGATTTGAAATGTCTAAGGTTATTAGGTCAAATGAGAACCCAATTATAAGCAAAACGCCAATTGTAGCTTTTAGTGCTGATTTTACTGAACAAGATGGTAAGGATTGTGAGTCAATAGGTATCAATGATTTTTTATTAAAGCCTTATACCTTAAATGACTTAATGTCAATTATAATAAGTAACAAAAGAGAGAATACCCCAACTGATGAGTTTAAATCAATACTTCAAAAACAAATGATAGAACCAAAGGAAACTACCGTTATTGACCTTAATAGTCTTTTAGATGATTGTTTTGGCGAGCTAGAAATGCTAAATGAACTGATTAAGCTTTTTAAGACTAACGTTCTTGAATTTATGGGAAATGTCAGAATTCATCTAAAAACGGATAATCTAGTAGAAATTGCCTTTTCTGCACATAAGCTTAAGGCTAGTTTTGCTATGCTTAAGGCTAAAGGTATGCGAAACTTAATAGTTGAGTTAGAAGCTAATTGTAAAGCAAATGAACCTGACAAGGTTAAAGAGTTGTACGAATTGTTCCTAAATGATTATCCTTTGTTAGAAAATAACTTGAATATTGATTTAGAAAAATTGAATAAGAAATAATATGGGTAAACGTGTACTATTAGCAGATGATGACCAACTTTTAGCTTCGTTGTTAAACTTCAGGTTAAAAAAGGGTGGTTATGAAGTACACCATTCATTGAACGGTAAGGAGGTTAAAGAATATCTAAAAACTGAAATGCCTGATATCATTGTTAGCGATATCATGATGCCATATTTTTCTGGTATTGAGCTAATTGATTATGTTAGAAACGAATTAAAATCGAATACACCCATAATTATAATTTCATCTGCTGGTAATGAACAAAATGTGTTAAGCGCGTTTGAACTTGGTGCAAATGATTTCATCACGAAGCCTGTAAGTCCAACCGAATTATTAGTTCGTGTAGCAAGAGAAATTAATAAAAAATAAATAAAGAAGTTTGTTGATTCCCCCAAGACAAATAAAAATATCGCTAATTACTGCCCCAGAATTCAATTTGGAATATCTCTGGTGGCTATCCATTTTATTTATGGTATTGGCTTTATTGTATTTTATTGGGATTTTTTTAATCAGAAATCGAATAACCTCTAATAGCGGTCGCACAAAAGATAAAAAGATAGAACTTTCTCCAATGATCAGTGAGTTTCTTTTTTATGAAGACTCTAATAGTAAAGAGGAAAAAATGAACTATTTGAACCTAAAAATTCAGATTAGGGAATTAATCAAAGACAACTTTGATAGAAGCGTTTTAACTGAAGTACTGCTAGATTTGCGAAAAGATTTGTCTGGCCAATCACAAACAGTACTTATTGAGCTTTATAAAGACTTAGGTCTGCATAATGAAGCATTTGAAAAATTAGCGAGCAGAAGATGGCAAATTATTTCAAGTGGAATTCTAGAATTAACCACTATGGAGGTTATGGAATCATATAGTCTGATTATTAAATTTATAAATCATAGGCAAGGTACCGTTCGTAAACAAGCTGAAATAGCGGTCGTAAACCTTAAGGAAGAAGGTATTGGATATTTTCTTGATAATACGAAGTATAAGATTTCGGAATGGCAGCAATTAAAACTTTTGGACGTTCTAAGGCATAAGCCCAATTTTGAGCCACCATCATTTGGTTTGTGGCTTACATCTACCAATATTCATGTTGTACTTTTCTCTTTAAGACTAATTAAATATTATAAACAAAGTGATGCCGAACAATCTATTATTACGCTATTAAAGCATAAAAAGAGAGACATACAAGCAGAGGCAATTGATTGTATTAAGGAGTTCTTATTTGTAAGTGCCTTACCTACATTAAAAATGGTGTATGGCAAAGCTAGCAATGACATAAAGATCGCAATTCTAGATACTATAGGAGAAATAGGTTCAAAATCAGATGTAGAGTTCTTAGAAAAGTTAAAAAAGAAAGAAAGAAATTTTAATATAAAAAGTAAAGTTCTGGGGACGTTAAACAAAATTGACCCTGAAAGTATACTACCTACCAAGAATATATCTAGTTCTGATTATTTCTCAAGTGAAGTTGAGAGTGATAAGGATGTTAATGATGTGCAAGATGATATGGCAAATGAGGTTACTACTCAATCACTAGAAATCATTTCCCAAAATATAAATGAGGTTGTAGAAGAATTGATTGTAGAAGAAGCAAATGAACCAATTATTGATGAACAGATTGTGAGAATTAATTCTGATGAACATTTAGAACTTGCTGAACAAGAAATAAATGAATTAGAATATAAGGTAGATACTAATGTTAGTGAAGAGATAACAAGTTTAGAACAAAGCGTTATTGTTGATTCAATTTCTGAAATCGACTTAAGCTTCTTGCCAAAAGTAGATAATGATAATATTAAGGAAGAAGAAGCTATTAGCACAGATCTTGAAACTGTTCTGGAAGAAGAACGAGTATTGACTTTTGACTTTTTACCATTGATAATTTCTAACCCAAACATTGAAGAGGTTAAAATTAATGATGAAGATAATGACTTTGTCGTCTTGTTTTCTTTAGATGAAGATTTAGAAATAGAACCTATTGAAATTGAAAATCAAATTGATTCATTTCAAGAAAATGTAATTGAGGAAATAGATTGGACAAATGTTTCAGACATTGATTCTAATCAAGATGCTGAAGTCTCAAAGGAGCAATTAATATCATTTGAAAACGATACCGTTACTTTTTCTGCCAATTTTATGTTGCAGGATGAACTTGACACGATGGTACTGTTAGAGAACATTGCAGAAATGGGTGATTGCAGAGAATTACCGATGCTTCAAGAATTACTAGCTGAAAATACCTCACCATTAATTTTAGACCGAACAAATGAATTGATACAAAGGTTCTTATATCAATCACCTCGTCCTAATGAATTATTCTCATCAAAGAATGATTTAGCAGAAAGTGTTTTTACTGAAGTGTATAATCATTCAGATAAGGAAACTAAGCTAATATTGTTACAAGAGATTAAAAGAATCGGTGATAAAAAAGAAATTCAATTATTGGAATCCATAATTAATACCGAATCAAAAACTTTAGCTAAATCTGCTAATGCGGTATTAAAACATATTAAATCACAGATAGTTGTAGCTAATGTAGAAGAAATTAATACTGTTGAAAATAATAACCCGCTATTCAATGTAGATTTTGAATTATGCCTGAGTGAGGCTTCCAAAAGAATGATGAAATCGAACGAGAATGGTTCTACAATATTTGACCAACTATGCTCCATGTCCAACACCTTATATAATAAGATAAATGGATAGTGAACTGTTTGGCATTGTACTAGAATACATCAATTTTGTATTCTTTCTGTTTACCATGATATTATTTATCATGTTTTCTGCTATGGCATATTTTTCCACAAAAAACTCTATTCATTATAGAAATAAAAACAGCTTTACGGATATTTCGAAAATCATGGCTTCTCCTTTAGCACCAACAATTACTATAATTGCTCCCGCCTATAATGAAGGCCTGACCATTGTTGAAAATATTAGATCATTATTGTCATTACAATATGTGAATTATGATGTTATGGTGGTAAATGATGGAAGTAAAGATGATACTTTACAAAAACTAAAGAATGCTTACGACTTGGTGAGAATCGACACCGAAATGGATCCTAATTGGAAATCGAAACCGGTAAAAGCTATATATAAGTCTAAAAACATGGCCTTCTCTAAGTTGACTGTAGTCGATAAATTGAATGGAGGTAAATCGGATGCCTTAAATGCGGGGATTTCCTTGTCTACGAGTAAGTATGTTGGTTGTATAGATGTTGATTGTTTACTTCAACCAGACGCCTTATTGCATGTGGTAAAATCGTTCTTTCAAAGGTCTAAGAAACGTGTTATTGCTGTAGGTGGTGTAATACGAGTAGCTAATTCGTGTATAATAGCAGGCGGACAATTAGAAGAAATTAAATTGCCTTCAAATTGGTTGGCTCGATTTCAATTATTAGAATATACCCGTTCCTTTATTTTAGGAAGAATGGCTTGGGGTAGAATTGATAGTTTATTAATTATATCTGGTGCATTCGGATTTTTTGAACGGGAAATAGCCTTAGCTGTTGGGGGGTATGATACTAAAACAGTAGGGGAGGATATGGAAATAGTTTTTAAAATGCGTAGATATATGCATGAACGAAAAGAACCATATACCATAGAATATATTCCTGATCCTTTATGCTGGACAGAAGTTCCTGAGGACTTGAAAATTCTTGTGAACCAAAGAGATCGTTGGGCCCGTGGTAATCTAGAAACCTTGTTCAAACATAAAGACATGCTATTCAATTCAAAATTCGGTAGGTTAGGTTTGTTAAGTTATCCTTATTGGTTTTTCTATGAATGGCTTTCTCCGTTATTAGAGTTTTTTGGCTTTTTCACGGTTATATTATTTGCATACCTAGGTATCCTTAATTGGGAGTTCTTTTTAATGATAACCTTAGCGATCTACTTATTCTCTATAATGATTTCGTTTTATGCCATTCTTTGGGATGTATACTCGTACAATCAATATAGGCAAACAAAAGATATTTTAATATTAATGGGTCTAGCCTTGTTAGAGCCCTTCATATTCCATCCAATAGTAGTTTATGCTGCTGTTAGAGGAAATTATAAAAAATTATTTAATGTAAAATCTGGTTGGGGATCTCAAGTAAGAAAAGGTTTTGCTAAAGCAACTTAAATCAAAGAATGAACACGAGTACAATAGATAGATATACATTAAAGCAATACACTAGGCTTATGATATCCTTTTTTGGATGTTTGCTGGTATTGACACTTTTTCAATATGGCGTTCTATATTATAAAGGGGTGTTAGATAGTATTTTCTCTATAAGCTTGTTGAAAGCCATTGTTCATCAAATAGGGTTCACGGCGATAACAGGGATTATTATGGTTTTTCCTTTCAATTTTTGGGAGAACTTAAGATCCAAATATGGATTTAATCTTGTTTTTGCCTTGCTAAGCTTCATATTGATTATTGAAGCTATGCTAACCGGGTATTATTGTACCACTTTGGTTCCATTAGGTTCAGATTTATTGGGTTATAGTTATTCAGACATGAAAATAACTATAGCCAACTCCGGCGGATTCATGATTTCTGTTTATTTATTTATCGGTGTTGTAATCTTGATTAGTCTTTTCTTAGGTTTATATAGGGTTACCTCGAAAGTCTATCATCGAATCAGTAAAATGTATCCTTTTACTATTGTATTATTCAGCTTGTTTGTAGCATCTTTATTTACCGATGGTAAACCAATCAATCAGAACAAAACACAGTATCTGGTAGTTAACCTATATAGCAGTAGTACTGAAGACAATTCATATACTTCTACCGAAGAATATCCTTTGGTGAAAAAGCCAAATATTGAAAACGTATTGGGGGAATATTTTACCCTAAAAGAACAAAAGCCTAATATCGTTTTTATAATGGTAGAAGGTCTTGGTAGAGATTTCGTTGGTGAAGGTGCCGAATATGGTGGCTTTACGCCTTATTTAGATTCTTTGACCACTAAATCCTTATACTGGGAAAATTTTTTAAGCAACACTGGTCGAACATTTGGGGTATTACCATCGTTATTGGGATCACTTCCTTTTGGGAAAAGTGGATTTATGGAATTGGAAGAATTTCCTAATAAACTTACCCTATTTAGCGTATTAAAAAATAACGGTTACCACACATCATTTTATCAAGGTACAAATAGCTCTTTCGATAAGGTAGATAGGTTTCTCAATAGTGAGAATGTTGATTTTGTACTTGATAAATCAGGATTCGGAGTTAACTATGAACAGCAGGCAGAAGATGCAGCTGGTTCGTCTTGGGGATATCCCGATAAAGAATTATTCAAAAAAAGTATTAGTCTACCTCGAGAAGAAAATCAACCTAGATTAGAGGTTTATATGACCATTAGTACGCATGAACCTTTTATTCCGCCCAGTCAAGAATACTATGAGCGTGAGGTTGAGACGATTCTTTCAAAAGGTAATTTCGATTCAAGAGTCGAAAAGGTTATAGAGAAAAATGATAATGTATTTGCTACATTGTTATATACCGATGAGGCTATAAAATGGTTTATGGAGGCGTATAGATCACAACCAAATTACGAGAATACTATTTTCATTATTACTGGCGATCACAGGCTCATACCAATTCCGCAACGTAATAACATAAGTCGTTTTCATGTGCCTTTAATTATGTATAGTCCCATGTTAAAGACTACCCGTAAAATGAGTTCGGTTTCATCTCATTTCGATGTTACACCTTCCATTTTAGCATTATTAGGAGATCAATACGAATTAAAAATGCCGAAAAAAGTAGCCTGGATGGGTGGTGCTTTAGATATGCAAACTGCTTTTAGGTCTACCAAGAATATTCCTTTAATGAGAAATAAGAATGAACTGAAAGAGTATTTAAGTGGAGAAAAACTCTATACGGATGGGGATATTATGGCGATAGACGAAAACATGGATATAAGTTCTGCTTTTGGTGGGGGTTCGGTAGAAGCAACTCTTGAAAGATTCAAATCTATTAACCAGTACGTCACTACAGAGAATAAAATAATACCGGATAGTCTTGCCATTTTTACCATTCAGAAAGAAAAATTCACCGATGCAGAAACGATATGGCTAAATAGTGTGTATGATGGTAAAGATTCTGATAAGGGATATTTTAAGGCGAGGGAATTAGCATGGAATAAAAATTGGGACAAAGCGTTATTGTTGTGTCGCTATAATTTATCTGAAGCCCCTAGTCATATTGACACTAAGATTTTAATGGGACGGGTGAATTCGTGGAAAGGTAATCATGACAAAGCCATTGAAATTCTAAAAGAGTGTATTAAAATCAACCCAAATTATATTGATTCTTATGCTGCTTTGTTCGATGTCTACTTTTGGTCAGATAAAACCAAGGAAGCTTTAGAGCTTACAATAACAGTAGAAGAGAATAGTGCCAGTGCCAATGAAATTTCCGAAAAAATTTCACGTGCCCGAAGTCAAGCTAGAAAAGCAAATATTAAAATTAATGAAGTTGCGATTAGTAGTGCAAAAAGTACAGCGGGAATTATAAAATAATGAAAAAAAAACACCTCCATATTGCAATTATCATGTTAATTGCTTGTGTATATAGTGTAAAGGGGCAAGATGTAATTGCTTTGGAACTTAATGCACCAAGCTTTGAAACTGCTTATCAATTGGCGTATGAAGGTAAAAATGCACAGGCAAATCGTATGCTTGGCGTTTTTACCAAAAATAGTCCAGATAATCAAGAGGCAAAATCTTTGCTAGCGAGTACATTTTCTTGGAAAGGCGATTATGATAAAGCACGGTCAGATTTTAATGCAGTACTGTCTAAAAACAAAATGGAAAAAGATGTTTGGATATCTGCTATAAAAAATGAATTGTATGCTAAAAATTACGCTACCGCTTTAGGATTGTCAAATAAGGCTTTAGTTCATATAAAAGAGGATAAAGAACTATTACGATTAAAAGCATTAGCCTTTTCTGGGGTAAATGGATTAGAATATCAGAAAGATGGTTGGTATAATGTAGAGAATAAAATAGTAACCAACTTTAGCACAAACAAAAAAAATAACAACGCCAAGAATGCTTTGGTTGAAAAGACTGAAACCGATAGTACGCTACTTTTAAGAAAGACACCGGTAACCGAAGAAAAGCTGAAGAATAGAATAGCGGTCAATAGTTCCGTTACGGTATTTGATCAACGTTTTGATCCGGTGATTTCTTCAAGTATATCGTACAAGCGCCAAACAAAGTACGGTAGTATTATCCCGAGATTAAATAATAGTAATCGTTTGGATAAAAATGGACTTCAATTCGATATTGACCTATACCCGAAAATTGCAAAAGGATTCTATGCCTATGTAAATTATGGCTATTCTAGTTCAGAACTTTACCCTAACCATAAAGTTGGTGGAGATATTTATTACAATCACAAAAGTGGTTTTGAATTTTCAGGCGGTGGACGATATATTAGTTTTGCAACAAGAAACGTTAAATCGATAACGAACTCTGTAGGTTATTATCGAGGCAATTATTATTTTTCTTTGCGTTCATTTATAACACCTGGTGTCGATGATAAATTAACTAAAGCTTCCGGAAATATATTGGTTAGAAAATATTTAAAAGATGCAGAAAACTATATGGGAGTTAATTTCGGAATCGGATTTTCTCCAGAGTTAAGACAATTTTCTTCGGGAGACCAGATTTTGGCTGAAACTCTACTATATATTGAATCACAACGTTTAAGTTGTGAATATCAGTTTACCAGTAAAAACAGTTTGAGTTCGTATCGAACGAATATCGGAGTTTTGCGCCAAGAACAATCTTTTGATCCAGGTAGTTTCTTTTATTCAATTTCTGCGGGACTTACCTATCAATTCAATTTTTAGATTTAGATACGTTGATTTAGCTAAATAAAATTATTTTCTAGAATTAATTATTATTTAGATGCACTATTAGAATTCATGTCAGATATCCATTTATCGGCATACATACCGTAGATAAGGCCAAATTCGTTGTCCTGTACATATTTTTCGTCTTTGCCTGGGTCAAAATTAACGTTGTAAACATATACCTTAATCCCGGCTTCCTTTAATTGTAACATGAGTTTCTTTTGACTGGCGATAATTCTTCTTGATAGGGCCACATATTTTACATTGTTAACCTTTAGGAAATTAATTTTATCACCCTTAATAGCCATTAAAGGCTCTTGGGAAATCATTGCATGTATACCATGCTGAGATGCTTTCTCAACTGCCATAACACTAAAAAGTTCCATAATTAGACGGTCTTTATCAATGAAAGCCTCGGCAAAGGCAATAGGGTCGTTTACCTTATCTGTTACTAATGTTGCATCTGGGTGTTTTTTGAACCAAGCATTTATACCATCCATATCCATGGTTGTGTAATCTCCATAAATCTTTTGTTTCATGAACTGAGAATGGGTAGGAGGTAAGGTTCCTGTATAATCGGTAAATCGAGCCCACATATTCCAATCATGTGCCGCTACTAATTTTCCATCCGAGGTTTCTATAATATCTAACTCAAAAATGCGGAATCCTTTTTTATAACTCTCATCTAATGCATTTTTAGAATCGGTAGATTTTATTCCGTTTACCTCACCGCCTGCATGAGCAATGTACCTATTATTGTTAGGTGTAAATTCGTAAGTCTCTTTCGGAAAATAAACAACTTCACTTCCTGTTATAGTAGGTACATCTAAGGTCTTTGTAATTGAATTATCATCAACTTGCTCAGTAATAACACCATTTAAATTATGCATGATGTATGCTTGTCGGCCTTTTAGAGTACTTAATTGAATAAACCCTAAGTCGAATAACTGTTTTTCAAACCCTAACAAATTGGCTGCAGCAGAATCATGAGCAAGTATGGCTATTTTAGAATTTGCTATTATCATTTTAGAAAGTGTAGCTAAAAATTCTTCAACCTCTTCTTTACTACCATAGGTGTCATATGTTTTGTACTCTATTTTTTTATCATTTTGAAAATGCAAAATAGTAAGTCCGCGTTCTATGGTTTCCTTTTGCGACAAGAAAGTAAAAGAGCTTCGTTGATGTGTATTAAAACTATGGCTGTTCAGGATCAATTCTTCGGTCACTATTTTTTTAGTATTATAGTGTAAGGGTACCATCGCGCTACTTTTCGCAACACTTCCTAGAAATATGAAAAATAATAGAAGCTTAAATGTTAGGGAATTAGAGTTCATATATGAGTATACATTCATTTTAATTTCATCTTTAGTAAAACAATCAAATAATACCCAGAAAGGTCAACTATGATTGTAAATTGAAAACGAAATTATACGGTTCATATTGTAGCGAGTAATATGATTATAAGGGCTTTTTATAGTGGTTTTAAATTCGTTGAGGTACACAAACACCTGTTCTTACTATATACTAGTTATACCATAATTTAATAATAGTTGTATAGCTGAGGTTTAAATTAGTTTTATCTTATTGGTTTTGCCGATATCGACTAAATACTAAAAAATCAGATAAACTGCACTCCTGGAAAATATAGTAGATATGGAAGTTTAACTAATCGTTTTCGCTAACATACTTTTTTATAGGTTTTACAACAAAAATAAAAAGGTTCACCACATTTAATTGTTGCACCTGTATGTTCCCTATATATTTACTTCAAGATTTATTTACCCAAATCATTTTTAAATTTTAAACCTACAAAAATGCTTTACGACACTTACGGTGAAGAATACTTAGTATTTCTTCAAGATTTAAACGAAATTTTAAGTATCAACGAATTAGTTGAGTTGGACTACATGTAAAAAGGTAACCGAACAAAAACCTAAAAATTAAATTCTCATGGCACATCAAAATCAAGATCATTCATCTTATCAAAATTTTATCCAAGATTTAAATTCAATTCTTGTAAATTTCAATATCAACAAATTGACCTATTCTTAACGTTCAACATTAAGAAAAAAGAAAGCGCCCGTTAATACGGGCGCTTTCTTTTTTCTTACAGTATTTAATTTTATCCTAAATACGTTTTCAATAACTTACTTCTAGATGCATGACGTAATTTACGTATTGCCTTTTCACGTATTTGTCTTACTCGCTCTCTAGTTAAATCGAATGTTTGGCCAATTTCAGCCAAAGTCATTGATTGCTGGTCACCAATACCATAATATAACTTAACGACATCAGCTTCTCTAGGCGATAAAGTATCTAAAGCTCTATTGATTTCGGTATTTAATGATTGTTGTAATAATTGATTATCCGGTCTAGGTGATTCACCTGAACGCAAAACATCATACAAGTTAGAATCTTCACCTTCACGTAAAGGTGCATCCATAGAGACGTGTCTACCTGAATTCTTAAGAGATTGCTTTACCTCAGAAACGGTCATTTCTAATTCTTTAGCAATTTCCTCTGGAGATGGCGGACGCTCATGTGCCTGCTCTAAATATGAAAATGTCTTTTTAATCTTATTGATCGAACCAATTTTGTTCAATGGTAAACGAACTACTCTTGACTGTTCTGCTAAAGCTTGTAGAATAGATTGTCTGATCCACCACACGGCATAGGATATAAATTTAAATCCTCTGGTTTCATCAAATCTTTTTGCTGCTTTAACTAAACCTAAATTTCCTTCGTTTATTAAATCGGGTAATTTAAGACCCTGATTTTGATATTGTTTTGCCACGGAAACAACAAATCTTAAATTTGCTGTAGTTAATTTTTCCAAAGCTGCTTGGCTACCTTCCCTAATCTTCTGCGCTAATTCTACTTCTTCATTCGCAGTAATCAAATCTATTTTACTGATATCTTGCAAGTATTTATCGAGTGATTTTGATTCACGATTCGTTACCTGCTTAATTATCTTTAGTTGCCTCATATGTGTGTATGGAATTTAGAAGTTCTACAAGTTTACAGTATACCACTTATTATTGTCTTTACCAAAGAATCTGCACTATACTTCTACACTATTTATAAGGTTTAACAAAGTATTATGCATTTAGGACTTTAAAGCAGTATAACTTATTTTTGAACTAATACACACATTTTTTATGAGTAAAAGGGCCTTAAAAACATATCTCTCCAAACTACCCAAAAAAGCATTGGAAGAGCAGATAGTAGAGTTATATGAAAAATTCCCTACGGTAAAAACGTATTATGATTTTGCGTTTAATCCGAAAGAGGATAAATTGGTGCAAGACGCAAAGGCTAAAATTTCAAATGAATACTTCCCCTTAAAAAGAAAACGACCGAAAGCAAGACGTTCGGTAGCTCAAAAATTCTTTAAGCATTTCATTAAATTAGGTGTTGACCCACATTTAATAGTAGATGTTATGTGCTTTAACCTCGAAATTGCCCAGACCTTTTCATTGGAGAAAAATGTGCCCGATTCTTTCTTTAGAAGTATGCTGAATTCATTCAATGAAGTGATACAGTTTGCTTCGCTTCATGGTGTACTACCTGAATTTAAAGACCGTATTTTAAAAATATATACAGAAACCCAAAACCAAAAATGGCTTTTTGAAGATGAGTTTTCAAAAGCCTTGGATATTATAGACTAGAATATGGCAGTTGTAATTATTAGACAAGACCACAAAATCGAGCTTTGGAAAAAAGCATTGTTAAAGGCTGACAGCTCATTAGAGGTGTATAGTTTTTTAGAGGATCATCCAAAAGATGAAATTACCATGGCCATCACCTGGAAACATCCTTCTGGTTCACTTTCAGGGTATCCAAATTTAAAGTGTATTGCTTCGGCTGGTGCTGGTGTAGATTATTTATTTGAAGACGCCTCTCGTCCTCAGGATATTCCTATAACTCGTATTGTTGACCCATATTTAGCTAGTGACATGTCTGAACATGTTTTGGCGGTAATTTTGGCCCATCTTAAAAACCTGAACACCTATAAAGCAAAACAAATAGCGAATATTTGGGAGCCAATGGAGTATTTAAGGATAAAAGATGTAACCATTGGTATATTAGGTCTAGGTGAATTAGGTGCGCTTACGGGTACTGATCTTACCAGATATGGGTTTAAGGTTCAAGGGTGGAGCCGTAGTGCTAAAAAAATAAAGAACGTAACTACTTTTTCTGGCCCTGATTCATTGTCTGATTTTCTGGAATCTACCGATGTTTTGGTTTGTTTATTACCGTTAACCCCTGCTACGGAAGGTATTCTGAATAAAGAACTATTATTACAGCTACCTAAAAATGCCTATGTTATCAATGTTGCGAGAGGCGGACATATGGTAGACGAAGATTTGTTGGCGTTGATAGATAACGGACACTTATCCGGGGCTTGTTTAGATGTTTATCATACAGAACCTTTACCCACTTCACATCCGTTTTGGAACCATGATAAAATACACATGACTCCCCATTATGCAAGTGTTTCCGATACCAATTCTGTTATTCCCCAATTAATAGAGAATTATAAACGATTGCAATCTGGTGAAGAACTTCTGAATATGGTAGATATGAACAAGGGATATTAATATTATGTATTTATTTTTTTTATTTCATATACCCATAAAAATCACATAATTTTATAAGGTTTTTGCATTATTAATATAATTAACGCCTACACACCTTTTGAAGCTACAAAAATATAGTACTGAGAAGACCTTATACGATTATCAAGAGGAAGATCTAAATAAAATTTTTAATTATTTAGATGATAATGGCGATAATTCGAACTTATTATACCAATTACCTACGGGTGGTGGTAAAACCGTTGTATTCTCTGAAATTGCAAAGCGTTACATAGAACGCACCAAGAAAAAGGTAGTTGTACTTACCCACCGTATAGAATTGAGTCAACAGACCTCTAAAATGTTAAAGGGGTTTGGGGTAAAGAATAAGATTATTAATAGTGAAGTTAAAGAGTGGCAAGACCAGAACGAGTATATGTGCTTTGTGGCCATGGTCGAAACGTTGAACAACCGACTACAAGAAGAAAAAATAGAAATAAATAATATAGGTCTTGTCATTATTGATGAGGCGCATTATAACTCTTTTCGAAAGCTATTTAAGTTTTTTGAGAACTCCGTAATTCTTGGTGTTACTGCAACTCCGCTTAGTTCAAACATTAAGCTTCCCATGAAAGACAACTATAAAAAGTTGATTGTGGGCGAATCTATTGAATCGTTGATTCAGAAAAAGTTCTTGGCTAAGGCGAATATGTACAATTATGATGTTAGCCTTCAAACTTTAAAATTAGGTATTAGTGGTGATTACACCGTAAAATCTTCTGATGAGCTGTATGGTAACCATAGTATGCTTAATAAGTTGGTAGCGGCTTATAGTGAAATTGCAAAAGGAACGAAAACACTTATTTTTAACAACGGAATAAATACTTCTAGGTATGTCTGCGAAATTTTTAAAAAGGCAGGGTACAATATTCGCCATCTTGATAATAAGAATAACGCATCTGAACGTAAAGAGATTCTGAAATGGTTTAAAGAAACACCAGATGCCATACTGACATCGGTTAGTATTTTAACTACTGGTTTTGATGAGCCTAGTGTTGAAACTATTATTCTAAACCGTGCTACTCGTTCCCTTACCCTTTATTTTCAAATGATTGGTCGTGGATCTCGATACTTGCCCCATAAAGAGAATTTCAACGTTATTGATATGGGTAACAACGTTGCTCGTTTCGGATTGTGGAATGCGGGTATTGATTGGCAGGAGATTTTTCATTTTCCAGATTTCTATCTAGAAAACATCAAGAATGATGAGGAAATTGAACGGGAATTTGTATACGAAATGCCACCTGATTTAAGGGCGGAGTTTGCAAAGTCAACTGAAATTGATTTTGATATTAAAGCTGAATACAAGAAGAGTTTTGCCAATGGTGAGAAATCTAAACTGGTATTGGAGAAAAGTATTGAGCAACATGCAAAAATATGTGTTGAAAATTCTGAAGATGTTTTTGATGCCCGAATTTTGGCAAAAAAGCTGAAAGAAGAAATAAAGTATAGGGTTCGTCAATATTCGTATTGTATCATGAACAATACCAAGAACTACAAAGAGTGGTTAGAGGAAGATTATGAGCGTAAACTACGTTCTAAGATTTCTAAGAAGTTCGCAGCGAAGATGTAAGTTTTATAATGGTGATTGGGCGTAAGTGATGAATAAGAAGCCAAAACTTAATGTTTGTTATCTCGAATAAGGTATTCTTAAATTTTAGGGATAACCTCGTCAATGCTATAATCTCACCTAAATTCTATTACCGAATTTTCAAAAATGACTTAAGGGTTATCAATATTCAATTAAGATGGTTAAATTCATATGCTTAAACCTTAAGAATAAGTACCTCAAATGAAAAACCGGCTTCTCTCATTCATCATTTTATTATCACTTATTTTTTATGGCATAGTCGGTTATCATTTTCTAACAGGGTGGCATCCTATTGTAATGATGCTCATTGGTATTATTTTAGGTATACTAATTAACCTTACCGTTTACGGAATCTTAAACTTACTCGTAAAAGGGTCTCATATAATCCCCGTAAAATCTATCACTGCTATTTCTAGTGGTATTATCGGTTTTATCATTTTAAAAATATTCGGATTTGGTTGGCCAACGCTATTCTATAGTTTGGTTGTTACGCTGGGTATTTTATTTTGCATTTCACTGTATTTGTTTCAACGAAAGAGAACATTGCCATCTAGCTTATTTTTTGGCTTAATGCTAATTGGTGTGGGCTATATTCTATTTGTATTGGCTTCACCTGGTTCTGATCCTTTTGAAAAAGAAGCTCCTTTGGCTTTTTCAGATGACGTTACGTTTCCACCATCCGAAGTATTATTTAAAAACCCTGCTTCTAATGGTTCGTATAAGGTAAAAGCGTTTACATATGGTAGTGGTACTGACGAACAACGAGAAGAATTTGCAACGGGTGTTACCTTTACGACCAACTCTGTAAACGGGAAATGGCTAATACCCGATTGGAAGGATAAAAAGAAAAAATGGCGTGAACGCTATTGGGGCTTCGGAGCCGAAAATTTCCCTTTAAATGGTCGGGTATATATGCCGGACGGTGAAGGGCCTTTTCCGCTAACACTCATTGTACATGGTAATCATAGCATGATCGATTATTCTGATGATGGGTATGGCTATCTGGGTAATCTATTGGCCAGTAGGGGAATTATTGCTGTATCTATTGATGAGAATTTCTTAAACGCTCATTGGTCTGGTGATTTTATGGGTAAAGAAATGCCTGCCAGAGCTTGGTTGCTCTTAAAGCACCTAGAACAATGGAGTAGTTGGAATTCAGAAATAGGTCATGAACTAGCAGGTAAAATTGATATGGAAAATATCATGTTAGTGGGTCATTCTAGAGGTGGAGAGGCAGTGTCTATCGCTGCGGCATATAATAAATTGCCTTACTTTCCTGATGAAGCAAAGGAAAAATTTAATTTTAATTATAACATAAAGGCTGTGGTTGCCCTTGCACCAACAGATTACAGATATAACCGAAAAATCATTTTAAAGGACATTAATTTTTTAAGCATACAAGGCTCGTATGATTCTGATGAAGTCAGTTTTTGGGGTATGCGGCCCTACCGTAGGTTACAGTATACAGATTCTATTTCTAGGTTTAAATCTGGGGTGTATATTCACCATGCCAATCACGGTCAGTTTAACAGTACTTGGGGCAATGCAGATTTTGGTGCTCCATCTAAATGGTTATTGAATCTGGATCCTTTACTTAAAGAAGATCAACAGCAAGAAACCGCCAAAGTTTTTGTAAGTGCTTTTGCAGAAGCAACGCTTAAGAATAAGCAAGAATATCGTACTATTTTTAAGAATGTGGCCGTTGCAAAACAATGGTTGCCTATGGAGCATTATTTAACGCATTTCGAGTCTTCTGATTTAAAATTAATAGCTGATTTTGAGGAAGATTTAGACATTACTACAGCAACGGATAGTACTACGTTACAGGCAACGGATTTAGCATTATGGAAAGAACAGATTTTACCTACGCGTGACGAGAATAGTCAAGAGAATAGCGGGGTTATCTTGGGTTGGGATTATAAAGACCTGAAAAGCTCGGCTAAGAAAGGGGTTTATGAGGTTACCTTGTCCAACGCTGTCAGACCGCTTTTCGTATCAGAATCAAGCTTACAAATTACTTTGGGGGCAGGAAATCATAAGTGGTTAGCTATAAATCTGACGCAAGAGGATATTGAACAAAAAAAGGATGATGAAGAACGAGAAGTCCCTCAATTAGACTTTACCATTTTGTTGACAGATAATCTTGGCCAAACTGCCGCTATTAAAGTGAGTGATATAAAGGGGATTCCTAAGCCCTTAAAAACCCGCTTCACAAAATTCAAATTTTTAGATAAGGATATGATTGGCAATGATTGGGAAATCCAATTACAGACCTATCATTTTCCCTTATCTGTTTTTGCGTCACAGAATCCTAACTTTAGTATGGATCAGTTAAAAAGTCTAAAATTCATATTCGACCAAACTGATTATGGGGTCGTGGTAGTTGATGAGATTGGGGTTAGTGCTTTTTAGGTGGGGGTCATTTGTTAGTATGCCATCCTGAGCGTAGTCAAAAACCTATAGTAACATCAATTCTGCAATTGCTTCGTTGCAAAAAGCTCCTCGCAAAAACCTTTGATCTAATAATTGCGAACTGATATTTGATAGTATTACTAAAATAACAATTTTCATTCATAGCTGAACTCTACTCTCTATCTTTGAAAAAACACCATAGGACATCGAAACAAAAAATACTTTTCAAACAAATAACAAAACCCTCCTAGTAATTGCATTAGTTTGGCCAGAACCTGCTTCAACAGCTGCTGGTGTGCGTATGATACAGTTATTAGATGTATTTAAAAAGCATGGATATGCTATTACCATAGCTTCTGCAGCGTCTAAATCTCAGTTTTCTTTTGATTTTCACTCCTTAGGATTTAAGATGGAGGATATTAAAATGAACGATTGTTCTTTTGATGTTTTCGTAAAAAAATTAAACCCTAGTGTGGTATTGTTCGATAGATTTCTGACCGAAGAACAGTTTGGTTGGCGGGTAGCTGAAAATTGTCCAGATGCACTTCGGATTTTGGATACCGAAGATTTGCATTCGCTTCGTCATGTACGTGAGCAATGTTTTAGAAAGGATATTGAATTTACTACGAACACTTGGTTACAAGATGATAAAACCAAGCGTGAAATTGCTAGCATTTATCGATGTGACCTTTCTTTGATTATCTCAAGTTTTGAATGGGAATTATTAACTGATGTTATAAAAATAGATAAAAGTCTACTATTGTTACTTCCTTTTATGGTAGATGAAATTACCCAAGAAACGAAGTGGAAATCTTTTGAAGACCGAAACGGTTTTATATTCATTGGTGGCGGAAAACATGCCCCTAATATAGATGCCATAAAACTGCTAAAAACTACGATTTGGCCTTTGATACATGCGCAATTACCAGAAGCTAAATTGAATATTTACGGAGCATATTTACCTCAACAGATACTAGAAATGCATAACCCTAAAGAAGGCTTTTTAGTTAAGGGCAGGGCAGAAGATGCTGACGCGGTCATGAAAGCGGCGAAAATATGTTTAGCACCTTTACGATTTGGTGCCGGTGTAAAAGGTAAATTGTTATCTGCTATGCAAAACGGAACACCTAGCGTTACGACCACGGTAGGTGCAGAAGGTATGTACGGTATTTTAGATTGGAACGGATCTATTGAAAATGACCATACTGCATTCGTTGAAGCTGCAGTTCGTTTATATACAGATCCACAGACATGGAAAATGGCCCAAGAACAAGGAAGAACCCTGATCAACACCTTATATTCAAAAATTAGTTTAACCCTTATTTTGGAGCAAAAACTGGAACAGCTTCAAAACGAACTGACAAAGCACCGTACGCAAAATTTTATAGGTAACCTATTACAGTACCAAACCTTGACGGCTACGAAGTTTATGGGGAGATGGATTGAGGAGAAGAATAAGGGGTAGTTGGGGTTTCGTTATCG
>TARA_R110002050_G_scaffold237585_1_pt1 | contig 52478 bp, 45 predicted proteins | sample TARA_R110002050 | Tara Oceans TARA_R110002050 (sample SAMEA4396988) | marine metagenome | biome: Polar Biome; feature: [DCM] deep chlorophyll maximum layer (ENVO:01000326); material: water (ENVO:00002006), including particulate matter (ENVO:01000060) such as... | depth 25 m
TGTCGCTCCCCATTCCACCCCCATGATGCAGGTTTACCACTAAGGGGTACTCTTTATTACCATCGTAATCCCTGGGCTTTAATAAACGGTATTTTAGTGTGTCATTTTGCTTGTTCACGTAAATTCCGGCCTCAAAAAGTTCTGCCATTTTCATAGATCTTGCCGTTTTCCCTTTTTGCCACGCATACCCTTTGATTCCTTGATTCAAAACCAGAAAAATAGCGATTGCCGAAATTACCCCAATCCCGTTACTTGTTACGGTCAATAGTTTGGAAGGACTAGGAATGTCCTTTGTTTCCATGGATTTAAGCTCAACTTTAAAATTCAGGCTATAGAAAAACAGTGATCCGCTTCCTACCACCGATATCCAAGGTAAGGCCATTTCAATGCCCCTTAGAATGGTAACATTCTTGGTGTTCATCGCCCAGAGATACAGCCATATCAAAATACACTGCACTAAAAACCCACTGAGGCCCGCCCAATACAGCCAAGGTCTATGTTTCGTCTTGGAGGCGAAAAGACATATCGAATATATAGCACCTACGAAAAGCACCACAACATATGCCCCGGTAACCATATTTTGCAAAAACCTATTGGTCAAAGCCAGATAAATAAAAAGGCTATACCCCAAAGTGGCCACAAGGGAAATCATAATGGCCAATAAGGCAAACTTGTAGTTTTTTATCCGGTAATACCAAATCAACACCAAATGAAGCGCCACTGCGCTTATCATGACCAAGATGAACCAAGGAACAAAATAATCGTTAAAATAGAAGAACGAGGGGCCCAAAAGGGAGCTTACGACAATATGGACTATGGAAAGGACAATATGAAGCCCAATAATAAAGATGGCAAAGTGATAAAAATTCCTATGGTCTAAATTGGTCTTCATATATGGTAAGTCTTTATATGTTTAAACGTAAGATGCCAATCTATGACCCTATGGATACACCCATCCCAATTGCTCCCCAAGGGATTATAAAATTCATTACACCTCTTATTTATTCTAAATCAATGACTTATTAAATATTTAAATATAAGGAAATTGCCATCTACGCATACGTTTTTCCAATTCTTACATGATTTCCGGTAACGATTTTATTACCAACACCACTTTCAATGCCTTCATTAAGTACAAGGTACATTTCCCTATCGATTCCTTAATAAAGCTTTACACCCAAATTACAATTGCAGAACGGGTCCAACCATTTTGTGTTGGACCCGTTTACATACTACTCCATAATTATTTGTAAAAGGCAATAAGGTATATTCCTTTTTAAAAAAACTATATTCTAATCGATGCGCCAACAGTTAAATAGGCAACTCCATAGCCTAGCTCTGCAAAGACTGCAAGGTTTTTGGAAAAATACCACCGCCCTCCAGCGAATGCCGTTGCACCCAATCCGCCACCATAACTCCCCGCGCCACTATAGGACAGAAAATTATACGTAGCCATGAGACCGCCATATACATCAAGTTTGTCAACATTCAGTCCCGTATAATGGTAAGCTCCTCGAACCCCAATAATGGTATAGGACCATTTGTCATTTCCCCCCAAATAATTGTACTTGTAGGTTTTAGTACCTACATATCCCCCTAAACTCACGACGCCTGGCCCTGGAACATCCCAAATACCTCTTTCATAACTTATACTGAACCCAGGACTTTGGGATGAGGTCGTGTAATTTCCATATCTGCCTCCAAAACCGATACCCCCATTTATTACATTGGTACCAACATTAAATTCTTGGGCCATGACCATTGGACCAGCCAATAAAGCAATGGCGATATATATAATTGATTTTTTCATTGTGGTTGTTTTTTTGTTTAAAGCTTTCATTTGTTTTATTTTTTAAATTGTTTTTGTTATTGTACTTTAATCTGCATCATGGATGCCCCGTAGCTTTCCATTGAATTTAATTCCTTTGTATTTTCGACCTTTTCAGAAAAGTAATCGGAATCGTAAACAATCCTTCCCGTATTGTTGCCTATAAACACCCCTCCTTCATTTTCCTTATTATCCAGCATTACAAATGCCATTTGGATATTTTCAATTCCGCCCTCCACTATTCTTCCCGATAGGGAAATAGCAGAATCGGCCGTATAGGAGCCAATGTCTGAGGTTGTTATTAGGAATACCGAAAATTTATCGTTCTCCCCGGATATAAATGAACCATAGCCTTCATCTATTTCTACACCTTGATCTCCAAAATAATCAATGGTCAATTTTCCATTATCCTGATTGGAAAAAGTCACCTCGTAGTTATTAAATTGTGAGCCTACAATATCGCCCGGCACCGAGCTAGACTTAAGGAGCATAGGCTTTACATGATATGTCCCTTCTATTTTTGGTGGTTTATTGCCTAGGTTCATTTCAAAACCCAAAGAATCCAAAGCCCTTACCAATTCTGGTGTATAAAAATCTTCAATAGAGGTTAAGGATCCATCAAAACCCATATCTGCCGAATCCTCTTCCTTTGAGCAACTTGCAAAAGCAAGAATTGCAGTGAGGGCAACTATCCTTAAAAAATTCGTTTTCATTGTTCTCTTCTTTTAATTATTACAAATTGATTTAATCTTCACAATTGGCTATAATTACGTCTATGGCTTCTTGTATATCCCCATCTTCATCACCACAGGATTTCTTGAGACCCTGTAATGCCGACACCAATTCCGAACAGCTTAAATCATCTTCGTTTTCACTTAACTTGAGTAATTTGTTTAGACACTCCAAACTGTTAAAAGCCTCTGCTGAATCCCGTACCGTATCAGGTGTACAGCTTGTAAATACCATTGTGGCCACCAGGGCCATAAATACCATTGATTTTTTCATAATAAATGTTTTAAATGTTATTGATAATCCAATATTATGTCCGTTTTAAGGAAAGGGCGTTTATTACTGTATGAAACAGGCATTTTGTTATAGGAAAGGGTCACTCCCAAAAAAAGTAGGGCCCTTTTACCCTTGTGCATTTTATAGCAACACTACTTTGCAATAACATTCTTAAATAACAAAAGCCCAACACTATTGATTTGTAGTGTTGGGCCCATCCTATTCCCTTGTTTTTTTTAGTTACCCATTGGCCAAACATAGCGGCCAAAGGTCATCCTCCGTTATTTGAAGAGAAATAATTTTTTTACAAAAGTTAATACGCTACTGGTTGTAGAAATATACCACTGCAAGGATAATTAAAATAACAAAGATCAGTTTATAGGTAATTCTTAAAATGAAGCCAGAAATTAAGGCTGTTACCCCTATAGCAATCCAATTTGTGGTATACTGATAGGCCGCAATTCCCCCAATAATAAATCCAAGCAGCATAAAAAAATCGTTCATGCTAAAATCATTCCCGGATGATTTGTTGGCGTTCGATGTCTTTGTGGAATTCGATTTTACCGGAACCTCCTTTGAAACCGATTTTTTGGCTACCTCCGGGTCTGGGCTATAGTCATATATGACCCCAGCTCCCGAGCATACAACACATGGCCTATTACCGTAGGTAAAGCTATTTTTGGTTGACTCAATCCGTGTGTTATAATCGGTTTCTATCCCTCTTCCTTGACAGTTTGTACATGTTCTAGTTTTCATAATTATCTAGGTTTTAATTGTGAAATAAAGGTAGCTAGGCAAGCCAAACTCAAAGAAAACCAATATATGAAAGCGCCGTTTTGATTCATAAAACCCTAATAAAGGTCTCTGGTCTGGTCAATTAAACTCCTGGAGCCTGACCGCTCTTTTATAGGCAGATTCCAATTTCAAACCACTCCGGGAATCATCACCAGGCTTTACAATATCACAGGAACCTTCCGGATCTCTCTCAAAAATTTGGCTCGTTGTGATTATTTTCTTTAGCCGTAGCAAGCCCAGTTCTTTCTTTTTTGCACTTACCAAAATGTTATTTAATGGATTATTAAAGGAATGTCCAAGCTTTATAATGAACTTATTGGCATCTTTGGCTATCCCTCCTTTAATAGTGTTGGTCAAATCCCTAAACCCTGCTATTTTACTACTCACTTCCACTAGTACTTCGGCCAGGTCTTTAAATCTTTTCTGATCCTCTTTAGGTATCAAGGCACTAAAAGGCAGAAGGGTGAAAAAATTATAATATTGAATGCTTTCCACCATCGTATCGCCACGTTTTACGGTTTTTGGCCCTGTGACCAATTTGGCCAATTCGTATGAAGCATTCACTCCATTCTGAAGTGTTAATTGTAGTTCATTGGTCAAATTTCTTGTCTCCATTGAATAAGGTTGTATTTTTAAACTTTGCCTATAAATTTTTGCTAGAGTCTTCCCTAATTCCTTATAGTTCCCAACGGGCTTATCCAAGCGATAAAAATTCTCGGTATTCATTAAAAAAGTCAATTCCTTTTTTGAGTTGCAGGTAAATTGGAGCCATTGTTCGTAAAATCTAAATTCCGATTCATGGCTGTTTTGGAAAATGGCCAATTGTCTTTCTATTAGATTGCTTTGTCTATAGGCTCCAAAGCCGATTATTAACAAACAGGATCCCATTAGTATTAAAAATGGAACCTTCAATAGTATATCTTTCATTATTACCATAATTTAAATGTCCCTAGCCTTGTTTATCATTTATAGTATATCCCCATCAAAAATCATCCAGATCTTGCTCAAATGCTTCCACACCCTCCCCGGGCACCTTTTAATTTTCTCGTGTTACCTGGGCAATCGCTTCCTACCGGACAACTGTGTACCATACTTCTGGATACCCTATACCTACCTAGTTTATGAATGGTCTACTTTTAGAAAAGACTGGCATAATTAGGTGCCTCGCTAAAATTTGTTTGGCCAAGTTGCTGATAGACATCCAAACCTACATTGTCCTGTACCACCAAAAAGGGCAAGGCACCTTTAAGACTTTCCTTTTCTTGAAATGAGGCCAAAAGTTCATCTTCAGGATCCAATAAAAAATGGGAGGTATTGGTCTTAAGGTGTTCCTTGTAAAAACCAAAGGCGAATTGTCTACTCTGATGTTTTTTGGCTTTGCCAATGGTCCAACTGTCTATAAATATCAACTGATATTTTTTATCCAATTCGCTAAGATGGGGTTTCATATTTGCAATCTGCTCCAAACAGGGACCACAATTTTCCGAGCTATAGAAAAGTATCATTTTTGGTTTCTCTGTGGCCGATGCTACCTTATCAAAAGTGGTTTCCTCAACACCGTCCACTAAAACCGTAGAATTAAAAGAAGTACTCTTTGTTTTGTTTCCAGATATCGTTAGTAATAGTAAGCCGAGAATGTAGATAAGTGTTTTCATTTTTTTTGTTATTTAGTAGTTAACGTTATATTTCTGAGGTGAAAATACCTGTGATTTACTATTTGGATTCCATTCACTGTATGAAACCTCACTTTTGTTATATGAAGGCCTGCAACCAGTATTGGAATTGACAGGGATGATCGGAATAGCATCTTTCATTACAATGTTCTTTATTTTATAATCCAAATCATAACTCGCAGAGAATACCTGCCCTTCTATATTGACCAAGGCTTGTATTCTGGCCATATGCTCATCTTTGTAGATCACTCTCGGGACACTTACATTATTAGTTGAACAAGACGAGTTGAGATCTTCATTTGAGAATAGTACATGTATTGGATCGTTGTCCAATTCTGCCATATGGGTCAGCATAGCCCAATATTCCAGGAGACCCTTATCGGTACTAAGGTCTGGTTGGTTTTTTAAAAGAAACCCCGCAATCTTTTTGGCATCTGTTAACAGTACCGATTGCATATTCGCATTAAGTACATATATCTTTTTTTGTGTTCCTTGGTCAAGAACGGAAAACTCAAACAGCCACCCGTAGTCGTAAAATTCCAGATTGTGCCTTCTAAGCCCCGTAATTTCATAATCCTCGTTGACCTTTATACCATAATTGTTCCATAACACCTTTTTAAAAGAATTTGAATAGTCATTCTCTACAATAGACCAACCGTTAGTAAAAAAGGAATCCGAATTGCTTTCCGAGCAGCCACAAGGCTGTGGACTTGCCCATACAATTTGGGCTATGAAAAAAATTGCTGTGGTGATGTTTTTAAAATACATGGTTATGGTTTTTTAGATTTAAACCAAATGTATTTCCAATGGTTAGGAGAAAAAGTATTTAGTGTATGGAATAGGGATTTTGATATATTAAATGGATTTCAAAATGGACCAACGCCCCTTTGACAAAGGCGGTGAACATTATGAACTTCCTTTAATCCAGGAATGAGGCGCTACCAACAATTTTTCTTTAATTTTGGTCGTTTCGAGAAGCATTCTTCCCCGAAAAAGTTTTGTTACTCCTTTGGGCCTCTAGCGGGTTCTTTGCCCTAGATGGAAGCTCCTTCTTATGTTTCCTCCGCAGATTTAAGTTCATGCGCTTCTCCAACTATAAGGCGAAATTTGTAAATCATCCCAATCGCCATAGAGAAAATCAAAATCCTCGATTAAGCTTATTTCTTTAAGCGAAATATTAGGAATATCAGAATGGGTAATAGCAAATATACATTCGGTATAGACCGACCATTCGGACTCGGAAAATTCTATTTCAATGAAGTTTGAAGTAGGCCTATCCATATTTTTGTACTTATAAAAAAAATCTCCCATAAACTTTTGATGATATGGCTTAACCGTGGGATAATAACCATATGTATCTTTGTCCTTATAATCTTCAATACAACTTTTAAAAATCTTGAAGAGTATCTTAAAATGCTCCTTCTTAAATGTCATGTTCATTTTTTTTGGCCTATTTGGATATTTCAAAATATCTTTTAATGCCTCCTCATTTTTTTCTGAAAAGTGAAACAAGAAATTAGAAACACTATCCCTCTCATTGCTTAAGATTGTTTCAAAATCTGTTTCCAAAAGACTTAACCTTGCTGAAATTATTATGTACAACACCTTCCAATCTTGAAAATTAAGTTCTAATTTTATTTCTCTATTGTTACTGTTCTGGTTTAGTTTGGATTGGAAAGACTTCAACTCACCAAAATTAAGTCCCAAAATTTGTAAATCTCGGCTATGCATCAACCATTGACATGTTAATTGATCCAGTGCTTCATATTCACCATCTGAAATTGTAAGGATTACTTTATTAGTTTTTTCATTAAGCTCAACAAATACCATGCACCAATATTTTAATTATTAAGTTTAAGACATCTAGTGTCCAAAAAATCCGTCAAGTCATCTAGATGACCAATATTCAGAACCAAACTTGATTTCGTTTTTAAATAGAAAGGCTTTAATTTCATCAAAGGGGTCTTCCAATCTGTTTAAAAATAAGTTTTTTATACAGATAATCATTAAATTATTGATGTTGTCCTCTGTTGGATATTCAGGGAACCGCAATTTAAATCTTCTAGTTACAAAGCCAAGAAAGTAGGTTTTTCGGGCGTGGTTGCATGCCTCGAACAATGCTTGTAACAAATTTTGTTTATCCTCCTTGGACACCCTTAAAAGATAAGTGCCGGCCTTTTGCTCACAACAAATTAAAACCTGCCCCGATTGGAAAAACTCAATAAAGGTACTTCTGGAAGAATCCGAATATAAACCAATAATTTTCATTTGTTTACAGTTTTAGTATTCCTAAAAACAACACAGAAGTTGAACATTAGATATTTAATTGTGCCATCCTAGTCCTAGTTGCAATTATGTTCTTCTTCAAAGCAATCAACTTCAGCTCTTTATCCCCAATATTATACTTGGTGTTTTTAATTAACGCATCTACTTTTCCAATCTCCTTCTTTATGTTTTTTACATGGCTATCTGCCTTAACCAAAACATCAGCTACCTCTGAAACCTCTGAGTAGTTTAAGACGGCGTAGATGGCGCTGATGGCCGTTACGGCGCCTGCTACGTCCTTTACCTCTTTGGACAACTCATTAGAGGTATCAAAGGAAAAACTGGCACCTCCCAAACCCCCAACTATACAGGCCACCGCCATTTTATGGTCCATAAGGTAAGCTGTTACCTTACTTTCGTAATCTTCTAACTTGGATTCCAATTGAAATTTATACCGGCTATAGTCTGTTAATTTGGCCTGTTGATTGATCAACTCCGAGTCCAAGGAATTGCGATAGGATTGGTAATCCATGAGTTTTGATTCCAATATTCCTATTTCATAATTCTTTTGCCTGGCCAATTCTTGCTTCTTCTTGTTGTCACAGCTAACGAATAGAATCGTAAATACTAATAAAAGGACCAATGGGTTTTTAAAATTTTTCATGGTTTTATGTTTTGGTATGTTGTTTTATTTGTTTGAGTCAAATGTAATTTCAAGAATGTGCCAAGACTTTAATTAGTGTATGAAACCTAACTTTTGATATATAAACAAAAAAAGAGCCTCTTAGGCTCTTTGATTTATATAAATATAGTATCCCTCAATTACAATCTACTCCAATACCCAAGTCACAAAGCTGTTCCTTATCATCTTTTTGTGCAACCTCCCTTTGTGCTTTTCTAAGTACCGTTTCTTTTCGTTTCTCTAATTTAACTTCGGCATCTTTGTTCTTCCCTTTAGAATTTTCACTGTTTTTATTCGGATCCATTCCTTTCATCAGGCTTTGCGCTTCGGAATAGCAGCTTGAATTTTGACTTATCTGTGCCAATAACCCTCTGGCATAATCCAACTCATTTTTACCTATGGCAGCCTTGGCCTCCGTAATTAATGATTTACATTTAAAGTTACTATAAGCAATATAAGCTTCCACAAGTTTTGATTGTACCCTATCATAGCAATCACCTGATAGGCTATTGGGGACGGTCAATAATAAATTAATGGCATCTGCAACCAAACCATTGTTCAGCTTAGCATTGGCCTCATTATATATTCTATTGCAATTGGACTGGTAGTATTCCATTATTTTTTGCTTTATGACTACCATAAATTTTTCAATATCCTGTCCACTGGTCTTTATTCGGCCTATACTTTTAGTTATGGCATCATCCCTACTTCTTCTGGATTCTCCCTTCAGTTTTAAAGGAAAAGCCGCTGCCAATAAACTCTTGGTTTTTGCATCGACTACCAAAAGGGTCAGTTCTGCTTCAATAGAATGGATATCCCCGTAAGTTCCGGGAATGATGTCCTGGGCATAAATTTCAAACCTGGGATAAATTACAAAGTCGTTGATATAGTCGGTCCCGGACATCCCATAATTGGAGACCATACTTTGAATCTTGGTCCGAATTTTGGAAACATGACTTAAGGTTAAGTCCTCCAGTAGAAAGTCAGGGGTTACGACAGCCAGTTTAATTTGGCCCAAATCGTCATTTTGGGCGTATATTGTTGGCCCCAATAAGCATAATGCCAAAACGATAAATTTCTTCATATCCATTTATTTAGTACAGTTCCACATAAAGTGTGGCCCTACTTGTTTTTACCTTAAAATCCAATTCCAATTCATCCAAAAATCTGGAAAGTTTTCTTTCTATCTTACTTGTTCTTGAATTACACTCATAGCGGTATTCCTCTACAATTAGTTGATTTTCGCTTTGGCTCTTAATCTTGTAGTACCCATCCTTGGATGTTTCCTCTATCCAATCTTCCAAGACGTACTTTAACCTAGTATTGTCGGCCTGCGGTAATTTGCAGTCCATATTGCAATCCGAATCTCCACTTATAGTAAATCTGATATCTGCAATAGCGCCATAATCACTACACTTTTCCAAATAATCCACTATTTCCTGCATAAAATGTTCTATATACGAAACATCATTCCCCTTCTTATCTTCATAAGCTATTTGATTAATGGCCGACTTTGTCAGGGCTGTAATATCGGTCGTGTTAAAATAATTTGACTCACATACTTCACTGGCCCAGGATGTTGCCGAAGAGAAGTGAATTGCTTCCACGATCACTGTTACTTTATTTCCGTGTGCTGTTGTTACGTATTCAAACTCCAATTCTACCAATACATCAGCAACCGCATCTTCAAATAACATTTCTGTTAGGTCGCACTGACTGCAATCGTCCAACTTGCCATCTCGCATGAGTTTGTTGAATGCCGCTTCAAAATCCCTAGTGTCAAAACCGAAATTTTTAAAAGCATCATTAACGGTAGCCATTCCTGCCTTTAAATTAAATGGTATTTTATTATCTATAATATTCTTATAGGCCTTCTCCCCAGGCATAATCATAATACTTGGCAGAACCAATCGCTCATTGGATTTTTGTGCTTGTACAACAAGAACAACTAATAATGCTATAATGGTAAATTTGTTCTTCATTATATTTTAAATTTATTAAAACATATTTTGCATTCTATTTCTTCACAACTAAGCTCCACATTTGGATCATTAATCAATTGATCCAACTCATCTACCATATTCTTTTTGATGCCACCAACTGAAATACCCCCCTGGACTTCGTCTATGGAAAACTTAATGATTTCTTGTTTACGGATAAGCCCAGCAATACTGGAAACCTTATAAATTGCAAACCTATTTCCTTTTTCAACACCTTCATCCACCCCCACGTTAATAAGAATATTGGCCCCTTTCTTCGTTTTTTCCAATTGAATTATCTCTACTGAAAAGGGCGTGTTGACAATAATGAAGTTCCCTATTTTATTTCTTAACAGGTTTATTTGAGTCGACATAGCGCTAATTTCGTCAATACCATCTGCTGAAATTGATATAGGTCCCGGAGTAAATGTTTCTGAAGCCATTAACTCGCCTGTCTCCACACTGGATATATTTATACTAAAACTAAGTTTACAATCGATACCGTTTTTCATATCCGCATATTCAACAGCCGTTAATTTACCCCCAATTAAGTACTTTGCTCCCTTTTGAAGTCCTTGTTTGGCTACTACCCCATTTATAAAACTAACATTCTTTTGTACCTCTATTTCCTTATACTTGGCCGTTTCGGCATAGGTGGTCCTATCCAATGGGATATACCTTTTGGATTCTACAAAAAGCTCCTTGACCGTTTCTGTCAGCAATTCCGCTTCCCTGTAATTTTTTTCGTCCAAGGCCTCAAAAGTTGTAAGACCAATGGTTGTTTTCTTATTTTTGGAATTTTGGGATATCCCTGACGAAATACTCAATATGACAATAAGAAAAAGTATGGTGTTCTTCATTTTTAAAGTTTGTATTTTCATTTTCATTTGGTGTTTTAATTTATAATGCAATAATTTTTTCAATTCAATTAACGAGTTCAAAATCTTCTACTCGGTCATAACTTTGTTCTATGATTTGCTTATTGTTTTTATCTATATAAATCCATTTGGAGTTTAATTTTACCGGTGCAATCCCATTAATAAAATTCCCTGTATTTTCATATTTAAAATCGATTTTCAATTTTCCGTTTTTGTCAATAAACCCCCATTTATTACCTTTTTTTACTGCTGCCCAACCCTCAGAGAATATTTCCACTTGGTCAAAAAAATCATCAAAGGCTACATTTTCAAACTTGTCCATAAATTGCCATTTATTCTCACCAATTAATACCCCAAACAATCCTTCAGAATAATTTTCTACTCCTAAGTAATTAAAATTAATCACTTGTTCTCCAGTTATATCGATAAAGCCCCATTTTCCCTGTTTTTTAACCCCTGCCAAACCATTCGAAAAAGAATTTACATCGTCATATATACCAGAAAAAGCAATGTTTCCATCTTTATCTATAAAACTCCATCCTTCACTTGTTCTAATGGGAGCAAGACCGTCGCCAAATAACTTAGCACCTTTATAAAATTGATTAAAGGCATTTTCACCGTCTTTATTTATAAAGAACCACCCTTCGTTATTTTTCACCAAAGCAAAACCATCGGAGAACGGAGTAGCCAGATCAAAATCGCCTTTTATCGTCAAATTTCCGTCAATGTCAATATAATTCCATCCATTTTCGGTATTAACAGGGGCCACACCTTCCTTAAAATTTAACCCACCTTTGTAAGTTGGCTCCAAAATTGAGTTTCCTTGAGAATCAATATAACCTGTCTTACCCTCCAATTGTACCATTGCAGAAAATTTAGGTACATGACTACCCCCTAAAAACCTGAAAATTAGGAATGCCGATAAACCAATACAAACTAAAGCAATAGCAGCAATAACTATTGGTTTATTGGTCTTGGATCTAGTTTTCCCAATGGGCTTTGGACTTTCCTGTATGGGTTTATCTGATACTTTTTGATTATTGAGGTTAACTACCGTTGGCTTATCATCAATCGCCACCTCATTTTTTAAAATCGTGGTAACCTCATTGCAATCGCCCATATGGCCATATAATTCCTGCCTACTGGATTTTAATGCGCTTTCTGCCCTTAGAAAGGAATCTTCCTCTAGCTTATAGAATTCTTTCGGCAATTTTTTCAACAGTTCCCTACCCGTAGAAGGTCTTTTTTCCGGATCCCTTTCCAAGCAAAGCATGGCAATAGGTTGCCAATCTTCCGGAAGCAATTTCATATCGTCACGTAAGTCTTTCTTAAATATTTGCTGCATAATTTCACCCTGCTTCCCTGCACTGCCAGCACTATATCCGTCTACATCAAAAAGTGTTCTGCCAGTAAAAACTTCGAATATGATAATGCCAAAACTCCATAAATCCGTATTGAATTTTAGGGAAAGTCCCTTAAGTTGCTCAGGGGAGCTATACTCCACAGTACCTCCTGCAAAACTATTTTGAAATTGTGAATAATCATTCTGGATTTCCGCTAACTTGCTCAGTCCAAAATCAGTTATTTTGGGAATTATTCCTACCCCGGGCCGGTTCACTACCAAAATATTCCCAGGTTTAATATCCCTATGTACCACTCTATTATGATGTAGGTAGGCTATACCTTGTAAAATCTGAACCAAAATTTTATTCCTTTCCCCATTGCCAATAGTATTGTTTTTCAGATAAGATGAAAGGTTCCCCAAGGGATAAAACTGCATAATGGCATAATCATAAAGGCCCGGACCGTCCGCATACCTATATACACTTTCATAATTGGCAATATTTGGATGATCTTCCAATGCCTTTATAGCGTCGTACTCCAACTGAAGGGAAAACTCTTTGCCCTCAATTTCCTGTATCTCCTGTACCTTTATGGCCACCTCCCTATCCAAAGTGCAATCATACGCCTTATACACCGTACCAAAAGCGCCGCCACCAATTTTATGGTCTTTGTTATTGTATTTATATCTATTATGAAACTCTTGTCTGGTCACTTAATTGGTTATTAGTTGGTTATTCTTAGTTTGGAAGGAAAAGTTGCGCTAATCCAATGGCTTCTTATAAGAATCCCTTACCGCTTTACTTTTACCTCCTCCAATTCAATTAAAAAGACATTTGGATTTTTTATACGTTTCTTGTACGATAATTTAAACGATTTATCTGCGTTCATCACAACTGTTTTGGCCACACTTTCCCCCAAAATCGTAGATTTTTTACCATCCTTGGAAACTTTCGAATAGGTAACAACCACAATTTTGTGTGCTCCTGGAGTTAATTTCACCTTATTATTGTACTTGACATTTTTTTTGTTCATGCCATATCTATAAACTTTTTTACCGCTATCTATAAATAAGCCAAGGATTTGATAATCTTGGATTGATCCCAACACACTTGATATATTTAATGTATACTTATCAGCTTCCGTAAATTGTGGCAACTGATAACTATCATCCAACCGTGTAACATCTACCCATGAAAAACGTTTAAGGTCCTGTTTACCATATTTTACCCAGCCATAGCCCTCTTGCCCCCATTTTATTCCCCAAGAGTTTTTTATGAGCCAAGCTTGTTTGGTATCGTCCCAGCCCGCCAGGACCACGGCATGACTCACCTTTCCTGTATTTTTATCCTGTAATATTCCGGATTTACTATTGTAAGACTGAAAAGCGGTACTACTGGCGTTTAAAGCAGCTATGACGGCGCCGTGTTTTACAATAGCCCTCTTAATTTCAGTTATGGAGGCATTATCATCCAATTGTCCCCAATTGGAAACTTTTACAGGTGAATTTTGGGCAATGGCACAATACCCTTTTTTATTTTGGTAAGGTATTTCCTTTTCACTTACTACTCCCTTATCACTTTTTAGTAGCTCTTGTAATGCCATTTCAGGGTAACCTCCATTACAACCTTTGCTTTGTCCTATGCAATTGACCAATTGCTGTTCACTTAGATCTATTTGTTTTTGATTAATTAGCAGGTTGCTCGATTCCATCGCTGCCAAGGTGGAAAAAGCCCAGCAAGACCCACATTCGAATTGATCTTTAACTTCGGATATTCCGTTTACCGAACGCAAGTCAAAACGTTCTTGATTCTCATCCCCGTAGGAACTTGATAATTTGTCGTATAACAAATCCCCTGCTCCAATAAATTCACTGTGGACCTCCTGGATTTTTAACATTTCCTCAGGGGTCAAGGGAATTAAGCCAGTACCTTTGTTTTGGGATACTATAATCTGAAAGAACATTAAACAAAGTAAACCAATAATTACTTTTTTCATTTTATCTATTTCTTAATGTTGACTGTTATTTCTTTTAAGTGACCCTCTAAAATTAAATCGGGATCAAAACTTCTTATTTTTTTAAACTGTAAAATATATGAACCCGATTTAAGACTTTTTAGAACAAAAACTTTGGAGTATTCAGAAAGGCCATTTTCCTTTTCCTTGTCTATTTTTAAAGAATCGGTTAATACGATTTCCGGATTTTCCACAAATTGCCAAGAAAATCCACCATCACCTTCACCCTCCAAAACAATTTTAAATTCTTCCCCAACGGTTAATTTCTTTGTTGATGTACATGAAACGCAGGCCGTAAGCATTAAAAGAAATAAGGGAAACAATCTTTTCCAATCCATTGCTCTATGTAATATCTTCTCCATAATTATCTTCTTCCGTGTACGCTTCCCCGTCATTTAAACCCTCTATAATTTCTTCATCCGAACCAATTTCCTCCAAGGTTACTTCTTCGTTTTCACTGCTTTCATTTCCCTCATCGTCTTCCTGTTCTTTTTCCTGATTCCTATTGGGATCCGGTTCACTCCCCCCGTGATCTGGCACTATAGTATCTTCATGGGTGTTATCCTTTCCGTTTTCAAAATCAGTATTCTCCTGGAACATTTTGAAAAATTCCTTTTTATCCTCCTCAGAAAATGAATCCCATTCCTCTTTATTATAGGTATTATAATGTTGCCCTCTCCATGTAAAAAAACCTCCTTGTCCCAATTCTTCCCTTGCCGTTTGAAAAGCTTGATTAAAGGACATTTCATCTGTTACACTTTCCGAAAACTCAACAGAGGTGGGCACTTCATATTCGCATAGGTCATTGGAATCTTCTTCGATATCAGCATCCTCAATATCATCACTACCTGACGAATCATCCCTTTCCGCAAATCTATCATTGGCATATTCAACACCCTTAACACCTCCTATTCCTCCTAACAATCCTGCCAAGGCCGTCAAAGGCATTTGACCATTTTTCAATAACTGGGCTCCTTCCGGCGTAACTCTAAAAGTGAGTTTTTTGCGTTGGTTGGGGTTCACCTTTAATTTTATATTTTCTTTGCTCATTGACTTATTTTGATTTAAAACTAGTATCACAAATGCTATAGCCATTCTTTTCTTACATGAAATCGGCTTTTTGGTATATCAAAGACTAAAAGTCGCTCTTTGAAAAACCAAATAAAGTATTCTGCCCTATTTTTATGGTATCTGATATATCCACAAAAACCTGTTCCTGAGCCTCCACGGTTTGGGATTTTCCATCCCTCAACAAATGGGTTTTATGCAGGCTATTTAAATCTTTGATCGCAATTTTTGACCTACCGTTTATGGATCTGAATTTTAGTTCAAAATGTACTCGGGAAACTGCTGGATCAAATTCGGTAGGTATTATGATAGGCTCAGCGCTTTGGTCCATCAGATTTATTTTTTGTACGCTTCTGCCTACAATATAGGTTTTGTGGGTATCGATTTCCAATATGGCAAGGGTTTTATTTGTATTCCTATCGGTAATGGAGAGGCGGTATCTTGTGTTTGTTTCGTTTTGTGGGGCTATAATAACTGTGCCTTTTGGGGTTTTAACGTTACCTTCCGAGCCATTTGTCTTATCAACAAATTCTTTTATTTTGAGATTAACTCGATTGCCGCATACCTGACATTTTATTCTTTGATCCAGCCCTATTAGAATCCACTCCTCCGGAATTTTAACCCTAGTCCCACAAGATTTACACGTATGCTGCATATTTAAAATTCTAGGTCCTCATTATCGTCCTCGTAGTTGTCATCGTCATTATCGTCCGTTCCTGTTGCATTCCCCTCGTCTATTTCATCATCATAAAGAGAATCTTCAACTTCAGCATCCATGTCAACCTCCTCTTCAATCTCTTCATCCAAATAACTATAGTCCAATTCAATGAAATTGTTTTCACTTACATGAAGCTCCTCAATAATAGAAGGTTCATCAACTTCTATTTCATAGATAAGATCTTTCATAATTATGATTTAATTTGCCAAGTGGCATTACACTGTTTATTTCTACAGGCTTTTTTTTCTTTCCAGAAAATACCCTCCTTGCCCGATAACTCGGAACCGCATTTAGGGCATACAAAACTTAGCTGAAACTCAGTTTTCAGTTTGTCCAAAAGTTCTTCTTTTTTTCTTTCTGAAATGCCCAAGGTTGAAATTGTACTTCCTAAAAAAGTTGCCCCAATCATCAGTGGATACCTTAGTTCCGATTTTATATTGGGAAAAAAGTAAATTACCACCACCACCAAAACCGTTATGATCAGTCTTGGCAACATGGCAATGAGCTTATAATCCTTATTAAGGCTCCTTCGTTTGGCTTTATAGGCAGTTTCAATTTTAAGGAGCTGGCCAAACTCAGGGGAAAAGTCTGTTCTTTGGGATTTTATATATTTTGATAGATGATCGAATAAGTTCTCTTGGTCTGCCCTTTGACTTCCAAACTGAATTACATCCTTTGCCGTAATCTTTTTTGATACAATTTCTATTTCGTTTACATAGGTGCCATTTGTTGATTCAAGATCCACCAGGGTAAAGTTTTTAAAATCATCGGAAACAAGAATTTCAGCATGATTACCACTTACAGTATCGTGGTCAACTATATAATTGTTATCCCCATTTCTTCCTATAGTAAATTTCATATCAGTACCAGTAAACAAATTTTCGGATTCTTTTTATATACTCCGGCCCTAGACTTACTATTCGTGAAGGACAACCATGGTTTGCCGTAAACCACACTTTTTCTGCATCGACCTTTAAAATTCTATTTCTATTGATCATATAGGACCTACCCACTTTTTGAATACATGAAACATTGCGCAATCTTTTTTCAATAAATGCAATGGCCTTGCTTTCCAATCTTTTTTTTCCATTGGCCAAATGAATCTCCGTATAATTTTGTGAAGCCACACAATAACAGATATCAGAAATGAATTCCAGATCAAAACTTCCTTTTGATTTGATTTTCATTTTCTCTATAGGCGCATTTTTATCAAAAGGATAGTACATTAACCTATTTACCAATTTTTTCATTACATCACTAGGATCATTGTCCAAATTGTAACAAAATGAAATATCTTCCTCCCATCCATAAAAATTATAAAAAAGAGAAACCTCCCTAACCGTAACAACTATTCTGGCATGATTATTTAAATTTTTTTGTTTGTTAAGCTCCCTTTCATTATTTCTGTAATAGCTTAAAAAACCCCTAAGTTTAATCCTATCTTCCAACCTGTTGTCCTCAAGATAAAAAAAGACTAGTTTTTCGCCATTATCCACAAAAGCATTTTTATTTAACGCCCATTGTCTTTTTATACTTTCTTCGGATTCTAAATCGGGAAAGTTCTCAAATTCTAATAAGGTACCCTTGCTAACCACTCCTTGTTTTTATTTTGCTCGACAAAATAAAAAAAAATGGTTTTAAAACTTAACTTGTGACTATATAATCTATTAAAGACCAATTTGTTGGATAATGGGAGAAAAAAATTATGTCCTTTTGTTCAAATACAGCAATTATAGCCGAATGATTATCCCTACTCTCCTTTTTGCACCTTTCCTTTATGTGTTCCAGTTTTTCTTTCAAATCCAAATTATCTTCACTTAGCAAACTTAAAAGCTCATAGTCCGAAAATGCTTCCAGTACCCCATCCGAACATATAAAACATATGTCGCCCTCCTCTAAATCCGATAAAAGATGTATCTCCGGTTCAATGGTACTATTTTTCAAGTTAGCTATGAATGCCTTATTAATTTGATTATTTAGCGGATGCTTCCTTGCCTGTTCCCGTGTTATCTCACCTGATCTAACCAAGGATGATACCAAGGAATGATCCCAAGTTTGCCAAAATTTTTTCTTCCTAGGTTTTACAAAAAACACTCGACTATCACCGGCATGCATAGTAAAAAGTCCTGTTTTTGTTAAAAAAATTGCCGCTATGGTTGTCGCCATACCATCCAAACCAGCTTCGTTACATGCCAAGTTATTCAATTGATTTTGAGCTTTCCGGGCCAATTCTATTAAGCTCGGTTCATTTAACGGCTCATTGTCAAAGTTTTGAAGAATATAATTCGAAACTTCTTTACTTGCCAATTCTCCTTTTACACCCCCTCCAACACCATCACATATCAGCAGGCACCTTTCATTAAATTGAAGTGCATCCTCATTGTTCTTTTTTTTGCCAATATGGCTATAACTGTATACTATCACTGTTTTGTTTTTTAGTATCTAATGGAATAATATTAAATCTTTTAAGACAAAAAAAGAATTAAATCGGACCTAAACCTTCTCTTTTTGTACCAAATCATGGTTTTAATATACAAAGGACTAGGATATAATTAATTCCTGTCAATCCACATATTACCCACAATAACGAAATTCCCTGGGAAAACCATTGGTATTCCCCATTCCAATAAAGGAGGGTTTAATCCGGCTACAAATGGAAAACATAAACCCATCAAGCCTACAAGAGGAAATTAAAGGATTTTATAATTTGTGTGAATATATAAACATTTTGGCAAAAACAGAGATGATAAGAAAATTGGCCGATACCTAAAAAATACTAACTTTAGCGTTTAAATCCCCTAAAATTCATTGCTCTGTCTAGAGTCCCGATAATACTACTTCTACTTATATGCTTTCCTTTAAAAGGGAATTGCCAGGGACTTTTATTTAATTCAAATGACAGTTTAATAGCCAAAAGAACGGAATACAATGTGTTCGCCAACATCCAGCCTAATTTTAACAAATCCTTTGAGGTTAATTTTGATCTATCCATATTGGACAGTGATAGTTTTGGATATATTCTTTCTATAGGCGATAAAAATCAGTTAACCTCGTACTCCCTTACCTACTTAAACAGTTCAGAAGAATCGTTTCAACTAAGTTTTAACTTGGACGGGGTTAAAAATCTTTTAAAGATACCATTGCAGGAGAGCTCCCTTGGGAATAAAAAATGGATGAATATTTCCCTAAAGTTCAATGTCTCGTCAAAAAAAATTATCCTAACCGTTGACCATAAAACCTTTAGCACTGACCGGTATGAATTTAAAACCAATATCACCCCAAATTTATTTTTTGGAAAACACGGTAGTATAATAGATGTTCCTTTAATGGCCATTAAAAACCTATCCATCACCGAAGGTTCCAACACATATCAATTTAACTTTCATGAAAGTGAAGGGAATACCGTCTATGATGCCCATGGCAAAGGATACGGTACCGTACTGCATCCTAATTGGCTCATTAATGACTCCTATCATTGGAAACATAGATTCACCACCCGTTCCAAATCAATCACATCCTTGGCTTTTGATGAAACCAACCAAAGGTTTATCTATATCAATTCAGATTCCATTGGCTATTATGAATATGGAAAGGATCTAAACAGGAAACGTCCATTAAATGACATATTTCCAGTTCCCATGAACCTAGGTACCAGTTTTGTAAATTCGGGAACGAACGAATTGATCGTATATGAAGTAAACGACCTTCCCAATGATAGTGCTACAATTGCGAGTATTGACCTAGACAATCTAAATACCAAAATACTAAGCCGCCACCAACTCACGCAGCAAAGACACCACCACAATTTAATTTGGGATCATAACAATAACCGTTTTATCATATTCGGTGGTTTTGGAAACCAAAGGCTAAACAATACTTTTAATACATTTGACCTTTCTACCAACAAATGGGATACTCTAACTTTAAAGGGAGCTACCATTTCCCCTCGTTTTTTCTCTGGAATGGTTCAAACCGGTCCTGAGGAAATCTTAATATTTGGAGGTGTAGGCAATGAGTCCGGTGACCAAAGTATAGGCAAGACTTATTATTATGATTGTTACGAGGTAGATTTTGAAAAAGGAAATATAAAAAAACTATGGGAAATAAATCGGGACCAAAACTTGGCTTCCGTCAGAAATATGGTTCTTTCCTCCGATTCCACCGCCTTTTACACCTTAAATTATTCCGAATACATTCCAGATTCCTTCCTACAAATGAATCGTTATGACCTTAACACCGGTAATTTTGAAATACTTGGTGACTCCGTGCCTATTGTTTCCGAAAGAATAAAGACGAATGCCAATCTCTATTTTAATAATGAAACAAACGAATTTTATTGTACGGTTCAGGAGTTTTCTATTGATGGTTCCAATACCATCAATATCTTTTCCTTGAACAACCCCCCGGTTTCCAAAAAAATGATTGCCAAATATACCTCCGAAAAGACCACTACCCAATATATATGGGCTTACATTTTATCGGGTATTTTCCTTATGCTCATTTTCTCTTGGTACATCATAAAAAGATGGAACAAAAATAAAAGGGAAAAAGAAAAACAAATAAGGACTATCATTGCTGTAGATCAATCCACCCAATATACCGGCATTGCCAAAAATTCCATCTCCCTCTTTGGTCCATTTACAATATTTGATCCCGATGGAAAAAACATTAGTTATTTGTTTAGCAATAAAATAAGACAGCTGTTTGTGCTCATCCTATTGCATAGTTGGGAAAAAGTTCCTTTGGGAATTGTTTCCGAAGAAATCAACAATATCCTGTGGCCAGAAAAGGAGCCTAAGAAAGTAAAGAATACGAAGAATGTAGCTATAAACCAGTTGCGAAAGACCCTGCTGGATATGAAAGGTTTGGAGGTGGTATTCACCCAAGGTTTGTTTTCTATTTCATTTGACAAGGACTTTCATTGCGATTATTTTGATTTTATCAAAAGCTTAAAAGCCTTAAACCAAAATGCAGGTAACGATAAGGCTATGGAAAGGCTTGTGTACATATCCAAAAAAGGGACCTTTCTAAAATCCTTTAACCATCCGTACTTTGATCAAATAAAGACCGACTTTGAACACGAGGTCCTAAAGGTTATCCCTGATCAAATTAAACATTTCCACAAGGAAAATGATTATGCCAAAGTGGTTCAGTTGACCGAAATACTTAGTAATATAGAGCAATTGAACGAGTTGTCCTTTTATTATAAAATTCATGCCTATATTAAATTAGGCCTTGTAGACAGGGCAAAGAAATACTACAATAATTTTGTCATCGAGTACAAAAAAGTACTCGATGACGATTTCCCTTATACCTTTAATGAAGTTACCGAGAACATCCCTGATGATTTAAAGTAAGGACAGCCAATCGGCATTCCCAATTATATACTTAGGCAAAGTCCTTAATTACCATTTTAATTGTCTTTGGATAGGGAATAGGGTTTTGAACTCTCTTCCGTTCCCCTTTTTAAGTTGGGTTCCGATTTCATAATTAGTTCAAATTTACTGCCCTTCATGATATCGTCATAGGTGATATAAGTTTTGTTGTACATTTTTTTATTCCTCTGAATAACATCAATATATATGTTCTCCTTGGAGTTCTCCCTGGCATTTATTTCAAAGGTTTCTCCATTTCTCAAATGCATTTTCACATTTTTAAACAACGGACTACCAAGGGCGTATTGCCCGGTACCTGGAGTTACGGGATAAAACCCTGCTGCTGAGAACACATACCAGGCAGAGGTTTGCCCGTTGTCCTCATCCCCACAAAGGCCATCAGGTGCCGAAGAGTACAATTTATCCATAACATTTCGCACATGTTTTTGTGTTTTCCAAGGTTGCCCTAACCAATTATACAAGTAAATTGCATGTTGTATAGGCTGATTTCCATGTGCGTATTGTCCCATATCCGCCACTAACATTTCTGTTATTTCGTGGATTTGTTGCCCGTAATACGATTCATTAAATGTTGGGGGAGTAGTAAATACACTATCCAAGCGCGAACGCATTTTCTCTTGGCCTCCAAATTCTTGGGCTAGGCCCAAGGGATCGTGAAACACGCACCATGTCCAATGCCAGGCAGCGCCTTCAGTAAAGGCATCACCCCATTTATCCGGCGTATAGCTAGTAGCCCAAGATCCATCTTTGTTTTTGCCCCGCATAAATCCAATTTCTGGATCGAATACATTTTTATAATTTAAAGAACGTTGCCTGAACAATTCTACCTCCTTCTTCGGCTTTCTTAAAGCTTCTCCCAATTTTGCAATGCTCCAATCGGCAAAGGCATATTCCAGAGTTCTGGCGGCATTTTCATTTACACCAACATCATAAGGTACATAGCCCAACTCATTGTAAAATTCTGCACCAAACCTACCTACGGAATTTAAAGGACCTTTACTATTCGAATTCTTCACTACCGCCTCATACAACGTTTCTATATCATAACCCCTAATCCCCCTTAGATAGGCATCGGCAATATTTATGGCCGAATTGGATCCTATCATACAATCCCTATGTCCTGGACTGGCCCATTCCGGTAACCAGCCACTTTCATTGTAGGCATTTACCAAACCCTTCATAACGTTACTTAAATAATCGGGGTACATAATGGTGAAGAAGGGGAATACTGCCCTAAAGGTGTCCCAAAAACCATTATCGGTGAACATATAACCAGGCAATACCTTTCCATTATAAGGGCTATAATGAACTATTTCATTATTGGCATTAAATTCATAAAATTTTCTTGGGAACAATAGCACTCGATATAGGGCCGTATAAAAAGTCCTATACTGTTCTAGGGTTCCCCCCGCCACTTCCATTCTACCCAGTTCTTTGTTCCAGGCAGCTTCGGCCTTGGCCTTTGTTAGGTCAAAAGAATCTTCCCCTATTTCACGATCTAGGTTTATTTGGGCCTGTGCGGGACTAATAAATGACGATGCCACCTTAGCGGTTACCTTCTCACCATCCCTGGTCTTGAACGTAATGACAGCACCCACATGGTAACCCTCCGCTTTTTGATCTTCGGACACTTTTGGTGAACTATCTTTTCCTTCTTCTTTTTCCCATGTAATCATCTCTTCGAAATCCTTATCAAAAACAATAACAAAATAATTGTGGAAATTTTCTGGGACCCCTCCACTATTGTTCCTGCAATAACCGATTATTTTACGCTCACTTGGAATAACCTTGACCATAGACCCTTTAAAAAATCCATCGACCAAAATGTGGGATCTTTTGGATTCCGGGAAAGTAAACCTGAACTGTGCACCCCTTGTTGTAGGCGTAATTTCGGTAGTAACATCATAATCGGCTAAATAAGCCCTGTAATAATGCGGTTGGCTAATTTCCGTCTTATGGGAATACCACGATGCCCTATCGTCCTCATTAATCTTTAATTCCCCTGTCTCCGGAAAAAGTGAAAACGCGGCATAATCATTGATCCACGGACTGGGCTGATGGGTCTGTTTAAAACCTCTAATTTTAAGTGCATCATAGGTATACCCCCAACCATCACCCATTTTTCCGGTCTGTGGAGTCCAAAAATTCATTCCCCAAGGGGTAGCAATTGCAGGGTAGGTATTTCCATTGGAAAGGGCGAACTCAGAATCCGACCCTACTAAAGGATTTACATATTCTACATAAGATACCGGGGTATCTTTTTTTTTAGACTGGGCCATGGCCGTACATGAACATATAAGCCCCAATATCATAGTCAATCTTCTTAACTTCATAATTTTCTGTTTAATTGTCCTCTTTTAAGGACTGGTACGAATCAAAACGTAACGTACGATGATACTTAAAAAAGGGCAAAGAATTCACTATTCTTTGCCCCTCCACTCATAACCAACTCAACTCTATAAGTTTATTGTGCCTCATCTACAAAAAGATTCCATCTATTTCAAAGAATAGTGTACTATGGTAAAATGGATTCCTATTTGCAAAACTGGGTACAAATTTTAAAATACTTCCTTTAACCATTTGGTAGTTTGTTCAGGACGGTAATGCATTCTTATCCGCCATATCAATTCCTCCACATTCACTACCTTAAAGTTCCCATCCAGCTTATCCGCATTTAGTTTGGCCACCCCTGGACCTACCACATTGCCCCCGGCATTTTCGGCCAGTTCGTCATTGGAGTTCCCAATGTCCGTAAACTTACTCCACGCGTGAACAGACACCAGGCTAAATGGGTTATCAGATGTTTCCGAATTTAATTTATTGGCTATATAGGTAGGAGTTCCTTCCCGATCATTGTTGTGGTCTCCAAAATTCCATAAGGAATATTTAACGGTAACTACGGGAATGTCATACCCTTTGCTATTGGTCACCCAAATAATATCACCTTCCCCCCCCGCATATGGTGAATATTGTACGGCTATAATACCTTCCAATTGATCGTTGGCATCCACATAGGCCTGATAGGCCTCCTTCGACTGTGTAGACCGAACGTCTTTTGCAATCAAGGCCAATACTTTAACCCTATGTTGTCGCATATGGGAAGCCATAGCTTCGGATATGTATTTTAGGTCCTGGACCCTATTAGCCGTTTCACCAAGGTTGTCGGCATAGGTATATCCGCCCCCAAAAGTTTGCACCACGGATGTTTTTGATGCTTGTCCTTCAAAAAGGGATTGCATCATGGAAGGTGCCATCATAGACAAATTATCTACTGGCAGACCAAACGACATTTTCATTTCATTTGCCTCAGGGTGGGTGAAATAATCAGATCCATCAAATCCGTTCATCATCCACTGAATGTTGTCGCCATCGGACAAATAATAGGAAACATATTTCTTTCCTTCCTCCTCAAAATCTATAAATTGTGGATTCAGAACCTTTGCCAACCCGGCTTGACGTTCCTTATAAAGAATTGAGGTTAAACTCGTATTGTACGACCAGTCCGAGGGGACCATGATATTGCCACTTTGGGATACCTTGTCTACAAACTGATCCTCTCCCACACCCTGTTCCCAACCATATACCGGTGAATTGGGCTCCAGCCAATTCAATACTTCTTCGAACAATGCCACATTTTGGCCTGCGGACGGGTTATTGAATTCTTTATTTAAGTTGATTACGAACAGATTGTTCTTTATGGCAAACTCCCGCAACTCCCCCGTTTGTACAGGCATAACGACCAAGGCCTTATTATTACATTTATCCTTAAATTCATTCCATGCATCTTGGGTAGTTTTAGTGGTAGCATCATAGGTCATTTCATATCCTGCTTCTTCATAATACTCCTTGTCCCTTACATCCACAATAATGGAATTATGGACATGGGAAGCTATGGAGGCTACAATATTACTTTCGGGATTATTTTCCACATCGGTGAGTACGTAGCCGTCGAACAAATCTTTTAGTTGTAAGGCTACTCCATTATCTGGACCATAATTGTTACGGGCCAATTCAAGACCACTTTGCATCCCTTGCTCTTTGATTCCCATATTTTCCAAAGCCTGCTTGGAAACCTTATAGGATTCCTTTCCGCTATGGTCATGTAACCACACCCCCACCTCGCTTTTTCCTTGCTCTACGGCCCTATTGGTCAAGCCTGCCAAGGATTGACATAATAGATGGTATTGCAAACCCCTTATTTTTTCCGTCTGTCCCAGTTCATTTCTACTTCCCACTGGGATTACTTCTACGCAATTCCAATATTTTTTGGGTTTAACAGTCATTTCTGGGTGCCAGTATTGCCCCTCATCTTTAAAGGGGTCATATTGTTCCAGATAAAGGCTAGCCTCCTCCTCTTCGTTCTGAAAGTCCAAGGGGTTTGGTGATTCATAATTATCGCAACCCGTAAAGGACAAGGTTGACATGAATAAGAATATCAATATATTGTTCATGGTATTTTTCATTTTTTATGTCTTAAATCAATTAGTAACCTGTATTTTGAGTAAGTCCATCTACTTTATTAATCTCATCCTGAGGAATAGGGCGAACTAGGTGATTATTCCCGATATTGTTATATTTTTCAACAAAAATATTGTACTCTTTGGCCCTATCGATCAATTTACCGGTACGCTTTAAATCGAACCAACGATCGTGTTCTCCCATCAATTCCCTAGCCCGTTCGTCCAAAATAAAATCTATATCTACCGATGATACCTCCATGTTGTCCCTTTCCGAGGGTGTTACCGCAGCACGTCTTCTTAAAGTATTGATCCTGTTTAAGGTCTTATCAAGGTTCCCAGCCCCCAAATTGGCTTCGGAACTTAACAAATAGGTATCGGACAATCTAAAGATCACATCTTCCCTGGAACCAGGACCACCCCAATCAATTTGGGTATCCTTAAACTTTTTTATGATCGGCATCCTATCCACAGCCGTTGTAAGAATCGGTAATGCTGTGGACTGAGGGTACCATTTGTAATCACCATCTTCTTTGAAAGCATAATAGTTTATAGCCTCATTGGTGTTTCCGGAATCATCATTCCATCGAGGAAAATAAATACCTAATTTGCCATAATCATCACTATTTGGATTATTCACGTAAAACTCTCTTTGGAAGGTTGCATCATAACGGGAGTCAACATAAGGATTCTCAAATAATTCATGTACCCTAGGGTTTATCCAATAGCCACGACTCATGGAGCTATAATCGGATTGTACCCTATCAAATAAATCCGGCTCCAGTGCTACAATATTAAATCCAAACAGTGACTGTTGTGGGTTGCCCCCACCAATATAATTTTTATCCTTCCCATATTGTATGGCCCAGATCACCTCAGCATTGTTCTGGTTGTTTTCGTCATAGACACTGGCATAGGAATCCAACAACGAATATGGGGAATCCGGATCCTCAATAATTCGATCCAAATGCTCGGCAGCCAGTTCAAAATCCAAGGGATTGGCAAAAGTCTTGTAGGCACGGGTCAAGTATACTTTCCCCAATAACTGTAAGGCCGCAGCTTTTCCAAGCCTTCCAGGTTCCTCTACCTCCCATGGGAGCAGATCTACCACCTCGGAAAGCTCATTCACCATAAAACTATATACTTCAGCTTCGGAATTCCTTTCCACCTCCGTAATTACAGTGTTCTGTTCCGTGGTATAGAGCGGCACCGGTCCAAAAGTCTCCACCAAATAATAATAGGCCAAAGCTCTTAAAATCCTAGCTTGTCCCGTTATTTCATTAAATTCTTCCATGGTCATTCCCTCCGTATCCAAACTGGCTCGGGAAAGTAAAATGTTCCCCTCCTGAACAATCTTATATAAATTGTTCCAATATGGCCCCACAACTCCTGCAGTAGAGTTAAAGGAGGGATCGTATCCATTGAACATTCTTTCATTGGGACTTTCCGTGATGGCCATGTAAAGATCAGTGCCATAGTATTGAAGTTCACCTGTATTGAATACAGAGCGATACTTGGAATACATATCTACCAAAAGCTTTTCTTGGCCCGATTTGGTGTTGTAGAAATCATCTGTTATGGCCGAAGGATTATCAATATCCAAATTATCGGAACAATTGACCAAGAAAAAAACCGATACTGTGAGAAAAACGAGTTGACTTATATTTTTTATCATATCTGAATTCGATTAAAAGTTGAGGTTAACACCTAGGGTAAAAGTCATTGGGAACAATGAAAGCTGGGTATTTAAATCTTCCCCTATAATTTCTGGATCAGAACCGATGTAGTCCGAAAAGGTGAAAGGGTTTTGTACAGATCCATAAATCCTTGCATTATTAAGCCCTAAAAATTTATTCATTTTATCATTTAAGGAATATCCCAAGGTGATGTTCTGAATCTTTACAAATGTTCCTGAAACTTGACCCAGCACTTGTGTATTATAAGATTGGGCTCCCACCTCTTGATAATCGTTGCTTTGATTAACAGGGGTCCAATAATTTACATCGGCCTTGTTCCAATGCTCGTTATCCCAGGCCGTGAAGGTATAGGCAAAACTATCATTATAAAGCCCCCCGATCCTTGCGTATATATCAAAAGAAAGATCAATATTCTTATAGGAAAACGTATTTACCATTCCGGCCATCCAATCCGGGTTGGGTGATCCCACGATTTGATAATCCTGTTGGTCCAAGTTGTAGTCCCCATTAACGTCTTCAACCTTTATATGCCCAACGCTCTGACCATACAAAGCGGCTTCATCCGATTCGGATTCCTGCCATATCCCGATCTGCTTTAAATCGTAGATTACGTTTATAGGCTGGCCTATAAACCAACGGTTACCCAAATCATCCTTTTTGTCCCCGTACAGATCCTTTATTTTATTCCGGTTCAAGGAAAATGATAATTTACTTTTCCAATAAAAATCCTTAGTGGAGATATTAACGGTATTTAGCCCTATCTCGAGTCCCTTATTGGTAGTGGTCCCAATATTTTCATATATAGAATTAAACCCGTTTACGGAACCAACCGCCTTATTAAAAATTAGGTCGTTCGTAGTACGGCTGTAAGCATCGATACTCCCTGAAATACGATTATTAAAAAATCCGAAATCCAAGCCGACATTATGTTCGGATGTCATTTCCCACTTCAGATCGTCATTGCCTTTGGCCCCTCCAAGTCCAAATCCGTTAATGCCGCTATCCCCGAAAGTATATCGGGAAAGATCCAATTTGGTCCACGTTATATCATGCCCAATGTTATTGTTGCCGGTCCTTCCATAACTGACACGTAGTTTTAAGGAATTAATAGCGTCAACATTCTTCAAAAAATTCTCATTTTTCATTTGCCAACCAAATGCCAGGGAGGGCATAAAACCCCACTGGTTTCCCTTTTTGAGTCTCGAGGTTCCATCGTAACGGCCCGTAAAGGTCAATATATACTTATCCCACATGGAGTAATTGGCTCGAAGCATATATGAATTAAGTGCCGATTCCCAATAATAACTACTCACATCACGGATCTCGTCCGCAGTTTGGATGGCGTGCCAATCAGATGCATAGGGCAGCCCATCGCCTCTCATTGCGGATCCCTGATGCGTGTCTTTTTGAATACTGAACAATCCAATAACATCTAACCTATGGTCATTGAAAAATTCCTTTTTGTAGGTAAGGATATTATCCCATACCAAATTTCTATTTCTGCCTTCCCTACGATACGCCTCGCTTTCATTTACACCACTTTTTTGCTGGGTGAAAGTGCCAATCCATTCCCCAAAAAGATCCGTATCAAACTGGTAAGCCAACTGGGATTTTAGGGAAAGCCCTTTCATAGGTTTAATTTCCAGAAATCCGGAAAAATTGGCAAAAAAAGCCTCCGTTTCCCGGATGTTGTTCTCGTTCTGAATAAAGGGATTTATTTTACTGGATGTGGGTTGAACAATAAAGGCATATTCCCCGTTCTCATCGTATGGACTCACGATGGGTGGAATAAAATAGGCATTTATTAAGGTTTCCGCTGCCCCATGGTTGGTATTATTATTGGAAATATAAGCGGTTAATCCTGTTGTAATCTTATCGGAAAATCGGTGTTCCAATCCAATATTTGCTGTAATACGTTCAAAGCCTTCTTTTCCTACCATACCTTCATCCTTTAAATATCCAAGACCAAAGGAATAGGAAGTTTTTTCGTTGCCACCACTAGAATATATGCTATGGTTGGTAACCATACTATTATCAGAAACCTCGCGCAGCCAATCATAATATTCGCCATTGCGTATACGCCGTTTTTCGTCTTCGGTTAAAAAGTCGGACCTGGAAAGGGAGGCATCCCCATATTTCTTTTTCCACAATGCAATCCTATAATCCACGTACTCCAGTCCGTTGCCTTTATTCCCCAACATATCCGGGATACGCGTAGGGGTTTTCACCCCCATCGAACCACTGTACTCCAATGAGAAGCCCTTCTTTTTATTGGCCCCTTTGGTAGTCACTATAACAACGCCATTGGCCCCTCTAGAACCATAAATGGCCGTTGAGGATGCGTCCTTTAATACATCAATGGATTGAATGTCATTGGGGCTTAGGTATTTCAGACCGGAATAGGAAGGAATCCCATCCACTACATATAAGGGTTCGTTGGAGGAGTTGATAGAGTTCATCCCCCTTATTTGCATGCTCATATTGGCACCGGGCCTATTAGAGGATTTGGTAACCAAGACACCACTTACTTTACCATTCAAGGTCTCCGTAACATTGGTATTGTTTACTCTTACCAGATCATTGGAAGATATGGTTTCTATAGAACCTGTCAGATCCTTTTTTTCTACGGAGCCATATCCTATAACCACTACATTTTCCAATACCTCCTCATCATTTTGCATTATAATGGACAAGAAGGTCTCTTCTGTAATGACCCTCTTTTGGGGTACCATCCCAATAAACGTAATAGCCAGTTCACTTCCCTTTGGGACACTAATACTAAATTTTCCATCAAAATCCGTAACCACCCCTTTTCGCATATTCTCAATAACAACATTTGCCCCTGGAATGGGAAAGCCCTCCTGATCCTTCACCAAGCCAGTAACTTGGACCTCGGTATTCTGATCTTGAGACCTAAGTTGCCCTGTGGATAGGAATAAAAAAGCTAAGGTCACCACCAACATCAACTGTGTTGTGTATTTTTTGTTTTTTTTCATAATTAAATTCACGTTTAATATTCGTAAGGGTTAGTCATTAAGTGGCATCCATTTATAGCTACCCACAATCTTTGCAGTGTGATTCCCTGTTTTATCCACTATATTTTGATCATCTTCCGGCACTTGGGTAAAATCCCACGCACACTCCAAGTCGGTTTCAGCACCTGATACGTCCGAATTCATAAGAACTTTTATATCTTCCAATGATTTGGCCGTATTCCAAAAGCGGAACTTTTTAATATAACCGGTCATGGTCCTACCTCTGTCGGTAGGTTCCTGAAAGGCCCACATATTAAAGTTCTTGGTATTTGGTTGATACGATTGTAGTTCCCCCGCACCATTAAAAATGTCGTTGGTTTTGCTAAAGAAAAGCTCCCCATTTATATACATCTTTAGCTGGCCTTCAGCCAAACTGGCATCGTAAACCATCACAAGGTGGTTCCACTCCCCATAATTTTGAGGATACTTACTTCCAAATTCCAATACCCTTGATTCCTGAGGACCCATTCCTATAGTGGCACGTAAATTATCGCCCAAAAAATTGATCATCCAACCTTCTATGGGCTGAGTACTCCCATCAAACGTTGCTATAAAATCTCCAATTCCGCTTTCAAAAAATCCTTTATCATATTTCAGCCAGGCCTCAACCGAAAAAGCATCGTCCCCTCCAAATGCGGGGTCGGCACCAAACTCAACACGTCCTTTTCCATCTATACCAAATACTATCAGTTCTGCAGGTTCGCCAGGAGGTAATGTAAATTGAAGTGAATTCTGGAATTCCGCAATTGCCTTCTCGGCCTGAATACAATAATTGTCGGCTTCAAATTGTAAGGTAAATTGGCCAGCCAGTCCTTTTGAATAACCAAACTGAAGCTTTTCAATTTCCTCTTGAAGCGCATAGGCATTTTCTTCCGGGTAGCTTCCGTCCTCATCACCTATAGTCGCGTTTTCCAAAAGGGACTCCATTGTTTCCAAATGGGTGTCAAGACAACCCATACTTATTTCCCTTGGTGCTGTATTAACCTCATCCTCGCAGGAATGAAAAACAACCGAGCAACAATACAAGGCAAATAATAAATTTAATTTTCTTTTCATATTTTTCATTTAAACATTAGGGTTAGGCAATCGTTGTAATTTTTGTAAAACAACATCGTATTTTCAAAAATTTAATTTTCCGTAAATATATCCGGGCAAGGTTAGTTTGTGGGTTAATTTTGGATTAGCCCTGGATTAGTTGTGGATTAATTTTGTTAATCCAATGATTTTTTAATCGAAAAATGAGAATATATTATTTTTGTATTGGCAATTTTGCTATTATAAACTATGGGTCAGAAACCATTATTGGCCAATAATATCAGTGTAATTTCAGGTTTCAACTGAATTCGACATAATTCCTGAAATCAGCGTAATTGTAAAGTTGATCTCCTTAGATCTCCCAACTAAACTGCGCCAATAGTAATAATATGTTTTAATAGATTTAAGGTTAAGCCCTTATGAAAACACATATTGTTCCTATTGATAGTTCACTATCTATTGCCTTCACACATAGAACTGAACTCCATATAAATTTTTAACTCTTTGAATTTATCCCAATCGATTAATACTGTAGAAAGATTGAAGCCTGAATATTAAAGTAGAAGATGGATTGGATCAAGTATAGAAAGATTTTAATGAGGTTATCATATAAATCCTTATTCAACATTCAAAATCGAAAAATGAATTGTTTTAAACATGTTGTACCCATCTGAAAACAAAAAAGCCCTCCCATCTGGGAAGGCTTATATTTATTAGTGGTCCCACCTAGGTTAGCTCGCAGTGCTCGTGGACCAGTAATGCCCACTTTTGCAAATAGAAAACCACACTTCGCTGACGCGAACCATTTTTTTCATTCCCTGTAGAAACCTCAGACAGGCCCAGCTTTCTTCCAAGAAATGAAAAACCCACGCTATGGGCGTGGGTTTTCTGCTTGATGTGGTCCCACCTGGGCTCGAACCAAGGGAGGTAACCTTTTGTAATCCAACTATTTGACAACTTGTCAACTTAATGGGTAACCGAATTGTATGCCTTATTTTATAATTTATTAAATAAATATACATCTATTGTTTAAATTGTCCGTCCTTATATAAATAATAAAAACGGACAGTTTTTTTATTGATGTTAAGGAAAGTAAATTTAAGACATATGAGCAAAGATGAATTAGATGATTGGTTAAAAGATGTGGTTAATATTGATGAATTATCCGAGGAGGACAGAAACAATGTATTAAGTTTATTAGATAATCAAATTGCCCAAGAGGAGCTGGACCTATACAACAATTCAATTTATCAAAATCATATTGAAAAGTACCAAATCAACTATAGGTCTAAAACTAAAAATAATAACTTAAATCTTCTAGATAAAACTGAATTTACTGGACTAGAACTTTGCAACAGCAATATTGAAGCTGTACCTAAACTACTCGACCCACTTTTCCAAAAAGTAGGTCTTGCTGCGTTAGTAGGAGAAAGTGATTCTGGAAAAAGTACATTTTTACAATATCTTGCTTTACATGTTGCTTTAGGGAAGGATAATTTTTTAGGTTCAAATCTTATTTTAGAACACAAAAAAGTTATTTACGTCAGTACTGAGGATGATATATTTTCATTAGCTCCTAGAATAAAAAACCAACTCAAAAGCCTTGGGAAATTTGAAACCACTCTATTAAATAATATAGAGTTTATAACAGATATTGATGGGCTTACAGAGAAGCTAGAGCGGAAATTGAAAGAATCATCCAGAGATTTAATAATAATTGACTGTTTCGGTGATATTGCTTTGGAAGACACTAATAATGCCTCATATGTTAGAAAAGTTCTGGACAAATACAATACATTGGCAAAAAAGTATAAATGTCTTATTTTATTTCTTCATCATACTAAAAAAAATAGCGGGAATTATATAACAAAACACAATGTTATTGGTTCTCAATCCTTTGAAGCCAAAATGAGAGTAGTCTTACAGATGGTCCCTCAAAAAAATGGTGATTTTCAATTGCACATCTTAAAAGGCAATTATATCAAATATGAAACAAAACAGAACTATTTCATTTATAGATTGGGTAAAAACCAGGAATTCATAAATTCTGGTAAAATTGGAATAAACAATGTTGCAAAGTTAGAAAATACGGAAATTGTAAATTCTATCAAAAATCTCTATTTAACCTTTCAGCCAAATTCAACAAAGAAATTCTTATCTGGGAACGCTATTGCTATTGAGGTTAAAAAGCAAGCTCACAACGTAAGCAGAACTGTTATTCATGAAATAATCAAAAAAAATAAAATAGCTTGGAACGTATTAAGACTTGATAAAATTAGAAAAATCGATAATAACTAAATAACTATTAGGTTCAATATTAACAGTGGACCAATGAATACTTTTTTCGCACTGAATTCATCATTGTAATATGGCTACTAATTTTTCCCGTTCAGTCCAGTTAATTACTTCCTGACCAGTATGCTCCTCAAGAACGTTTAGCTGTTTGGCAATTTGTTTATATTCAAATCCATCAGCAGTATTGTTTACCAAAACAAGTTTATTATCTATGTATTCATTGTACCTTGAAGAGGTTGCTATTTCAAAATTCATGCTAGTCCTTGCAATAGAATTTCTAAAGTTTGAAGGATTGGAACCTGTTACAAAGCTGACAAGGCTTAGTCTGTTTCTTCTTTCAATCATTGCACTAAACCTAACTGAGCGATATTCGTCTTTATCAAGACTTGCTTGAAAAGTTGGGCTATATTCTTTAAGATTTGCACCTATAAAAGCATTTGCCTTTGTTCTAAATGTGTTTCTTTCTTCTAATTCTTTAGCGTCTTCAAATTGAACAGTAGCTGCTGAAGCACACATAGAAATGAATTGTGCCATCTCATATACCAAATTTGGAATGAAATTCTCTTTTATGGTGGTTTTATAGTAATGTTTAATGCCTTGCTTGTCTAAGGTCTTTTTTACTTCATAAAACGCCTCAAAATGATATAAAATCTTCAGAAGGCATTGATTTTCATAATCTATCTCAGATTCATATGCTTCAGAATTTAAAAGCCCGCCATCTGACACAATGAACTTTCCACCCCTTTTTGTTATATAAAGTGAAACAAATTTGCTAGTAGTTGTAGAGTAAGGAGTAATTATTTCAATAGTATCTGTACCTCTCACTTTGAATGACCACAATTGGTCAAAACATTGCTGAACATTTTTTACAACATTTTCTAGATCATTCATATTCTACTCCTTCCGTTGGGTTATCATTATTAATGTCAAAGTCCAATTCATTTGGTGGTGTTTGAATTATCTGAATATAGGAATCATTATTATAATACGTATTTGACTCGTCACAATAATGAGCCATACATAAATTTATATCATTTATCAAGGCTTCACATTCGTTTTCTTTTTCTAGGGCGTCAGTTTTAAAAGCTATATTCTTACCGTCAGAATCATATTTGTGAAAATGAGGAGTATCTATTTTTTGTTTTGGCAGCTCTACGTTGCGTTTTCTGTTATAATGTGCTACACCATCGGAATCAAATCTAAAGATTGGTACTCCAATAAATTCTGGTGCCCTTAATTTGAATTTAAAATCCTTCTTGTTAACAATTTTAGACTCCACGATTAACTCAAGTTTATCTGAATTGGAAGTATGAGATACATCTACTTTTTTAACTCTAGTATTTAAATGATTTCCTTTCACCTCATCAAGGGTAATCGTCTGAGATAAAGAATTCTTGGTTTTACCTATTAACTCTTCATATTTTGAATAGTCCTCCTGAATTGCTTTAACTGGTTTTTCCATTTATCCCTTAAATTATTGCTTCCTAAATTATCGAAAATAGTATCAATTATCAATACATCTCAATTAGATATAAAACTAAACAAAACTCTCACTACAAATAGTCTTAATAGATTGTGCATCCATTTCAACAGCTTGTTTTTGGAACTTTTCAATTTGAGATTTATTAACTAATTGTTCTAGTGCTTCTATCATTAACTCATCAGTTAGTTTTTGCTTCTTTAATGACCGTAAATCAGTTTTGGAGTAATCAGGAATTTCCTTTTGGAATATACCATTTAACTTATCTATTCTAGCTTTGAGTTCTTCATTTTTCACATTAAAAAGGTTGTAAGCCTCCCTTAATCTTTGTTGAAAATGTTTTTGCTCTTGAGTGATTTGTGTACCAGAAAAATGAAGTTGTCTTTTTTTAATCTCCTCTTTAAATTTCTTGTAAATAGGTTTCAAGTTCTCAGTATGCTTTTTAATAGGTAAGGATGTCATATTTGGATTATTCTGTTCAGATTTAATCTGCTTTAAAATTTCCCCTAAGGCATCTGCTCCTTCAACTCCATTTTCAAAATAGAGTCTATTCAAATTTCCAGCTTTTAAAAAGGCAAAAGTTCCTTTATTATCAGAATTTTGAGCTGTCCTAATTCCATCTTCTAAATTGATAATTCTATTGTACTCTTTTTCATCATCAATCTCTAATTGATTCAATATTTTTTCTGCTTCATCAAAAATTGTAGAGATTCCTCCATCAGCATCTAGAACATCCTCACTCATATCACTATAAATTGAGAATACACTATCTTCATTCAATTGCTCTTCATCTGAAAGAATAGCACTATCTGAACCAAAAATTTGATGAATCTCATTAATTCTTCGATGTACTCTTCCTCTTAAATCTAGTTGTTGCTCAATATTATCATCTGGCAAAAAATTAAACACCTTAATTTCATCTGCCGTACTTCCTATCCTATCAATTCTACCTATTCTTTGTATTAATCTTACTGGATTCCAATGGAAATCATAATTAACTACTATATGAGCATCTTGTAAATTTTGACCCTCACTAAGTACATCAGAAGTAAATAAAATTTGAATTTCATTTTCAACGTCATTAAGTCCCAAACTATTTGTTTGAGAAATGGGAGAAAACCTTCTTACTATATCGTCTTTGGTTTCTCTTTTAGTTTTTGAAGAGGATATTTTATCTATTTCTAAATCAGTATAAATTGCCTTGGTTCTTTTATATAAGTAATCCACAGTCTCAGTAAACTCAGAAAAAACCAAAATCTTTTCTTTTTTATTAGGTTCAATTACCGTTTTAATAAACTGATTAAACTTTGTATCTTGACTCGCATTATTTACTATAGGCTTAATAAGCTCTCTAACCTCTTTTAAGATACTAATGTCATATGCAATAGCAGCAACCAGCTCTTCTTTCTTAAAGTCTTCTATAGGGTACTCATTTACTCTAAGCTTTGAATTGTTATCTTCTTCCTCAAGGAACAATGCTAATTGGTCTGCTCTACCTGTAATCACTACTCCCTTTTCTTCAACAGATTTTAATATGTACTCATTCCTTTTAATCATTCTCTCCAGGGATGCTAAAAAAGAAACAGCAGAACTTTCTAACCTTTTAAACAATAGCATTCTTAATAGTCCTCTGACTAAATCTCCAAAATGACTCAATCCCTGATAGGTTGGCTCCTTTTCTTTACCTTTCTTCAGAAAACTAGTTAAAGCATAAATAGAATACTGATACCTATCTGCTTTGCTTGTTTGAAATAACTTCCCAATTAGATTTGCATATATGGAGGTTTTACCATTTACAGCATAGCTAGAATCTATTTCATATTCAATAGTTTTTAAATTTCTCTTCGGAAATTTTAAATTTAAAGAAGCATATTTAGGATTGTTTGTTAAATCATTTCTAGTCCTTCTTATGACAAAATTTTGAAGCAATTCTGCGATTTTTTGAGGCTCCTCTTCATAAGTTTCAAAATAGGTTTTCAAGTTGTTAGGAGCAATATTTAAATCTGTAATATCACTTTGATGAAATAATTTTATTTGATGATATATATCCCAAACATTCTTATTCTGAGGTGTAGCAGTCAATAGAACTACTTTTTTACCATTAAGATAGGGTGCAAGGATTTGATATTTTTGAGTTTGAGGATTTCTAAAATTGTGTGCCTCATCTATAATCACAACTTCATATCCATCATATTTAGGTTCATCATTTAGATTGTAACTATGGTCTTCATCCTTGTACAATAATTCACTTGATGATAGAATATGACAGTTTAGTTGATATTGTTCCTTATAGCCTAACCACATTTGTTTTAAGGATGCTGGACAAACTATAAGAGTGTTTTTCCTTTTTTGAGACCAATACCAGCTAATAATAGCTAATGCAATAAATGATTTTCCAAGCCCTACCACATCAGAAATAAAAACACCATTTTGAGAAGTGTTTTCATTTTCTAATTTGTTAAGTGCCATGTTAACAGCATCTTTTTGGAAAGGATATAAATCACTAAAATTAAATGCACTATTATCACTAATATGATGTTCCTTAATTTGTACTCTTTCCTTGATAAGATTGTATAAGGTTTTTATATAAATCTCATAAGGGGTAGCCTGTTGTTGTACCCAAGACTGCTCAACCATATCCATTAAATCATCACTAAAAGGTTCTGAGTTTTCCCAAATACCATCAAACCATTTCTTTACATCTTCAAAATCATTTTGATTGGTTACTTTTACATTGAGCTCAGTATTATTTGAAAGTCCACTAATAGTTAAATTTGAACTACCTACTATAGCAACACCATCAACAAATTGAGTTCCTTTTTTAGCATCAAAAATATAAGCTTTGCTGTGCAAAAATCCTTTGGTGTAAACCCTAATATCTATTCTATTTTCTTTTATGAGTTCCCATAAAGCAGATAAGCCAACTTGATTGTCCTCATTCTGTTCCATATAAGTTAAATCCTTGGCATACTCATATTTAGTTACATCAACTTCATCTTGTTTTTGGGTTCTATTTTTTCTATTTTCTTTTCTTAATTTATGTTTGATATACTCCTCAGAACTATGTCCTTTAACTAATTCTTCAACAGTTTCAGTATTGGTTCTAGTACCTATTACAAGTTTGAGTTGCTGTACTTTATGTAGCTTTTCTCGTATTGCCTCAAAACCACTCAAGTAAAAATACCCCACAGCCATAGAGCTAAACTCTGCTGTATCTAGCATTTTGTTTACTTCTGTTACAAGTAAGTTGTCCTTTTTATTATCAATTATGCTTCTCATTCTTCCTCAGAGTTATTCCCCAATCTGTAAGTAATATCATAATTTATGATATAGTCTGTTTCATCAGGACTGAAATTATAAACTTCAGCAAGAATTCTATCAATTCTATCAATTATTTTTTTAGACAATTTTATTTTAAACTGCTGTTTTTCTTGTCTATCCTTACCTTTATAAATCCTTACTTTTACCTCACTATTCTTTTCATAATCTTTGAATAAGGTCTCGCCTAATTCGGAAAGTTTATTTCTTTGCTTTTGACTCAATAAATCAATGTCGAATTTAAAATGAAAATCATCACTGTTTATAACTTGGCAACTACCAAATATAGTATAGTGCAAATAGAATGTAGAACTAGATAAAATGGCACCTATGATGTTCCGTGTTTCTTCATCTGCAAAATGGAATTTTTTCATTTCAGTTGTAGAATAAGGTTTGCCATTTTTTATCATTACAGGGTCTTTTCTTAGAATCTTAATCCAATATAGTACTGCTCTAAAATAATTGATGAAATACTTTCCTGTAGTGTTATAAATTGAAATGTTATTATGGTGTTGATGTATTTTAAAAACAATTCTCTCAGCTAGACTATTTTCAATTTTTAGAAACTTATTGGTCCCAAAACTTTCATTCACTTGAGTAAAAGAAATGGAATCAAATAAATCATCTCTTTCTTCAGAATACCACTTGTAATATTTTGTTGAATATATTGTGGTTGGAAGGTTTTTTTCTTCCTTAGTCTGATTTAAGATTATACTAAGAAGCATATTTGCTCCACTGAATAGTTTAGCTGGTCTCCAAGAATAGTGACTTGCCCATACATTACTATTATGGGTTGAAATTTCATCTCTTAACACAGACATTTTTCCTGAAGTAGAAACACTCAAAGGAACAATAAATCCAAGCCTCCTTTTTTTGTCTAGTAACTTATAGCTTCTTTCAAAAAAATATCCATAAAGGTTATTTGAAGATAGAGTTTTGTATCCAGAAATTTTATACCTGTCCTTGGTGCTAAGTTTAGTTTTCTTATCCTTTTTAGTATATTCAACATAAGGAGGATTACCAATAATTACATCAAAACCACCATTATTTAAAATCTTATTAAAATCAATAAACCAATGAAAAGGATTTTCAATACCAATGTTAATATCCTTATTTACTCTATATTCTTGAGTTTCAATTTCATTTTTTAGATGATTTAGAGCATCTAAATTTTCATCATCTTGTTGTATATTTCTATATTCTGTTTTTAATTTTGATAGATTTTCAATATCCTTTTTAATATTATCTCTATTAGATGAAGTAAATAAATCCATTGTATAGTTAGCCTCAAGATCTTCCCAACTTAATCCTCCTACTAATGAGTTACCAGCATAAATATTGAAGTCAATATCTGGTAAAGGTTCAATACTTGTAATGTCAGGTAAGTGTGAAGCTAATTGTAAAAACAATCTTAGTTTACATATCTCTGTAGCTTCTTCAACAATATCCACCCCATATAGGTTATTGAGAATAATTTGTTTGGTTAAAAAATATTCTTCAGGATGTTTATTAATTGTAGAGATTGTTGTGATAAGCCATTTATCTTTTTCGGTTTTAGAAAGCTCTTTTAACCTAAATACAGTTTTTTGATAAATAGGGAGTAATATATTTAATGCTGAAAACAAGAAAGCCCCAGAACCCACTGAGGGGTCTAATACAGATAATTCAAGAAGCACATCCTTGTATAAGAATTTAAGCTCCTCATAATTGTCAATCTGCTCAATGTAATGACCTACAGCACCAATAATATTCTCATTATTTGTTATTAATGGATTTGGGTCTGGTGCATTAAATCCATTGGCATTCATTTTATCAAAAATGAAAGGTATTATAGTGTTTTTAGAAATATATTCTGTAATATCTTCTTTAGTATAATAAGCCCCTAATTCTTTTTGATTGATATACTTTTCAAAAATATACCCAAGCACATCAGGATTAATATCTGTGTCCTCTTTCATTGGTCTATTATCTAAATACCAAGTATATCCATTAAGAAATACTAAAATTTCTTTAATAAGTTTTGGCTTAATTCCTAACTGAGTATTAAGAGCTTTTTCTTCATAAACACCAGCAGTTTTAGTTGGAGTACTATACTTTTTTTCTAAATGATGGGGATAAAATAAACCTCCATTGAGGTACCTAATAGAGCCGTATTTGTTGGTAAATTTGACTTTTTCTAGGTCATCATCTCTTCTAGCAAATCCATAGAAGAATAAAGGGAGTAAAAAGTCTTTGTAATAATCCTCACCATTAGCATTAATCTCATCAAATTTTTGAAGTAGAAAATCTGTATTGTTTTGAATTACATAATGTTTTTGTAAAAAGTAGATAAACATAATCCTGTTCATCATTACAGATGCATACCAAGACTTGTCCTTTTCACCATCAATACCAGTTATAGCTTTTTGAAGTTTGGTGTGAATCTTTTTAAACTGGTCAAAAAACTTTTTGGTTATCTTATCACTAGTGTCAAATGCTTTTCCGGCATTAATTTGTAAGTCAGTACCATCACTACTTTTTGTTACGTCAAATAGTTGTAATTTCTCTTTGAAAAGTCTAGTGCTTTTCCCTATTTCATCATAGGTTATTTTTTTAAGTTTTGAAGATGTAGCATTGTTATATAAGTCAAATACTTTCCCATTATTAGAAACAAACAAAAAATGAGCATTTGGAAAGAAGCTCTTTTGGTTTTTAATCAATTTCTTCTGAAATTCTATAAGCCTGTCTTTACATTCCACTACAATAATATCAATCCCATTTCCTTGATACTCTTTTGAATAGTTGAGAATATTATCACTTCCTACCATTTCTGGAGTTGGCAGGTCACTACCAACATATTCATAATTTAATTGGTCAATGAAGGATTCATCTAGAAGTTCTTGGAAATTTGACATTTATTCGGGAATTTAGTTCTGGTAAAAATAAAAAAAGGCACCAATTAAGGATGGCTTTTATACCTAATTATTATAAATACTTCCAAACAAATCCGCGACAACTGTCTCTCTCGCCTCAACAACATCTTGATTTATATGTTCGGAGTTATCTTAAATTCTTTTTTCACCTATTTAAACTTTTAAAACTACGCAGATTGATCTATTTTAATAATTAATCATATATAAAATGTAAAGACATAAACCTGCATTTTTTATTATATTTAAAAACAAAAAGGTGACACTTGAAAAATCAAACCAATCTAAATATAAAAGAATATTTGACTGAGATTCAAAAAGAAATTTTTGAAATTATAAGTGAACACAAAAACATTTTAATTAGCTCAAATCCAGCTAGTGGCAAAACCACTCTTTTTGCTCAACTATGTATAAACAGCATTGCTAATCCAATAAATAATAGAATTATTTTTTGCGCTCCTTATTTAATAATTCAAGAGCAGTTTAAACAAAGATTATTGGATTCTAAGGTTTCAGTAGATTTTGAATTAAATGGTTTAAGTAAGCGGAAAAATTTAAATAAGGAAGATAGAATAGCTACTTCTACCTTTAAAAGTTTTCCAAAAATTTCAGAAAGCTTAAATCCAGAGGATATTGTTATTATTGACGAAGCACATTCTCTATTAGTTATATTCACCGATAAGAAAGCGAATAAACATGACCATTTTGGTAATTTCTATAAATCCTTATATGATACAAAAGCTAAAATCGTTTTAATGACAGGGACGCCTGTTGAGTCATTTCATTATTGGTTTGACCATCTTCATGAAATAAAAGTGTTTAAGGAATCAATCAAAGCAAAAGTCAACATACAATACAGTAAATCGAATGAAAATGATATAGTGATTCAGTTCACTAAAGAGTGCATTAAAAATCATGGAGAAAATTCGTTAAATATTATCTATGTAAAGAGTAAAAATAAATGTGAAAAGATTGCCGAAATAATCGACCAGCTAGGACACAAGGGATTGGTACTAACTTCCGAAACCAAGTCATCAAAAGAATATAAAGAATTGGTAGAGTCTTCCATAATTTCGCATGATTACCAGTTTTTAATAACAACAAATGTTATAAGCACTGGAACAAATATTTTAAATAAAAACATAGGTAAGGCATTGATGTTAAATGAACATGACCCAATTGAAATCAAACAATTTTCAAAACGTTTTAGAAATAAGCTTGATATTGAAATTGACGTTATAAATAAACCTCAAAAGAATGTTGATGATTTTCAAAAAATAAGGAAAATATTAATCGCAAAAAGGACTTTAAACAGAGAATATCTAAGAAAAGTTAAACAGAATCTATATACCGAAACTGAACTTAATAATTCTGCAGAATTTGAATTTAATCAATTCGGAGGAGAAGCTTCACATCTAAATCCAAAATCGATTCATATCGCTTATTTAAAAAGAAATCTACTTCAAGAAATCTATTATCACAAAGAAATAACCAAAACCTACAATGACAGAAAAGAAATAGTAAAAGCTTTAAATGAATTCGACGATATTATTTCCATTGAAATTCAAGAATATGAATCAGGTAAAATGGATGTTACATTTGACGAAAAAGCTTATCAAGAAAACAAAAAGGAGTATTTTAATAAGGTCATAAAGGCTTTCATAGAACAACCAGAGGTTTATCTGTGTGCATTTTCCAAATATATTCAAGTATATCACAAGTATAGTGAATTGATTCATATAAAATATATTCTAGACAAATTTGAAATAACTGAAATGACTATTGCGGAAGCGAATAAATTATCTATCCATACCGATATGTTGGATAAACTAATTTCTCCTTTAGTATCATATTATGACTTATTTTTTATAAACCAACCAAAATTGACTTTGACCAGATGTCTTACTTTCATTAAAAATGTACCCCCGAACAAGCAATCAAAATATATTATATCTCTTTGGTTTAATGACAAATTTCATAATTATCTTAAAATTCCAAATAATTATGATTTACAAAACGAAAACTTGGAATATAAAAACCCCTGGGAATCAAAGAATAAAGACTTGATTTATTTTCTTCTGAATCAGACATTCCTTTTTATTATGGGGAATGAGGAAATATATTATAATCATTTTAAAGATTCCTTTATTTCATCATCTCATAATAAGAACTTTTATCCAGATGAATTTTTTCCTTGGAGTTCTCAATTAACTTTTAAAGATGGATGTATAATAGAAATGGATAGAAATTTTGGATTTGGTTTACTAACCTCAATATTTGCCATCAAAAGTAAACAGGTTCAGAAACACCACCCAAAAGTTCTGGAAAAGGGCAGAGTAAATACAATTCTACCATCAGATTTAGACAGTATTGAAAGTTTTAATTGTTTAAGTAAAGAAGAATTAAATAAATATCTTTCAGGCTTAATACCTATAAAAACAGCTCCGCCAACAATGTTTTACGAAGGATTCAATCTTAATGAAACTGAAAGAGTGATTATAGATAGAAATTACTTGACAATTATTGCTAATCATTCATCATGAACATTATTTATGGTATAAAATTGCAGGTTTATCCTTAGTACATCTATTAGGATAAATTACCAATTATAGATAAACCTGCATGTTGAGCTCAATTCATTTTCAGTGGTTTTTTGATTTAGGAGAAACCGTCTAAAAAGCTTGGATATCCAAAATACAGCATAACTCCTTTTTTCTAGATGATTATATCGAATCTATTATAGTAGTAGGCTTCTCCCTTAATTATATACACCGTAACCAATTCCCTAGTTACTTTGACCTCCTCTACCCAGACTATACTACCTTTTTTTAAATTACCCACTCCATGTAATACCCTTACCTTAAATGGACAGAAAAGTATTTTTAATAGATTGTTCCAGGTTATTACGTATAGTTCCTTAGGCGAGGAATATTTTAGCAAATCTGCTAATTTCTCCTCATCCATGTCTCCAATTTATAAGTTATTCCACTAGCTGGTTTATTTGCAAACAAGTCCCAAATAGCTATATTTATTAGTGAGTGTACCAATTTAAAATTCCGTTTTCCATGGAATTTCCTAGGTTGTTGATTAACTCATAAACATTTACGTTACGCTCCAGGTTCGTATCGATATAAGAACTCTTATTGGCTTCGGTGAGCAAATTGAACAATTTCCAGAAGTCTATGGAACCATCCTTATTTCTTCCAAAGTTTGGGCAGTTATAATAATTCTTGACCAACACACTTACCTGACTATCGTTTAGATGGATAGGGAATACCTGAAGCTGTTCCGACTTGGTCATGTGATGGTACATCCTTAGTCTCCCCAAAAAATGGGCAAATTGCTTCTCCGTAAATCTATATCTGGACATTCTCTGCATCAGTTCCAAATGTCTTTCCCGATTATAGGATTGAAATAAATTCTCCATCTGTTTGCCCAATTCATCTATTGACCCAATCCTTATTTCATTGGAAAATCCATCAGTGCTCAAACACAGATTGGTACACACCTTATTTTTAAAGCCAATAAAGACCTTGAATTTCTCCAATGATTTTCTGCTGTACAAGTTTTCTTGGTTATAGGCACGAACCCCTCCTACACTAAGACTGAGTTCATTTCCATTTATTACCTCTACTATGTTGGGTAGGTCAATTAGAAAAGCAATTCTTTCATAATAAATGGTTTTTTCATGTTCCTTTAGCTCCTTAGCTGGCTTACCAATGGCAGATGGTATTCTTCCCTTCACTACATGGCTAACCCTAATGTCAGGTGAATTAACCTGCATTTCAGGAAATAGATTTTGAACTATTTCCATGGTATTGCCTATAAACTGTCCGTGACTAATGGTCGTTTCATTGTCCTTAGAAAAAACGGGTATAATACAGTCCTTCTGTAGATGTTGTAAGGACACCTTCTGTGTATTGGCTTCGATAAAACTACTGTAATGATTGTTTTTTATTTCCATAGTCTCCTGAATCATCGATTGTGGACAAGGGTTAGTTATTAGTTCCATGTTCTTTTGTTTTTAGAGGGTTAATAATGGTTTCTGAGGATACTATTTGATCTGTAACCGTTTCCAAAACGGATTTGCGATTTAATATCATTGGATATACCTCTTTTTTAAGTCCTTGATATTTTTGATATAAATGGCGTAATCCCTCAATTGTGGTACAGCTAGCTATCTCTCTTTTGGCTTGTTCTACAGATAATCCTTCATTGCACCACTGAATTAGTTTTTTCCCTGTGGCTTGATTTATTACGAATTCTGGCTTATTGGAAAATAGCCCAGTTCTATCTTTTGATGCCTTTGCCAAATGCCTGTCATTGATAAGTTCAAAATTCACAGTTAGTTCATACTCATAGCCCTCACGAGTAATCTCTTTTGTACCATGTTTTACAACCTTGGTCTTTCCATTTTGGTCATTGTCCAGAGAATAGTCAATCTTGCTCCTTACCGTAGTTATAATATGACCTTTTGATTGTAAAATGGCATCTATAAAAGCTTGGTGCCGTGGAGATACTTTGCTCCAATCTTGAAAGCGCCCCCCCAACTGTTCGTGGATTTGCAAACATCCTCCCTTACCTTGCCATTCATGGGTTATGCTATCGATAATAATGACCTCCATAGACGCATTCTCGCAGGTTTTAATGGCTTCTATATATCTTTCTGGACTATAGGGTTCATCGAGGGATAAAACACTAAAATCTCCCAAATGGGAATAAAGGCTGGCACTGTTATTCTCTGTATCTATGATTGCAATCTTGGACCAATTATTTGTTATTCCATAAGCCAATAATAAAGCGGAATAGCTCTTGCCAAATCCACTTGCCCCACTCAATCCAAGCCTTAGTTTTACTTGGTGCCGTTGTGCAGTTTGTAATTTCATAATTTCTATTTTTGTTTAGGTGATATATGTATTCGATAATATTTTTAATTAGATCATAATTAAATTTTTGAGGTTATCATAAACTTTATTATGAAGCTCCCAACTGAAAAAAAAACATAAAAAAAGAGCTCCATTTCTGAAGCCCTTTATAATTATGTAGGTTATTTTTCTAAGAAACCAATTCCTCCTCCACTATATGATTATCCAGGATTTCCTCATCTGGACCAATAAATTCATACCTATGAGACAAGGACATGATTTCTCCTGTTTCCGGATTGGTGTACTCGTAAGGGTCAACCTTAACTTTCTTAATGTTTCCTGCCAGTTCGTTACCAATTAGACTTTCGCAAACGTTGCTGTCAAAGGTACAGGGAACATGAGCTTTCCTAACGGTAAGATAGGTTTTGCCAGTTTCTTTACTTTTGACTGTTTCCAGTCCTCCGTGTACAATTAATGTACAAAATTCAGTTCCATCCTCTTTTGAATAGGTCTTGTAATCCACAATTTTTACCATGGTCTTTTTAATTTAAGATTAAACAATTATAGCACGGGGTATCCGCGGAATCCAATAAGGGAGGGGGCTGACATTTAGGTAAGTCTGCTCTTTCGTTAAGGAGTGCTCAAAAAAATTTTAGAAAAAAAATTTGAAAATGTAGATTTTTTTTAGGTTCTGAATATTGAAATCATTTTGTTCCAAAATCCTTGTTTCGCAACTATTGGTGGGTTTGGATCGTCCTTTAATTTATAGTTGATTAGCACGCCATTATTAAATTCTAAAAAAAGTAGTTTTTCATGCTCTGTTGCATATCCTGCGTGGACATACTTTGTAATTTTACCATGAGGAAGGCTTATTGAGCCACTAAACCAATTTGCAAATACCTTTTCATTATCTGGAAATAAATAGTCCAGTCCAACCTCTACAATTTCATTATCTATTTCTGTTTGACTAAAAAATTCTATTATATATAGTTGGTTATTGAGCAATTCCCATTTTCCGACATATCCCCTCCAACATCCTGTATTTAGAATTGAAAATTTGGGCTTACTATCCAATTTTTCCAAATAAGGTTTTAAAGGTTCTGTTGCCATCCCGTACTCTACACCATCGATATATAATTTCTCTTTTACTTGGGCAGTCATTAATTCGAGATTACAGTACCATCATCCATCACTACCTTGGTTATAATACCTTTACTCAAAATCGTATTATTAAGTGAATATTTTCTGGCTCTTTCCAAGCTTTTAAATTGAGGGTTAAAAATGTTGTACTCGACGCTATATTCAATATCGTTCAATGGTTGAGAATAAAATGGGTCCCTATCGCCAACAGGATCCTTTAAAGGACCAAGAGGAGTTTTTAGGGCTACTGTCAAGTTTTTTTCAAGAAATAACTCCTCTCCAAATTCATCATTAACTATAAGGTCGAATCTTATTGATTTTAATTTTCTATAATCAAATTTTTCTCTCCTGGAAACACTTATTTTATATATAAATCTCTTTTGAGTTGTTGACAAATCCGCCCATCTACAATTGGGGTCATTTATTCTAACTAATTTATCAATTGTTTGATTCTGTTCTGTGGAATCTTTTATTCGTCTATTACGCTTTTCGAAATCAATGTCAAAATATTTGATGTAATAATACTTCTTACCATCCAATTCATTATTAAGCAAATTGACAATTTTATTATCACTTGACCATTTAATTTCTCCACTAGCACTAACCTCAGACTTTTCATACCATTTATTATATAATGAAATGACATCATTCAATTCTTGCTCTTTAAGGTCGCTTAAATTTAGATGCAAACTTCTAACACTACCAAATGTATATTTTTCATTATCAAAGCGTAAAGGTATCTCATGGACCTTGTCGTCAATTTCAAGCATATAGGTATACCTGTTAATAAAATCAAGTAAGTTGATAGAACCTTTATTTTTTATAGAATCTTTATTAGCAAGATTATCAGTTACTAATGTATTCGATAATAACTCCTTTATTAATTCTTTTTCTGATATTCTATCAAGCTTGACTGCCTGCAATGGATCATTAATATTATTACACCCTATAACATAAAATAAAGCTATTAACGCTACACCATTTTTGATTGTACTCATATAAATTTTCTTTAAGGAATTCGCTTTAATTATAATAACTAAATGTGTTTTCATCACCATTTAAATATTTTACTGAGTAAAAAAATAAGTCCTAATGAAATAAATATCATCAGGTACCACGGAATACTTTCAAGAATTCTTCCGATACCTTCCATTGCTCCTCCAATTATTAATAAAACTCCTATTGCACCTAGAATATAAAATAAGGAAGTAAAGCAACCATTATTATTGTCATTATTTTGTTTCATACTATTGATTTTATAAACAGCCTAAATTAAGCCTTAAAACACCTGTATTCTCCGTTACAGTAGCTCCTACTAAACTTTGCCCAACAGTAACAAACACACTTTTCAAATCATGATTCGAGAGTTCTGTAGCTGAAATCTTATCAATTTCATAAAGCCCTATAGCTACATCCCTCCCGTTCATTTTAACTAATTCAGAGATTAAAGGTTTCAGGGAAATCCCTTTTTGACCTGCTGTCTGGAGGACAAGGTTACCTGTTAACTTTTGCGGGGCTCTACCTTTAAAAAGTAAAGACGTATTTACCATTAAAACATCAGTTGTAATATTCTTATATATGGATACTCCAATTTCATAATCCGATTGCCTTACAACCGGCTTGGGGTTAAAGTATTTGATTATATTCCCGTCTGGTTTTTCAGTGGTTTTAATATCACATTGAGCCATTCCAAATTGATATAGCAACAGGAATATAAATGATAATCTAATATTTTTCATTTGGTATTGTTGAATTATGGTTAATTAAAAATAGGCAAATATGCCTATATAAAAACACATTTTCTCCACCATTTTTATCGTGTGGATTTAATTGACGAAAATGAGTTTTTATTAAGCTTCGGGAAAAACCTCAGAAGATTGAGAAAATCTAAAGGTTTCACTCAGGAATTTCTTGCAAACGAAATAGGCGTTGAAATCTCTCAAATTAGCAGAATAGAAAGGGGAATAATAAATACCTCAATTTCCAACGCCTTTCGCATTGCTAAAGTCCTTGATATAAAAATATCTGAATTATTTGAGTGGTAATCGTTTAGATAACTGTTCCATTACTTTACCTATTATTTTCTTATTTTCCTAAAAACCTTTCTAAAGTATTCCTATGTTATACTAATACTTGAATGACCTAAAAGCTCACCGACAGTCTCGTTAGAAATGTCGCTATAGATCAACAACATGGATGCAATACACCTTATCTTGTGTCCTATAAATAGTGTACCTTATAATATCAAGTTGTTAAACTAAGACAGATACAGGTGCATTCAGGGCTCCGTACAGGCAATACCACGCATATAATACAATGTTCCCACAAATACTTTTAAAAACATTAAAATTCCACAAGATTAGTGGTTTAACAATATAGAAATAACACTAGAAATTACCATATTAGGTGTCATTATGAATAAGAATCTCCCAGAGTACATACTAACAGGTTTAAATTTTGACAAAAGCCGAGACAAATCTGGCTATGAGGAAAGAGTTGGGAAACCTGATGAATTATCAGCCGTAATGGGGAGAATTACCATGAACTTCCAATATCTGGAAGAAAGGATTGATAAAATAATAATTCAAAATCTTTTAGAAATTGATGAGGAAATTGGGACAATTATTACTGCCGAGTTATCGTATAAGAATAAAGTTAACCTATTCGCTTCATTATATTATAAATTCTATAAAATTAAGGAATACAACTTCTACAAGGGTTATGAAAATGAGCATTTCAAATTGCTCGTTAGTGCCCTATATAAATGTGAAGAATTAAGAAATCAAATTTTGCATTCTAGCATTTCGAAAAACTGGAAAACGAATGAGATTATTAGAACAAAAAAAACATCCAAATCTAAATCCGGATTGAAAATTGACAAACAAATTGTCGATATTCCCTATTTATTTGATGTTTCTGACTTTATGGGTCAAGTTGAATATATTCTAGAAGAGTGTTTTCTTCAATAAAATCAATAATGTCACCTAGTCGAGTAGGTAAAGGGGAGTTTCACCCGAAAACCTCTCACACCACATTACGTACTGGGTAATTATATCAAATATTAGCATGAGAAAATTCATTAAACCCTCAACATGGCTTAACAAAAAGGGATGTAACCATGCACCTTACTGAATCAGTTTTTTTGATACCCTATACATCTCCTCACTCACCCTTTTCTGAACTACTTTCCCGTAATACTCCTGTGTAATCTTCATACTCGAATGCCCCAACAACTCACTTACAATCTCCATGGGAACGTCATTATATAGCAATACAGTGGAGGCAAATGTCTTACGAGCCATGTGATGGCTAATCGATTTATTAATCCCAACAATTCCAGCAATTTCCTTTAGATAAGAATTTATCTTTTGGTTGCTAAATTTAGGAAGTGCATAATCCTCAGATTCATTATAATATTTATCTAGAAGGAACTTGGCTTTTGGTAATATTGGAACAGATATCATCTTATTTGTTTTCTCCCTTTTCATTTTAATCCATAGTTTACCATCAAAACCCTTAACTATATGCTCTTTTTTAAGGCTTGCCATTTCATGATATGCCAATCCAGTGTAACAACAAAAAACAAATAAATCCTTTACCAATTGTAACCTAGGTTGGGTAAAATCATGTTTCTCAAGCATCTTCAATTCATCTACAGACAGGAAAATAACCACTTTTTTAACTCTTCCAGGCTTATGTAAAGTAAATGGATCCTTGTCCAAGTAACCTTCAGCCACAGCAACCCTAATAGGCTTTCTAAAGCGCTGTATCACTTTGTTTATGGTTACTTGGCATTGTCCGTCCTCTGTCTTTAAAAAGTACTCAAAATCAACTAAAAACTGAGATGTTATATCTCTTAAGGCAATATCATTTTTTTTATATTTCCATTTGACATAGCGTTCAACCTTGGAGCATGTATAGTTGTACTTTTTCCAAGTACCCATTTTAATGTCCTTTCCAACCAGCTTTTTAATCTTAGCCACATATTCCTTTATATAGTAGACAATTTTTACTGTTTCTTTTACTGGTTTCCCTATATAATAATTGAAAACATCATCAACTGAGAATTCAATCCCTTTGAGTTGTAGCTGTAAGTATGTGGCTGTTATCTTAGATGAGATTAATTCCAATTGAATATTCAAATGTTGTCCATTAGATGATTCTTTAACAACATATTGCTTCTTTGAATTCCATTGTGCTGGGTTTAAGAACAACCCTGTAGAAAATTGTTTTCTTTTCTTTTCGTATGTGATTCTGCAATAAATAGGGCATTCCCCTTTTTGATTTGTTTTCGCCTTATTCAAATAAAATAAGACAATTAAATTTTTTTGATACATTACCAATTGGTTTAGGGTTAAACAATTGGCATACAATTCAGGTTCTTAATAATGGGATACCTGAGCTTTGGATTGGGATACCCGCAGGGATACCTAGAACGCTCAAATAACTTGATAAGTTGACTTCTGTAGGAATGTATACTATTCTCCCCAAAACCCTATGTTTACTGGGCTAAAAAGAAAAAGTCCAACCTAAATTAATAAGTTGGACTCGTCTTCTGGTGGTCCCACCTGGGCTCGAACCAGGGACCACCTGATTATGAGTC
>TARA_R110002050_G_scaffold221792_2_pt1 | contig 52371 bp, 32 predicted proteins | sample TARA_R110002050 | Tara Oceans TARA_R110002050 (sample SAMEA4396988) | marine metagenome | biome: Polar Biome; feature: [DCM] deep chlorophyll maximum layer (ENVO:01000326); material: water (ENVO:00002006), including particulate matter (ENVO:01000060) such as... | depth 25 m
GGTGGTATTCTAATAACTGGAGTGTTTTTGATGATTTTTGATTAAGCTTTTTTTACTTCATCATTCAACATTCCTTGTTGGGTGTTCGAAATTGTTTCTAAAAGCAAATACGTAAATTGAAAGTCAAGGTGCGACTAAACGAAAAGCAAACAATGTCGCGCTTTGACTAGACCAGAATAGGAAAAACCAAAAACTCAAATTAGATTCTCAGGACACTGAGCGGAGCCGAAGTGCAGTAATCTGTTGGTTTTCAAGCAACTCAAATCTCTGCCTCTCGCTAGAATTCTAATCTCCCAACAGTAATACCCTTCTTAAATTACAACTTCATTACTCGTTTGGTAACCACTTGGTTTCCTACCGAAATTTTGATGAATAGCATTCCTGGGGCGGCATTTTGAATATTCAAAACTTGAATTTCTTTTCCGTTCAATGGTTTTAAACTTGTCACTAATTCTCCAAGGATATTGTACACCAAAATGCTGGTCACTTTATCTTTCAACTCGCCTAAATGTATTTCTACATTGGCACGGGTTGGGTTTGGAAATAGTGTGATGTTTGCTACGCTAATTTCGCTTACGGAAGTGGTGTTTTTAATTTCCACATCAAATTGGCAGTTGGTTACATTTCCGCATTCATCGGTAGCTGTAATGGTGATAGGCGTGATTCCTAATCCTTTAATGGTACCTAGGGTAGGAAATTGACTCAATGTAATGTTTGCGGTAGCCGAACAATTATCTGTAACCGTGGCCATAGCTGTATAATCAGGAATTGCGGCATCGGTACCATTCGTAGAAATTAGCTTTTGATCCACCGGACAATTAATTGTTGGTGCGGTATTATCGGATACATTAATGGTTTGATCATAAGAAATTGAGACTCCACAACCATCGGTAGCTAACCATGTACGTGTAATGGTTGCTGCATTTGCGCAACTACCAGCTACCGTGTTATCGGTGTAAGTTATGGCAACGGTTCCAGTGGTACACGTTGAATTAGCAGATGGTGTGCCAGTGTTAGTGGGGTCCGTAGAACTTGAACATTCAATGTTTCGAACACCTGGTTGACTTGTCCAGTTTATAACCACTGGATCTAGTACGTTTATGGTGTAATCTTCTACTTCTCCCCATGCGGAGTTTCCACAAGGTGTAATTTGTCCATCCACGGTGAAATAAGACATCCGTACACGCATCCTTACATTTCCGGCAGTGGCACCGGTGGGTACAACTACATTAATACTTAATGGAAAAGTGCTAGTGCTGGAATAAGTCGTTAAATACACGTTTTCGCCAGCGTCTAAGAAATCATAATCATTGTTCCAATCTATCCAAACGGCCACTTGGTCATCGGTATATCCTACATTTGTCCCTCCCACAATACCGGTAGAAATACTCATTGCAACGGTGGTCCCTTTGGTGACGTTGGCGATTTGAGAAGTGAAATTGGAATAATTTCCACATGTGGTGCTATTATTTATTGTACCGATGGTAACGTTGCTAATATACTCATCGCAAGGATTTGACGTAGAGGTAGCGGCACAATACGTAGGCGAACTACCGGCTGTAAAAGTGCTTGAAAATAAGCCTCTTCCGTGTGTAGCAGCAATCACCGCATTATCGGAGGTGCGGGTTTGAAGCATATCTACACGCACATTAGCCAAGCCCGAATTGGAGGCCGTCCAAGTAGGAGTGGCAGTCGCAAAAGTGCTGGTAGACCACACACCCACTTCGGTAGCAACAATCACTTCGTTGTAATTTAACGGGTTGAATAAGGCCCATCTTACAGGCATATCTGGTAGGTTTCCTTCTTTTGACGCCCAAGATGTACCGCCATTAGAAGTATACCAAATGGAGGTAACCCCATAATTTGAAAAAGTGACGATAATTTGTTGTTCTGTTTGCCCAAATTCAATACTAGAAATGGAGCCGGTAGGGAAGGAGCTACCTGTTATTTCTGTTTTGGTAGGAGTAGCGTTAGCATTCGCAATGCGATACAATCTACCACCCGTTGTTCCTACAAATAATTTGGAGGAAGAAGTAGTGTAAGGCGAAACCTTTAAACACGAAGCGGATGATAGTAAACTAGTAATGTTTAGCGTACTCACCACCGGGTTAGAACTTTGAAAACCGGTAACGCGATACAATGAAGTAAGCGATTGGTAGGTGTATAAAATATTTTGATTATCATCTAAATCACTAGGATTGATAAATCTACCCGTGTTTTGGTCGCTATTGATACTCGAAAAAGATAATCCACCATTAGAAGAGTGGTAAAATGAATTATACACATAAGCCGTAGTTTGATAGTTTCCATTGGTTTGGTCAATATGCGTATACGCACCATCACCGCCTGTGGCTTCGGTGGTAGCATTCATTCCTGCGGTGCTATATTGTTGGGTGCCGTTGTCTTGTGCCCCTGCCAAAAAATAATTGGACCCAGAAGTGGGATGTATGGCACAAGCGTAAAATTGAGTAACGTTATAATCTTTGTTTCTATGCGCTATGGTTGGGCTACTTGTATTGGCATTGCTAGAATAAGCTACACCGCCATCATTACCAAAAACTACTCTGGAGGAGGACCCATTGCGGTACACAATAGCGTGCTGGTCGGCATGCACATTTTGAAACGTAAAACCTCCGTACCAATGCGAAATTTGACTCCAAGAAGTAGCGCCATTAGTGGATTTAAACAAATCAATTCCTCCTACGATTAACGTATTCATGTTGAGTGGATCCACGTCTATGGTTAAATCATAAAACGCCTGTCCACGTGTAAAATCGGTAGATGGAATTCCGTTATCTGCATCATTGGGTTCACTTTTTGAAGTCCATGAAGTTCCCCCATTAGAGGTCATTTTTACCGCATCCAATTCAGAATTATATTCAAACAGGGCGTATACATAATTTGAATTAGAAGGGGCACAAGCTAAATTTACCCGTCCTTTGTTGGTGTGGCTATATTTTAAACTAAAAGAGGTGCCATTAGCAGATGAGTAAACTTTTCCACCACCGTCTCCATACGAGTTTGCATCTACCCCTACCCATAATTTGTTGTCGGCTGCAATGTCAATATCCGTAGGTTTTTCGGGCGAGCCACTCACATTTGGTAATACTTGAGTCCATGAAGTACCGCCATTTGTGGAGCGTTGAAGTCCTTCATTTGCCGTACCATGCCAAACGCCACGGTAATAGTTTCCGGCTACAGCGGCATAGATTACCGAAGTATCACTTTCGTTTCTAATCACCATATCGTTGATATAATAAAACGAAGAAGTGGAGGTGAGTTGGGTAAATGAAGTCCCACCATTGGTTGATTTCCAGATACCGGCACCACGATTAGCTCTGGCATAACTCTCTCCGGTGGCTACATAAATGTTGTTGTTATTATTGGGGTCAAAAACAATGGCTGTCACCGCTATATTATCCCAAAAGTCATTTACAGATACCCACGATGAAGTAGAACTTGTAATGTTGCTATTGTACCACAAACCGCCAGAAACACCTCCTGCCCATATTTTATTGACCGACACGGGGTCCCAAGCCAAGGCGCGTGTTCTACCGCCTACATTATTTGGACCTCTCTCTACCCATGGAGTGGTGGTACTTCCAGGAGTTCTAGCAGCCGATTGTTGTAAATTTTTGGTCATTGCCAAAATAGGATATAGTCTTTCTACTTCCGGTTTTCCGGTGTTGGGATCCATAGTGGCCAAAAAATCTTGCTCGAAGGCTAAATCAGGTCGGTCTGCCTTTGGTATTTTTGTCATTTGTTCATCCGTTAATCTTCTGTTGTACGGATGGTTGGCTAATATTTTTTCGTACTTCACCCGTGCTTCATTGGTGGTTTCTGCATCGTTTTTAGCAAATGCGTTTGAAATAGAATTCCGGTTTGAAATAAGTAAAATCACAAGGATACCGAATAGTAAAAAGTATAGTTGTTTTCTCATGGTACGAATATTAGATAATAGTTACTGCGAAAATACTGGATGAAATCCAATTAGCAGATAATACAAATCAGGTAATTAACGATTAATCAGAATGAATGATATTTGCACCTATAAAAGATAAGGTATGGTAAAACAGGTAACAGTATTATTTGCAGTCGTAATAGGGTTTGTGAGTATAGTGAGTTTAATGGGATGCAACACGTCTACCAAATCGGTGACTAAAAACCCAAAGGGCTTAGTGATTGTGGATTCCTTTCAAATCCCAATTATTCGAGGGGCATCAGCCTATAAAGGAAGAAGAATTGGATTAGCATTTATGACAACTCAAAAAGTGGCATTGGACTCTATGGTATATGAAGGCCAAGCGCAAAAATGTACTGTTATTAAGCAAAGTGGAGATACCACATGGATCGATGCTAGTTTTTACCCCATTGATAAAAAAGTGATAGGTAAGGAGTCAACCCCAACCGCTTTTGATGATTCTTTTTGTATGCTTTACTACACCGAAGAAACGCAACATAAAACGATTGTAGTAAAAGATATACCACTGGTAACTAGTGAAACAGAGTGGAAGTGATACCTCATTTGTAATGCCTGTTACGGGCATGGAATAAAACGAAAAAAGCCATTCGATTATGCTCGAATGGCTTTTTTGGTATAGTAGTAAATGTGAATCTACGCTTTCGCTTTTCCAATAAATTGAATCTCGTTTGCCACAATGTCGGTTACGTAATGGGTCACGCCATTTTTGTCATCGTATTTGCGGTTTTGCAATTTCCCTTCCATCGCCACTTCTTGGCCTTTGGTAAGATATTTTTCGATAAGCGTAGCAGTAGTACCCCAAGCTGTTACATTATGCCATTGGGTATTATCTACTTTTTTACCTTCTTTGGTTTTGTAGGTCTCGTTAGTCGCCAATGAGAATTTGGCTAATTTATTTCCGTTGTCAAGGGTTTTAATTTCTGGCGCTTGACCTATAAATCCGATTAATTGTACTCTGTTTTTTAAATTGTTCATGATATGTGTTTTAACAAATAAATAAAATTGATTTCGTGTCCTATTTCGATACAGCTGTTGTTTGAATAATTTGACGATGCAAAGATTGAACACCCACCAAACTTTAGTCGGTAGATAAACGTTTACTAGTCGTTTGTAAACGTTTGTTGTCGGATAAAGTAGGCGGTTATCGGTGTTGATTTTCCTTAAATTAGTTATTAATATATTTAATGTCAATAACTTATGTGATTTAGGTTTTGTATTGGTAATAAACGAAAGAAAATTTCAATTTAATTTTACGTAACCCATAAAAAACGACTAGGAGGCATGGTTTTTTCATTTTGGGGGTACGGATTCTAACAAACTACAACCAAAAACAGGAATAATAAGGCATAAAAAAACTCACTAGAATTAATCCTAGTGAGTTTTCAAAATGGTAGAATTCGTTATTTAATCACCATTCTTTTGGTTACCGTTTCGTTTCCTATCGAAATTTGCACCAAGTAAATTCCTTTTGCCCATTGGGAAGAATTTACGGTGTAATTTCGATTAGAAATGCTAGTTTGTTTCACCAATTGACCCAATGAATTTACAATCATCAAATTGGCAGTTTGCGCAGCGTTTAATTCAGGTAATTGGATGGTAAACTCTTTGGAAGCCGGATTTGGAAATACGGATACCTTAAAGTCATTCGCTAATTCATTCACACCTGTACAGATATCAATGTAAGCAATTACTTCAATTCTTGGACTCGTACATGTAGCGTCCGAAACTTTCCAATTGTAGAAAAAGTAGTAGGCAGAACCCGAAGTGGTGGTGCCGGTAATACTAGCCTTTCCACCAACATTATACGGAAATGAAGCTCCATTGCTATTTCTAAATAATCCAGGTTGGGAGTTTAGGGCTACTCCTAATTGGTAATTCTGCCCCACAGGAATGGTGAAATTTAAATCAACCGTGCTTTGACCTGCAGGAATATTTCGCATTACAGTATCCATTATTACCCCTGCAGAATTACGTAATTCAATAATACGCACGTCTGCATTCACGGCATACACATCTACTTGTTCCAAAAGAAGTGGAGTAGTGACATCAAAAACCAAGCTTTGATTACCGTTAAAGAAGTTTCCTCCATCAATGGTATTATCAGCCGGGCCAACATATTCGAAAGTAGAATACGTTTCTTGCTCCACATAATAAGGCGTGCTTACCATAAGTGCCGGAGTTATAAATGTATCTCCTTCAAATAGATATTGATTTGAATGCGCGTCTGCATACCATTTGTTGTTTCCACCTGCGGTTGCAATTAGCGTGTCGGACATACCTTGGCAAACCATGGTAGAAGTAGCGGTAACCGACCCAAAATAAGAAACATCTACCAAACTTGATTTTGTGGCTACATCATTGCCGAACGCATTGGTAGCGGTTAAAGAAACCGTGAATGTACCTGAACTCGCAAATTTGTGTAATGGATTTCGAAGCGTAGATGACTGTCCATCTCCAAAATCCCAAAACCATGAAGTAGGTCCGTTTACAGATAAATCAGTAAACTGAACCGCTTCTGAACAAGTCACGTTTATATCGTTTGAAAAATTGGCTGTTGGCGCTGTGGTGGAAGCGGTACAATTCCAATCTATTTCAAATCCGGCAAAACTCACTGATCCATCACTAAAAAATTCAATAGTCACAAAACCAATGGAAGAGGTAATGGTACTTGGAATATTGTCGTTGCAATACTTCCCAATTAATGGAGAGTTATTAGAAGGTCCGTCATAAATATTGACGTAGTCAAATAAACATGTGCCGCCACCAGGCTCAACATCAAAACTAACAAAGTTTAAAGTAACATTTTGTGCACCTATTGGGGCGATGGTAATGGTTGAATGCGAATTGTTTTGATAGTTGTTTAATGAACCACCGCTATCAAATAACTTACCATTACAGGCTGTTTGAACGGGCGCAGTACCCGAATCCGGCATAAGCACAATACAAGGAAGCGTATCGCTAATTAAAATATAATTGGTATCGATAGTTGTAGAATTTCCACAAGTGCCTCCATTTACCGTTAATGAAACATTGTAAGCTCCGGCAGTGGCATACATGTGTACAGGAACTCTGTCGGTGGAAGTTATACCATCTCCAAAATCCCAAACAAACGACTGGCCATTGCTGGCATTGTTAATGAAGTTAACAGTTAATGGAGCGGAACAAGCGGTCTGAAAATTCGATGAAAAACTAGAAGTCACACTGTTTTGATAAGCAGCTCCCACACCCACGGCACGCCACGCATTGGTAACCGATGCCACTTTTGTGGTGCAGGCTCCATATAAATCAATGGCCGCTTGGATAGAAAAAAATCGGGCATCTGAAAAATTGGAGGTAGGACCTAAATAAACCGTTAGACTTCGATATGCGATGTCGGCAGCATCGTTAACTCCTATTCCAATAACATTGTAAAAATCGTTGTTATCATTGGTTCCCGTTGCACCGATAGAAAGTAAATAAAACCAATGATTTTGCACGCTACTATTGGTATGCACACCGCCATTATCGGCACCGTTTAAGGGAGCCCAATTGGTACCGAAATAGGTGTCGGGATACCACAAAGATTTTGGGTTCGATAGCGAACGAAAAGGACTTCCTAGTTCTTCCCCTAAAGTCCAGTTCCAATTATTTGGTCGGGCGTAGCGTTCAATTGTGGTACCGAAAATATCGCTAAACGACTCATTCAAAGCGCCTGATTCGGCATAGTAATCCAAATTCGCAGTATTGGATGTTAACCCGTGGGTTATTTCATGACCAGTAATATCTAAGGTGGTTAAAGGTGTGTTTATTCCATCTCCGTAAGTCATACGTTGGCCATCCCAAAAAGCATTGAAAAAACTAGTATCAAAATGCACGTAGCTAATTAATCTAAAACCGGCATTATCAATACTGTTTCTGCTGTGTTGATTTAAATAGTAATCATACGTCATTTCGGTTCCCCAATGCGCATCGGTAGCATACTGATCTAATTGCGCGTTTGCGTTAGTCCAGTTATTATCCGTATCATTAAAATCAACCGCGTTCGCATAGTCGGTGCCAGTCAGCATATTGAAGGTTTGAATCCCATTTCCTCTACCTGTTTCCTGCAAACGGAAACTAGTGGCATTCACACTATCGGTAGTGATGCTTCGGTTACCACTATAACCGGTAGTGGCAGTACCTTGCGCATCGTTGTGATGCAATAGTTCGATGGTTTTAATAACCGCTCCATTTTGAGCATCTACAAACACCCATTGTCGAGATAAGGGTTGCGAAGCATAGATATTCATTTTATAGGCTAAAGTAAAATCGCTAGCTGTATAACTATTTGTTTTAGATACAAATACCAATGTAGGCTGTGGTCTAAAGGTAGCTTGGTCGTTGTTTTGTTCTCTTTTAATAAAGGCTTCCTCTGCTGGGTTTTCCCATTTGTAGGCCGAAGCATTCACATGATTCATCGCGTATTGAAGAGATTGCTCAGCCGTAATGGATGCACCCTCGCTTGAGGTAATTCCACGATGAATAAATCCGTTTTGAGAATACACCGAACCGTTTTTTGAATGCACCATCCAAAAGGTAGATTCTAGGTCAATTCCATTATAGGTTTCTTGGTATTTGAAATGGGTAAATCCCAAATTATCGGTAGATTCGGAAATTAAACGTAAGCCCATATTGGCACTTAGTTTTAAGTTCTTTTCTATGTGCGAAAGATATTCCAACGTATTGGGTTGGGCACCCGCTTCATATTTTATGAATGATGGTATTTTTCCATACGCGCTGGTACGGATTAATTCGGTATTGGACACCAAATTTTTTGCTTGACTTCCGGTGAGTATCTGTTGCCCATAAACGACCGGAGATACAAAAAGGATAATCAAAAATGTAAACGCTAAACTGACTATTTTCATGATTTATATGTTTTTAATTAATTGAATACTTCAAAAGTAGGAGGTGCCCTACGTGTGAATATCCCTTTAACTAGCCCAAAAAGCCTATCCCTGATTTCAGGGATATAAAAATGTAAGGCGTATTGATTTTTACTAGCCATTAAACGTTGCTCGAATTTATTAAACGTACGAATAACGGGCGATGCCCTTGGGATTTAAAGAAGTTTAAATGTGATTTAGGGAACGAATAAAATGATTAGGGTGAATCTTTTTTCCATTTGTTACCGAGATATTGGGTTATTTCCAATTCAAAAGAGCCAATGTTAAGGCATAAAAAAACTCACTAGAATTAATCCTAGTGAGTTTTCAAAATGGTAGAAATCGTTATTTAATCACCATTCTTTTGGTGACCGTTTCGTTTCCAATCGAAATATGCACTAAGTAAATTCCTTTTGCCCATTTGGAAGAATTTACGGTGTAATTACGATTAGAAATACTGGTTTGTTTCACCAATTGACCCAATGAATTTACAATCATCAAATTGGCAGTTTGCGCAGCATTCAATTCAGGTAATTGAATGGTAAACTCTTTGGAAGCCGGATTTGGAAATAAGGATACGTTAAAGTTGTTTGCTAATTCGGCTACACTCGTACAAATATCAATGGTAGCGATTACTTCAACTCTAGGACTGGTACAAGGAATATCTTTTACTTTCCAATTGTAAAAGAAATAATAATACCCAGCAGCCGAAGCAGTGGTGCCAGTGATACTCGCTTTTCCACCTACATTATATGGATAAACGCCTCCATTGCTATTTCTAAATAACCCAGGGCGAGAGTTCAATTCTACGCCCAATTGGTAATCTATTCCGGTAGGAATAACGAAATTTAAATCAATCGTGCTTTTTCCAGCAGGAAGATTTACAGAAACAGTATCGAGTATGGTTCCTGTAGAATTTCGTAGCTCAATAATACGTACACCCGCATTGCCGGCATACACATCTACTTGTTCTAAAACCATTGGAGAGGTGACGTCAAAAATTAAACTTTGATCACCGTTAAAAGAATTACCGCCTCCAATGCTATTATCGGCCGGACCTCCATATACGGAAACCGTGTTGGTTTCTTGTTCTACGTAGTAAGGAGTACTTACCATTAATGGAGGAGTAATAAATGTATCACCTACAAACAGGTATTGATTGGAATGTGCATCTGCATACCATAAGTTATTTCCACCTGCGGTTGCAATTAATGTGTCAGACAAACCTTGGCAAACGGTAGTAGAAGTGGCGGTTACTGATCCAGAATAATTTACAACCACCAAACTGGTTTTGGTAGCCACATCGGTACCGAAAGCATTGGTAGCAGTTAATGAAACAGTGAAGGTACCTGAACTCGCAAATTTGTGCAATGGATTTCGTAACGTAGATGTTTGTCCATCTCCAAAACTCCAAGACCAAGAAGTAGGTCCGTTTAACGATAAATCGGTAAACTGAACAGCCTCTGAACAAGTGGTGTTTAAATCGTTAGAAAAACCGGCAACCGGAGCTGTGGTAGAAGGAGTACAATTCCAATCTATTTCAAACCCGCTGTTGGTGGAGCCACCATCACTGTAAAATTCAATAGTTATATATCCATTGGTAGAACCGATTGTGCTAGGCACATTGTTGTTACAATACTTTCCTATTAAAGCTGAATTGGTAGAAGGACCATCATAAATACTAAGGTAATCGTAGTCGCATGAGTTTCCAGAACCAGGTTCAATATCAAAACTTAAAAAGCTCAAAGTAACACTATCGGCACCTATTGGGGCAATGGTAATGGTAGAGTACTCATTATCTCCGTAGTTGTTTAATGAACCACCGCTATCAAATAATTTACCGCTACAGGCAGTTTGAGTGGAAGCCACACCAGATTTTGGCATGATGATGATACAAGGAAGCGTATCGCTAATTAAAATATAATTGGTATCAATAGTCGTAGAATTTCCACAGGTACCTCCATTCACACTTAATGAAACATTGTATGCTCCAGCAGTAGTGTAGGTATGTACAGGTATTCTATCGGTAGATGTTGTTCCATCTCCAAAATTCCAAACAAACGACTGACCATTACTTGCATTGTTAATGAAATTAACGGTTAATGGAGCAGTACAAGAAGTCTGAAAATCGGATGAGAAATTAGAAGTCACACTGTTTTGATAAGCAGCGCCTACACCCACCGCACGCCAAGCATTGGTAACGGAGGCAACATTTGTAGTACATGCACCATATAAATCAATAGCTGCTAGAATAGAATAAAATCGTGCATCCGCAAAATTGGAAGTAGGAACTAAATAAACGGTAAGGTTTCTAAAAGCGATTTTTGCCGCATCGGAGATTCCTATTCCAGTAACATTGTAAAAATCGTTGTTATCATTGGTTCCAGTGCCACCAGCAGATAGTAAATAAAACCAGTGGTTTTGCACGCTACTATTGGTATGTACACCCCCATTATCTGCACCATTTAGTGGAGCCCAATTGTTACCGAAATAGGTATCGGGATCACCCATCGCATTTGGATTAGACAACGAACGAAAAGCACTTCCAAGGTCTTCACCTACCGTCCAGTTCCAGTTATTTGGTCGGGCATAGCTTTCGATAGCTGTACCAAAAATATCGCTAAACGACTCATTCAAAGCACCCGATTCGTTAAGGTAATCTAGATTGGCAGAATTAGATGTTAACCCGTGGGTTATTTCGTGACCTGCAATGTCTAAAGACGTTAATGGTGCATCGGCTCCATCTCCGTATGTCATTCGTTGACCATCCCAAAAAGCATTGTTGTATCCGTTATCATAGTGAACGTAGCTAATTAATCTAAAACCAGCTCCGTCAATACTGTTTCTGTTGTGTTGGTTTAAATAGTAATCGTAGGTCATTTCTGCGCCCCAATGTGCATCAGTAGCATATTGGTCTAATTGTGTGTTTACGTTATTCCAGCTATTATCCGTATCGGTAAAATCAACCGCGCTAGAATAGTTAGTGGTCCTTAACATATTAAAGGTTTGCACTCCATTTCCTCTACCTGTTTCACGTAAGCGAAAACTAGTAGCATTCACACTATCGGTGGTGATGCTTCGGGTACCGCTATAACCTGTATTGGCAGTTCCTTGCGCATCGGTATGATGTAGTTGGTCGATGGTTTTTATAACTGCTCCATTTTGAGCATCTACAAATACCCATTGTCTGGATAATGGCTGAGAAGCATAGATGTTCATTTTATACGCTAAACTAAAATCGCTTTCGGTATAGGCATCTGTTTTAGATACAAATACTAAGGTAGGTTGCGGTTTAAAGGTAGCTTGTTCGTTGTCTTGTTCTCTTTTAATAAGCGCTTCTTCTGCCGGGTTTTCCCATCTGTAGGCCGATGCATTTACATGATTCATGGCATATTGCACCGATTGTTCAGCGGTAATGGAAGCATTCTGACTGGAAGTAATACTGCGGTGAATAAACCCATTTTGAGAATGTACCGTTCCGTTTTTAGAATGCACTATCCACGCGGTAGATTCTAAATCAATTCCATTAAAAGTTTCTTGAAATTTGAAATGGGTAAACCCCAAATCATCGGTAGTTTCTGAAATTAAACGTAAGCCCATATTGGCACTTAGTTTTAAGTTCTTTTCAATGTTCGAAATATATTCCAACGTATTGGGTTGCGCACCCGCTTCATATTTGATGAATGATGGAATTTTTCCATACGCACTGGTACGTACTAAATCGGTATTGGGAATCAAACTTTTTGCTTGATTTCCGGTAAGTACCTGTTGCCCATACAGAAATGGAGATACCAAGAATAGCCCAAAAGCTATAGCAGAATAAAATAGTTTCATTTTTGAATTTTGAGTGAATCGAAACTCCAAAACGGATGAAATTTCAAGGGGCAAGATAGTAGAAAAAGGCAACCATACAAAACTTTGTTTTTTGAACAAATTGCAAGGTGTTTTATTGCATAAATCGCGGTTTACATCTTAATAATTTTGTGAGTTTCGCTATGCTTAGAATCTGTTAATTGTAGAAAGTACAACCCTTTGGGTAACTGTGCTAGATGGATGGTAACACTCGAACCGCTTACGGTATTTTGATACACAAGCTGCCCTAAATGGGTGTAAATAAAAACCTGCTTTTTGGCATAATCATTCCATTCCAGCGTCAGGTTATCCGCCATCGGGTTTGGAAAAAAATGCGATTCAAAAGGCGAAATCTTTGGAACGGAAAGAGGAGATTGAGTGTGGTAAAATTTCGTCCGGTAAATCAGAAAAAAAACAGCCACAAAGTGAAACTTGTTTAAACCCAATCTCGTAAGGTAATTTATGAAGCGAACAAAACAAATGGCAGCAACCGTTAGCACCGTTGTAAAACCGACTGGAAATATTACTCCCTTAATTGATTTATTTGTAGAAATGTGCTTTGAAAATATTCAGAATGATTTCCAAATATCTCAATTCAAATTGGTGGGAATGCAATTAGGATATACCGAATCAGAAACCGAACGAGTGGTGGAAATAGGGAAATTAGAATATCAAACCTTGTTAGATGAAATAAATCAGCGCTTTAAATCTTCCGTGGTCGTTTAACTCCAAAAAACTGAAAGTAAATTAAATAGGCAGTCGCCATAAAAGCAGTCACCGCTCCAAAACCAAATGCATACGGAAACATTTCAGGGTCATTGGAATGGATAAACCCGGAAACTGCTGCCCCAAAACCAATCCCAAATTCAAGAAATATGTATAAGGTAGACATGGCTCGTCCACGATGTTTTTCATTGCTTCGGTCTATGTTCCAAGCAAAAATAGTTGGGCCATTCATTCCGGCAGCCAATCCAAATAATACGCCTCCGGTATAAAACATCATTTGCGTATCGGCTTGGCTTATTACCGTGACAGAAATACCTATAAGTGCCGAGGAGGCTATTAGTACGGGTACACGCCCATAAATATCCGAAAACTTACCGGCAAAAAATCGAACGGTAATGGATGAAACCACAAAAACGGTATAAAAAGAGCCTCTGTTCGCCACGCCCAAGTGATCACCCAAATCAGGGATTAATGTAAGAATTATTCCGAATGGGATGGTAGTCAGTAAAAAGGTGATAGCCACTGGAATTACGTTTTTTTCGTAGAAGTCGCTAAATTTAACCTTTAATAAACCAAGCCGCATTTTTTGCTTTTGCTGCAAGGTTTCTTTCATTCCAAAAATTACGGCTACCGACATAAATGACATGAGTGCAGACAAATAAAATAACCCATTTATACCAATGTAATGAATGGAATACGACCCAATCATTGGGCCAATGGCCATACCCGTACTGGTAAATACACCCAGCACTCCCATGGCTTCACCACGTTCGGTGGGACCTACCACATCCGAAACAAATGCGGAGGTGGCTGTGGGTTTAAACCCGGTAGATAAGCCGTGAAATAGACGTAACATAAAAAAACCAGAAACAGTGGCCATAACGGGGTAGAGCAAGGCGGCTATTACGCCAATGCTAGCACCAAAAATCATGACCGGTACGCGACCCACGGTATCGGTAAGCTTGCCACTAAAAGGACGAGATAATAATGCGGTAACGGTAAACAACGAAATGATAAGACCTTTGTATTCTCCACCACCCAACGATTCTAGATAGGATGGAAGTTCCGGAATCATCATGTTGAAACTGCCAAAAAAGAGGGCCGAACTCAAACAAAGTAACCAAAATTGGCGACTATTTTTATAACTAATTGTGCTGTTCACGAGCGGGCGAAATTAGCAGGATAATTGAACAAATCTGGCTTTCAATTCTATTATATTTGTGATACTATTATAAAAATTAATTGAAATCGATTATCACATGCAATCACACGAAGTAGATTATAATATTAAGGGAGATGATATCCAATTTGTTGAAATAGAATTAGACCCGCAAGAAGTGGTCATGGCCGAACCCGGAAGCATGATGTACATGAAGGCTGAGATTGAAATGGAAACCGTTTTTGGAGATGGCTCCCATCAAAGTGACTCGAGTTTTATTGGTAAAATGTTTTCAGCCGGAAAGCGTGTGCTTACAGGGGAAAACTTATTTATGACCGCCTATAAAAATCAAGGGTATGGCAAGTCGCATGTGGCATTTGCAGCGCCCATGCCCGGCAAAATTATACCCATTGATTTATCTCAGTATGGCAACAAAGTTATTTGTCAAAAAGATTCATTTTTATGTGCTGCCAAAGGAGTTTCGGTTGGTATTGAATTTAACCGAAAAATTGGTGTTGGCTTATTTGGTGGTGAAGGTTTTATCATGCAAAAACTGGAAGGAGACGGAATGGTGTTTGCCAATGCCGGAGGAACCATTCATAAAGTGGTGCTGAAACCCGGTGAAGTCATAAAAATTGATACGGGTTGTTTGGTTGCTTTTACCAGTACCGTTAATTATGATATAGAAATGGTGAAAGGAATTAAAAATGCGCTTTTTGGAGGAGAGGGCTTGTTTTTAGCTACACTAAGAGGAGCCGGAACGGTTTGGATTCAATCGTTACCATTTAGCCGAATGGCAGATAGAATTATTTCATCTGCTCCCAAAATGGGCGGTAAATCCAGAGGTGAAGGAAGCATTTTAGGCGGATTAGGTGATATGGTTATGGGAGATAACTCATTTTAAATGGAAATAACGAGAAATAGAATTATTAAATTTATCCAAGCTTGGTGAACTATAGGATAGTTTAGGGGATTTACCGAATTAATAAAACACTACCATGCGAGATTTGAAAATCTTTTCTTTTTCCATCTTTTTTAAAGTTGAATTTTATGATGTAGTGGAAGAGACCCGGTTCTAAAAATTTACCATTTAAAGTACCGTCCCATGAAATAGTAGGGTCGGTGGTTTCAAAAACAAGAACGCCCCATCGGTCATAAATGGAAATGCTATATCCTTTAAGCTCGCAATTTGCAACGGGTGCAAAGGTGTCGTCCAACTGGTCTGAATTGGGTGTAAAAGCATTGGGAATAAACAAAGCGCAATCACAATCTTTAAATTCAAAAAGAATGGTATCGCTCGTGGTACCGCATTTATTGGTAACGCTAACCTGATAGATTCCTTTTTCATGTACGTTGTAAAATGGCTCAACGGATCCATCCGACCACAGGTAAGATGAATTGGGCCAATCGGCAGCTAAGGTTATCACATCTCCAATACATGCTTTCCTATCTTGCCCTAAATCAGTAAGTGGAGGAGTGGAATAAGTAATGTTTACATTGGATCTAGCCGTGCCGCAAGCATTGGTGGCTTTCACCCAGTATGCTCCAGCGCTATTTACGGTGATGAGCGAATCGGTATCCCCGGTATTCCATAAATAGGTAGCCAATGGAGCGTTGACCCATAAATCGATTGAATCTCCTTCACATACAATCGTATCGTTACCTAAATTAATAGTTGGTTTATCTTCATGAACTACCTGGATAGTATCTGTATTAAAACAATTTCCTTTGGTAACTTCAATCCAGTATTTTCCTGCGTTTAGCACTTGATTGTAAGCGTTAGTAGAACCGTCTTGCCATAAAAATGATGCCCCATGAGCAGTAGAATTCAATATAAAAGTTTTTCCTACGCATATAATGGTATCGCCACCCAAATCAGCATCGGGTTTGGGTTCCACAATAATGTGAATGGTATCTGAAAACACACAGTTTAAACGCGTCACTTTTACGAAATAAGTACCCTGCGTAAAAACATTGAAATTGCTGGAGGTAGTGTTATCCTGCCATAAATAAGATGAACCGGCATAATTCGCATTTAGTTTGAGCGTATCCGGAAAACAAATAACGGTGTCCACTCCTAGATTAATTTCAGGAATTGGATTAAAAGTTACCGTAATAGTGTCGGATTGGCGGCATAAATCTACCGCTGTTTCTACCCAGTAAATCCCTGATTGCGTAATGGATAACGAGGAATTAGTGGAGTTGTCTTGCCATAAATAGGAACCATTCACGTTTAACCCACTTTTCACTAAGGTATCTCCATTGCAAAGTGCGGTGTCATTTCCTAAACTAACGGTGGGTAACGGTTGTACCACCACTTGAATGCTGTCGGAAGCAAGGCAATTATTAGAATCTACTTCTACCCAATATAATCCCGGTTGACCAACGGAAAAAGTGGGATTTACACTTTGGTCTTGCCATCGGAAAGTGGCATTGGTATTCATCGGGTTTAAAACGATCGTATCTCCTTGACAAATGGTGGTGTCATTACCTAGGTCAACCCCCGGAAGGCGATTATATGTTGCCACAATAGTGTCGGATGAGGTGCAATGATGGGTTGTAACATTCACCCAATAGGTGCCTTGAGTGGTGATATTAAAAATAGAATCTGTCGTATTATTCTGCCATACATACGTGGAATTTGGGTTGGTAGCATCCAATTGTAGCGTGTCCAAATCACATAAGGTGGTATCGTTTCCTAGGTTTACATTAGGATAATTCGTAAACCCAATGGTTATGGTATCCGAGTCGCTAGCTCCGCAATTATTGGTGGCAATGACCCAATATGTTCCGGGTACCGTTACTTGCAGGGTAGAATCGGTAGAGCCATTTTGCCACAAGTACGTGGAGTTGAGGTTGGTGGCTACCAATAATGTGGTATCGCCCACGCAATAGGACGTGTCATTGCCAAAATCCACCACCGGAGATGCGCCCACCGAAACATTGAAAGACCCTACCGAATCGGGGCAGGCCGTAACGCTATTAGGTACGGTGTAATTGTAAATTCCAGCAAGCATTGAACTCGGTGTGAAAGTTCCTAAATACCCACCGTTCAGTGCGGAAGGTCCGGTCCAAATTCCGGTTTGACTAGTTGGGCTAACCAATGAGTCGTATAAATTTATGGCGGTAGAATTGGCGCAAAGCCCAATGGATTGAGAAGCCACCGGAGGAATACAAATATCTAAATATAAGTCATCCATTCCAAAATCGTTATTCCCCACACCCGACACAAAAATGAGCTCGAAATATAAAGTTCCCGAAGTGGGTGTAACGGTAGCCGAAGTCCATAAATTCCAGCCTGATGCTGCGGTATATGTGGAGGTGGTGGTGGTCAAAATGTTATTGTTACTGTCTCGCAAACGGAGAATAACCGTACTTGAACCGCCATTAATTTCTTTTACCCAAACGCGAATACGGTAGTTGTAATTCGGGCAAACCGCATAGCTTCGACTTAGCACTAAGGAATTGGTAGCTAGATTATTTACAAAATTCATATACATCCCACGCGCTCCCCAATGGGCGGCATACGATTTAGGCGAACTATGGTAGGTTGTGGAAGTAACTAAACCCGGAATGGTAGTGGTGTATTCAAAATTGTCATAGTCCACATTGGTGAAAGTGCATTGAGCAGATAAATTACTCGTATAAATAACTGCCCACAATAGGGTAATGGCCAATTGTTTTAGATATGTAAATTTTAATTTCACCAAGTTTCGCCCATTTAAAGTAATAAGTACTAGTACAATTATACAAAACAAAAGCGGTGAATCGTAAAATAACACCAGGTATAATGAGGCGGAAAAACAACCTGTTTTGGAAATCAGAAATGAAAAAAAATTAGGATTTTAAAAGGCATGTTATGCGATTTAGTTGCGGATGATTGGATACGGAAATTACCGTTCGTGTCGGATTTGTTTACATTAAATTTTAGTGAGTGAGAAGGATATTTAATACACGCTTAAATTCTATAGAAAATATTTTGGAATTTATCATGATTTTTTTGGCGCTGACGTTTTACGAATATTACTTCTGATTGAGTTATAAACCCATTGAAAATGCGTAGATTATACATCACAATAAAAAGAACGTTGTAGTAGCAATAGGTGGTTTTAGCGTAAAATAGCACACAGCTAAAGAGCTGCCTTGAGCTTTTTAAACGGTATGATTAATATCAAAAAAAAGAATCGTCAAAAGATGTACTTTTGCGTCCTATAAAAATGCGAAAAATATGACCAATCCAGAGGTGTATAAACCAATAAATAAAGTTCGAATTGTTACTGCTGCTTCTTTGTTTGATGGCCACGATGCGGCCATCAATATTATGCGAAGAATTATTCAATCTACAGGTTGTGAGGTAATTCATTTGGGTCACGATAGAAGTGTGGAAGATGTAGTGAATTGCGCTATCCAGGAGGATGTACAAGCCATTGCAATGACTTCGTATCAAGGCGGACATACAGAGTATTTGAAATACATGTATGATTTATTGAAAGAAAATGGAGCAAGTCATATCAAAATATTTGCCGGTGGTGGTGGAACCATTTTGCCTTCCGAGATTGAAGAATTAGAAGCTTACGGAATTGAACGTATTTATCACCCAGATGACGGTCGCCACATGGGTTTGCAAGGCATGATTAATGATTTGGTGCAACGTTCCGACTATCCTAAAGGAAAAGATGTCACCGAAGGCATGATTGATTCTTTGAAGAAAAAAGACAAGGTAGCCATTGCTAAATTGATTTCTGGAGCAGAAAATTTTCCCGATGATTACCCAAAAATTTGGAAAGAAGTAAATGCCCTAAACGCTAAATCCTTGACTCCCGTTTTGGGTATCACAGGCACCGGAGGTTCTGGAAAGTCTTCTTTGGTAGATGAATTGGTGCGTAGATTTTTAGTGGATTTTACCGATAAAGATATTGCTATTATATCGGTAGACCCTTCTAAACGTAAAACGGGAGGCGCTCTTTTAGGGGATAGAATTAGGATGAACGCGATTAATAATAATCGTGTGTATATGCGCTCATTAGCTACACGTCAAAGTAATTTAGCGTTATCCAAACACGTATCAAAAGCGCTTGAAATTTTAAAAGCAGCCAATTATGATTTAGTGATTTTAGAAACTTCAGGTATTGGCCAGTCGGATACTGAAATCATGGACCATTCGGATGTTTCCCTTTACGTAATGACTCCTGAATTTGGAGCAGCTACGCAATTGGAAAAAATTGACATGCTTGATTTTGCAGATTTGGTAGCGTTAAACAAATTTGATAAACGAGGCGCCCTGGATGCTATTCGCGATGTGAAAAAACAATACATGCGTAATCACCATTTGTGGGAAGTAAATATGGATGACTTACCGGTGTTTGGTACCATTGCATCGCAATTTAACGACCCCGGAATGAATGCGCTCTACAAAGCGGTAATTGATAAAGTACACGAAAAAGCGAAATCTAGCTTAGAATCGAGTATGGTAATTACCAAAGAAATGTCGGAAAAGGTATATGTGATTCCTCCTTCACGCGTTCGGTACCTATCTGAAATTGCCGAAAATAATAGAGCTTATGATAAGGATGTTCTGAAACAATCAGAAATAGCTCAAAAACTGTACGGAATTTACACCACATTAGCAACCATTTCTCATACTGCATTGGGTTTGGATAAGTCGGGTATTGTTACTGATGGGCTGGAATTAACCTCCGAAAATCAGCAATTATTCGATTTATTGGTAAAAGAATTTGACCGTATTAAGATGGATTTAAACCCGCATCATTGGGAAACCATCATTTCTTGGTCGGGTACCATTGAAAAATACAAAAATCCGGTTTTCAAATTTAAAGTCAGAGATAAAGAATTATCTATAAAAACACATACAGAATCCTTGTCGCATAGCCAGATTCCAAAAATTTCGCTACCTAAATACAAGGCGTGGGGAGATTTGTTAAAATGGAATTTGCAAGAAAACGTACCCGGAGAATTTCCTTATACCGCGGGTTTATTCCCATTCAAAAGAGAAGGCGAAGACCCTACTCGAATGTTTGCCGGTGAAGGAGGCCCAGAGCGAACCAACCGTAGATTTCATTACGTAAGTGAAGGAATGCCTGCCAAACGTTTATCTACGGCTTTTGATTCGGTTACCTTATACGGAAATGACCCAGATGTGCGTCCAGATATTTATGGTAAAATTGGTAACTCTGGAGTTTCTATTGCTTGTTTGGATGATGCCAAGAAATTGTATTCTGGTTTTGACTTATCGCATGCGCTTACTTCGGTATCCATGACTATTAATGGTCCGGCTCCAATGATGTTGGGATTCTTTATGAATGCAGCTATCGACCAAAACTGTGAAAAGTATATAGTAGCCAATGGATTAGAAAAAGAAATTGAATCTAAAATTTCGGCTATATACAAAAAGAAAGGCGTAAATCGACCTGCATACCAAGGTAAATTGCCGAAAGGGAATGATGGGCTAGGCTTAATGCTTTTGGGAGTTACCGGTGACCAAGTTCTACCCAAAGAGGTGTATCACAAAATCAAGGTGGAAACTTTGACTAAAGTACGTGGAACAGTACAAGCCGATATTTTAAAAGAAGACCAAGCGCAAAACACGTGTATTTTTAGTACCGAATTTGCTTTGCGTTTGATGGGTGATGTGCAAGAATACTTTATAGCAAATGGCGTACGTAATTTCTATTCTGTGTCCATATCGGGTTACCATATTGCCGAAGCGGGAGCTAATCCAATTACCCAATTGGCCTTGACTTTAGCGAACGGATTTACCTATGTGGAGTATTACATGAGTAGAGGAATGGACATCAACAAGTTTGGACCAAACCTTTCGTTTTTCTTTTCAAATGGTATCGATCCAGAGTATGCGGTAATTGGTAGAGTGGCTCGAAAAATTTGGAGTAAGGCTTTAAAACATAAATATGGCGCCAATGCTCGTGCGCAAATGTTGAAATACCATATTCAAACAAGTGGACGCTCATTGCATGCACAAGAAATAGATTTTAACGATATTAGAACAACGCTTCAAGCATTGTATGCGATTAATGATAATTGTAACTCGCTACATACCAATGCGTATGATGAGGCAATTACCACCCCTACCGAAGAGTCGGTTCGTAGAGCAATGGCGATTCAGCTTATCATAAATAAAGAATTAGGCTTATCTAAAAATGAAAATCCTATTCAAGGAGCCTTTATTATTGAAGAATTGACCGATTTAGTGGAGGAAGCTGTATTAAGAGAGTTTGATAGAATTACCGAGCGTGGTGGAGTATTAGGCGCCATGGAAACCATGTACCAAAGAAGTAAAATTCAAGAGGAATCATTGCATTATGAAACGCTCAAACACTCGGGTGAATTTCCAATAATTGGAGTGAATACTTATTTGAGTTCTACAGGTTCTCCAACAGTTCAACCCAAAGAGGTTATTAGAGCAACGGAAGAAGAAAAGCAATATCAAATTGAAATGTTGGCAAACCTACAAAAAGGAAATGCGGATAAGGTGCCAGCCGAAATAGAAAAAATCAGAAATGCAGCCATTCAAAATGAAAACATTTTTGAAGCATTGATGGAAGCCACTAAATATTGTTCCTTAGGTCAAATTACTGATTCACTATTTTTAGTAGGCGGACAGTATAGACGGAATATGTAAGTTGTGGGAGTCGGAGTTCGGGTAACCGTAGTCCGTAAACCAAGACTTTATAATGAAGTTAAAATGGAATGGATAATTGGGGGAGATAAAATGAGCCGGATGGTTATAAAATATTCTTCCAATTATCCATTTTTAGATTAAACCTTTGGGTTGCCCATTTGTCTAAAAGCAAGAATATTCAAAATACATTTGCACTTATAAGCAAAAACATGAAAAAGCTTACGCTAGTATTACTCGTTATCCTTACTGGTCAGTATGGATTTAGTCAAAGACCCAATGGTGGAGGAAGAGGAAAAGGCAACGGAAACCGCCCTACAATTTCAGGAAACATTATCGGTAAAATAATAGATTCACAAACCAAAGAATCGTTGGAGTATGCCAATGTAACTATTCATAGAATGAGAGATAGTTCGTTGGTTACAGGGGGAATAACTTCCAAAAATGGAGAGTTTAATATTGAAAAAATTCCAGCAGGCCGCTATTTTGTACGAATCAATTTTATCGGGTACAACGATAAGTTCATTACCAATCTGTTGCTAAATAAAGACCAAATTTTTCGAGATTTCGGAAAAATAGCATTGGAATCTAAAGCGGAGCAGCTCAAAGCCTTTGAAGTAACCACCGAAAAGGAAGGAATTGAATATAAAATTGACAAAAAGGTAATTAACGTTGATAAATTTTATACCGCCACATCAGGAACTGCTGTTGATGTGCTAGAAAACGTGCCATCTGTAGCGGTAGATGCTGAACGAAATGTGACCGTGCGAGGAAGTGCCGGATTTACGGTTTTGATTGATGGACGACCAACAATTATGGATGCGGCTGATGCCTTGGAGCAATATCCATCAAGCGCCATTGAGAAAATTGAAATTATTACTAACCCTTCGGCTAAATACGACCCGGAGGGAACCGCTGGTATCATTAATATCATTACCAAGAAACAAAAATTACAAGGAATTAGTGGCATTGCGAACGTCAATTTAGGCATGTATAATAACTACGGAGCAGATGCCTTGGTGCAAATTAAAAATGAACACGTAAGTTGGTATGTGGGTGCAGATTATAATCATCGCGCGCGTGTAGGGAGTCAGAAAACCTATAGTGCCACACGTTATAGCGATACTACCAATGTGGTTGGTGGCGAAGGTGACTTTTCGGGGGGGCGAACTAATGCAACATTTAGAGCAGGAATTGATATGAAATTATCCAATAAAAATGATTGGCTAATTGAAGGTTCGGTTCAAGGGTCGGAGCGTTTGAGAACGAATGAATTAGATTACAAAGAATCAACCAATTCCATTGTTACCGATAGTTACAATAGTTTAAACGAAAGCAGCCGTAAGGGATTTAATTGGAATTTTAATACAGATTATGCCCACAAGTTTATGGGCGATGACCGTAAACTAACGGTTCAGTTTAGTTGGAGCAGGAGTGAGGGCGATGAATATTCTTTAAACCAGCTCTTGGGTTTGTCGGATAACGAACTACGTAGTGGGCTTAGAAATACCGAGGTAGGGCCAAATATCAAAGGTCAGACGCGAATTAATTATGAGCATAAAATCAATGACTCCTTAAAATTTGAAGTTGGGTATCAAGGAACCTATGATATGAGTTTGGATGATTTTGGAACGATGTATTATGATACGATAGGTAAAAATTATGTAACCATTGATTCGGTATCTAGAACAAGTAGTTTTCAGCGGCTTATCAATGCTCCGTATGCTATTTTTAGCGGAACTTCCAATAAATTTGGGTATCAAGTAGGACTGCGTACAGAGTTTACCAATCGGGAAGTGAAAATTGTAGATAACCCTGCTCAATATAAAATAAACCGTGTAGATTTTTTTCCAACCGTTCATTTATCCTACGAATTACCAAAGAAAAACCAAATAATGGCCAGTTACAGTCGCAGAATTCAACGACCTAGACCGTGGTATTTAGAGCCATACATTACCGCACGAGACCAATGGAATTACAGGGGTGGAAATCCTGGTCTAGCTCCTGAATATATTGATGCGGCAGAAATTGGACACCAAAAACGATTTGGGAAGATTTATGTTTCAACAGAATTATACTATCGACATACCAGTGATAAAGTGGAGCGAATTCAAAGAGCATATCCGCAGAAAGGACCAGGGGTTACGCTTGAAATACCTGAAAATGTGGGTTCAAGTCAATCGGCTGGTTTGGAGTTTATGTTTAAAATGCCCATCAAAGCATGGTGGGAAATTAACCTGATGGCTAACGTGTACGATTATCGCGTGCAAGGGGAATACCTAGATATATATACCGGAAGAATTTTCAATTTTGATAATAAAAGCACGAATTATACCTTCCGTTTAAATCAAACATTTAAGGCTTGGGAAAACATTAAAATCCAATTTAACAGTAGTTATAATAGCCCAACGGTATCGGCTCAAGGAACACGTTCTGGGTTTTTAAATTTTACCTCAGCAATAAGAGCTGACATAATTAAAAATAAACTGGCGGTAAATTTATCGGCCCGAAACATATTCAAAACCGCCCAATTTGAAAGTACTAGTTCTGGTCCAAGTTTTGAATCGCGCAATGAAATGATAATGGCCGGACCTGTGGTGCAATTTACGGCTACGTATAAATTGAATAACTACCGAGAAAAACGCTCTAACTCCTCCAATGCAGGTGATGCCGGTGGTGGTATGGACGAATAGTTCTTTTAATTTTGGTGTTATTTCTCACCCATTTCGCGAACCATTTTTAACGATACAAATGCGAGTAGAAGTCCTACAACGCCAATTATTATCCATATTACTATCTCTTTATCAAAAAGTCCTGGTTCTTCTGTAATGGTGGCCGGTTGGATGCGATTTATTTTTTGAGGCGCTAAATGTGTTATCATTTTTAAATCGGTCGGAATTTTATCGCTAAATGACTCTAAATCGTAATGTGCTTTAACGGCATTTTTAGCTCCAAATTTAATCGTGTAGGTGTGACTTGGGTTGAAGTCTGCAATTACGTACTTGTTTAAATACGAACCGGTTACATGTTGCATTTTTAACGGCTGATTGTCTTGGTTTTGAATTTCAACGTACAAGCTATCAGTGCTAAATCCTCCGATGTTTACCAAGTTATCGCTATTGGAGTTTAATTCAAACGAACGTAAGGTTCTGGAATGATGAATTTCCTTTTTCTTGCGAATTAGTGTTTCTGGAATGCTTATTTGAGTATAGCGATTAAAGTAGTCTGCACCCGACATTTGAAATTGCAATTTCTCCACATAAAATGAGTCTGAAAGTGCTAATTGGTAATACGAAGAATTCAAAGTGTCTTTGCTCCATCTAAATGGAATATCAAAGGTAGTAACTCTTCCTTTTTGTAATTCATAGTCGTAATAACCTACCTTCAAAATATGAATGGGTAATTTCCAATAATCGTCAATTTCTAGTTTAAAGAACTCAAAATTACTCAACGGAAAATTTAGGATGTTTAAATTTGAAGTTTCGCTATTGCTATGCATGGAATGCAACAAATAGTTGTTTTTTATAACATACCAAGTCTTATTATCGTTGCTACCGCTAAGGCGCGCATGCTTTTGTACATCTGTGTTTTGAACAACAATACTTAAATTATTGACCTCCTTTTTTTCTGGGTTATGAAAAACAAGATACGAAACCTCATTTTCTCTAAAATGCTGTTCGGTAATTTCATATTCTCTAAAAGTTGCGTTAGTAGACGAGGAAGCCTCTTCCGAAAATAGATAGGGAACCTCCTGATTGTTTTCATCATATATGCGAAGGTCATACATGCCTTTGTTTAGGAGACCTAGCAAAAACGGATTCAAAACCACCTTATGAAAACCAGAAGAATCAACTGGATTTATAAACGCAGAATATTCGAAATTTTGTGCACTTACCTGAACCGAAACAAGTAGTGCTATCAGACTATTTAATAGAATCCTTTTCATCATCTTGAATAATAAATTTGAGCTTTTGATACAAAAATGAAATTAACAAAAGTACCACACCTAAAAATATGAACGATACAATTTTACTGTGGTATTGCCTTGTAGGTCGTAAAGAAACAATTTTATGATAGTCAATAAAAACAAACTCAACGATATAATACGCAGGGTTTTTAGTTTAAATTTCATTCCCAAAATCATTAAAATTAAAGCCGATACTCCCCAAACTACTGGGTAAACAGATTTATAAATATTACTATAAAGGTCGTTCATGAAAGCTTCGGGATGGTACTGATAAATGGCTGCAATATGTCCTATTTCAGAAGAGGCCACAAAAACCCCTATAAAAGCGAGTACCCAAAGTGATTTTTCTCCAACATTGGATTTATACCCGTATTGGGTGTATACATTTTTGGACAAAATAACGGTCAAAATAGTAAATAAGGCCAACAACAAATAGTGCAACGTAAAACCAGTTTCCAATCCCGGTTGGCCTAATAAATATAGATTTCGAGCATTTGAAATTTGCACAGAAAACAAGGATAAATAAGCCCCGATACTAAATAGAGTGGCCAAATTCAAAAACGGAGTGGCTACGGTATATTTCTTCCATTTGGTAAATCCAATTAATGCCAATAAATAACTAAAGAAATAACATCCCATAGCGATGAACTGAAGCGTGGGCGAAAATTCTGCACGGATAAATTGATAGTTGAGTTCGAGCATTAACCCAATGAACAAAACACTCACCATTAATAACGGAATAATCTTGGAAAGGTCGCGAATAGAAACTCCTGGCACTATGGCCTCAGCAGTTTCGTTTTTTAGTAATTTCGTGATACCAAACAAAGCCCCTATGGCTACTAAAGTAGTGATAAACACTTGGTTTATGAAAATACGTAGATTTAATACTTCTAGGTAGGTATCGTAATATTTATTCCAATCTAATAGCAAACTACCCAACATTAATAGGAGTACTAACCCAAAGGCAGCCTTCATTAATTTGATTCCCGATTTTTGGGATAACCAAAGAAGCAACACACTTTCAATGGCCCAAAAAAGCGTGATGTAATTACCTTGTAACTGAATAGGAGCAATTAAACTCACAAAAGTCAGCACCAATCCTATCAGTAAGAAAAGTAGGTTGGTGTCAATGCTTTTTCGTTTGTATAACACCAGGGTAAATCCTAGATTGAAAATGGCAATTAAAGCCGTAAATAATCCAGAATACAATCCGTTTTCATATCCGTGTACTAACGCTAAACCCAAACCAAAATAGATGGCTGAATTACTAAGTAAGATACTGATTTCAGGAAGCTTGAAGGTGTAATTGTTCTTCACGTTGTAAATGATAGTCATCAAAAAGAAAATCAAATAAAACGCAGTTAAGAATAAAAACATAGGTAACCTAAAAGCGTCCTCATTTTCAATAAATTTGGTAGAATACACCCCTATAAATAGGAGGTAGCTAAACCCGTAAGCTAAGTAATTAATAATGTTCCATTTTTTGAAATAGACCAATGCCAGCATTCCGATATCGAGTATTAAAATATAGGACAGTAACACCCTAAAATTACCCGAACCTGTGCTAATAAAGAATGGCGTGCCAAAGCCACCAATGATGGCTAAAACGGCTAATTCCTTACGGTCAAATGCAATAGCTAATAATACACCAAATGCGGTAATTGCCACCATGATACCAAAGGCTGCCGCTTGCGGAATAATATGGTATTCGTGAAATGCGATGGCTATGGTAAAATATAAAACCGCCAATGCACCGCCTATTAATACAGAGCTAAAGGTGGCAAACGATTTACGTAAATAGAAAGCTAATCCTACCATTCCGCCACCAATTAACACTCCTATGGCCACACGCATTCCTTCGGAAATTACACCGCTATCAATGCCTAATTTGACCAGAAATCCCATTCCAATTACAAAAATGACAATCCCAATTTTACTCAATAAGTTTTCACCAATAAAGGTTTCCAAATCAGGATTACGCTCCATGAAAGTAGGTCTAGGTGGTTTGGGTGGCTCAACTGGTCGGGTCGCTTTTTGTGTTTTTTCTTTAGTAGGTTCATCGGTAGGGTAGTACGGATATGGTTTCCCGTTGGTTTTTGTATCGCCATGAATAATTTGTCCCTCATACACCGGAGTAATTACCTGCTCGGATGGTTCAGTTACCGTTTCTTTTTCTGTGGAAGAAGTCTCTTCTTTTTCAGGTGCTGGAGTAGCATTCGTTACCGGAACAATTATAGGCTCACTTTGTTGTGGAATAGGCGGTTCAGGCACCACTTCTTTAGCGGGTTCAACCTCTTTTTCTACAATCGTTTGTTTCTGAAGCAACTTGGTTAGTTGCTCAAATTGAGATTTTATGAGGTAGTTTTGCACCTCAATTTTACTACCTAACGTACTGATTTTGTTTAGTATGATGGCTACCAATACCATCAATATTATGATTAAAATACTTCCAATACCACCCATATTTTCGATTTAGTTGGCAAAGTAAGGGATAAATAGCTAGTAAAAATTGAATGACTCATAAATCGATGCTTTTATGAAAATTAAGAGTTCTATAACATTTGCCGAATAGATTACTGGGGCTAGAAAAATGGTTTGAAAATTCGTAAACCTTAAGAATTGTTAAGGGTAATTTTGAAATAGCTAGGGAAGAGTAAATTTCAATCAATTTCGGTTTAATGCGGAAATTAGTTAGTCGATTTTGCTTTTTTAGCCAATTCCTTCGCCTTTCTTTTATCGGATTTTCGTCTATTTCTTGCCACCATTCGATTGGTTTTAATCAAATTAGCTTCTTTGTTTTCCTTTTGCTTGTCGTAATATTCTTTTTCGCAATCGCGTTTGTTTTCACTCTTTTTTAAATGGTTAGAAAGAATGCAACCAAGGTTATCACTATTTTTAAAAGGTTCAGAATAGGCTATTCCAATTCCTTGAGTATAAGGAGAGTAGTTTTGATATACCGGATTTAGCTCGTTCGAACGGTTAAAAACCTTACCTACAATATTTCCCTTTTTATTAATCTTATAAGAAATGGTAAACTCTCCCACTATAGTATTCGAATTGGTACTGCTAGCACTAGTGTTGCTAGAAATACCCACATTGGTTTCAATTAAAATTCGGTCGTTAAAAATTTGGGTCGACAAAGCGACCTCTACCTCATCGGCAGTGATATCATCGCCTGGGTTATACCGGAATCCAAAATCAAAATCATTGCTAATTTTAGAAAGCCAACTACTTAATTGGTTGGATAAGAGCTCAGAAGAGTTTGTGGCAACCAAACTAGAACCTGATGATACAGAAGCGCCTGTAATAGGTAGAAATTTGTTTAATATCAATAATGCAAAAACTTGTTTGTTTCGTTCTCCTTCGTCCAAATTATTTAAAAGCGTTTCTATTTCGGTATATTTGGGTGGTAAGGTAAAAGAAAAGGATAATAAGGGATCCATATAATTTCCGGTCATAGTTAGCAAAACCTCCACAGGCACCCGTTTTGTTAGTTCGGTACTGTCATAAGTCCCTGTTATTCCCAGCTCTAATAGCGTAGTTCTTACGTTGTAAGCAGCTTGTATGTCTGCCTGACCTTTGTAAGGGTCACCATTCCATGTCAATCTACTTCCTTTATTGATATCAAATTTTTTGCTAATTACTTTCGAAAATGTGAATAAGTAAAACCCTTCGGAAATTTCATAGTTTCCGTAAATGCTAAAGTCTTCATTCTTATCAATTTTAACGGTAATATTTCCAGCTCCACGCGCTTGAATTTTATCGTTTGTAAATTCGTCAAATATTAACTGAATTTCGGCATTTTCTGATAATTCCATCGCCATATCCATCGTAAAATCAGTAGCTTCATCATTTTTTGTGGATACTTCTATTTTGGAAGAGTCGGTTTTGTTACTCACAAAGTAGATGTATTCTCTTTTGGTCACCTCATCATCTTCAAAAAACGGAATTACCACTTGGGTTTCTGGCCCGGTAACCACGTTTGCAACCAGGTTAATATTACCTTGATAATCAGATTCCATACCGATGGTTGATCCTGGGTTTAAATGCACGGTTCCATAAAAGTATTCATTGTCGGCACTTGTGGTATTAAATGCTCTGAAAACATCTAAAGAAGTTATGGCTAAATCGAAATTTATGTCCTCAAAATTAGAGTGGAAGAGAGAAAAATTAACTTGAGCCTTCTTCTTGTCAGAATCGGTAATCAGTACTGCATCCGCACCTATAAGGTTTGGACGGATAAAAAAGGACTGGTTGGAGGTGAATAGTTTTTCATTTAAATATACCACACGAGTTTCTACTTCATTTAAGGTGAAATCCCCTTTAAATTTTGGTTCTTTAAAAGTGCCTGTGATGGTTGATTTTCCACTTATAGTACCTGAAATATCATCAATGTATTCTAAGAAAAAAGGTTCGATAATTTTAACCGGAAAATGGTCTAAACTTAATAAAAGGTCCAATTTTTCTTTCCGTTTTTTAGGGTAATAGGCCCCTGTTAAACCAATGGTGTTGAAGTTTTTATTTAAAAAACCTACATCTACATCAAATTTTTCCAATTCAGTATCCCATGTTGATTTTATTAATCCGTTGCCAATGGTTTGGTGATTGAATGTAAGGTCTGAAAATTTAAGGTCGGAATGGAGCTGAAATTCATTATAAAAGTCTTTTATAGTTGTGGTTCCATTAAGCTTTCCAGTCAGATTTATTTTAAACTTTTTAAATACAGGATTTAGGTGACGTAGATTGAAACTATCCACTTCGATACGTAATTCTTTTTGCGGATCTTCACTTATAAATCCATTGATCATAAAATCTTGCTCATTTTGCGAGAGCGCAATGTTTTTAAATGAATACTCCTTAAAACTTTTAGTGATTTTACTTGAATCATGTAAATCCCATAGCGTGTCGTTTACCACAACCCATGAATCTAGAAATTCGATAGAGAAATTATTGGGGTCCATAAAATTCAAATCAAATTTTACTTCTCCTGAGTTTTGGTTGTCAGTTACCAAATTATCCCATTTTACCATGGTTTGTACATTGTTTTCGTGCGCCTCAGATTTGATGGATACGTTCTCAATGTAATTACTATCGGTAAATAACACGTTCTCAATGTTGGAATGGAGTTGAAAAGTATCTGTAGTTAAAATGGCATTCACATCCATACCTTTCATTTCTTGGCCCATCAAATTCATGTTAGATGATTTTACAATTAAATCAATTTTTTCTATTTCAGAGTTGAACCCAAGTTCCAAGTTTAAATCATTTTTAAATGTGATTTGTGGTAGAAAAATAGAGGAGAAGCCACTAAAACGGTGGGCATGTAAAACCAACCTAAAATTCTCTACCGATTGAGGTTTTAACTGAGACCCCTTGTAAATAGAAGGAAGCCATTTATACACCACATGATTAAGTGATTGGAGCAATTCTTCCAAATAAAACTGTCCGGTTATTTGCAAGTCAATGTTATCCGAATGAAGGGATAAAGTTTTGTCTTTCCCGGAAGTAAAACCTAAAAAATCTACCGTTTTTAATTCTACTTTTTCGTCATATTCAGAAAACTCAAAATTGTGCAATCCTGCGCGACCAATGATATTATCTAAGGAGTTACCTTGAAAATTAAAAATGACCTCCGTACTTAAACTAGCTGAACTATCTCGGTCTAATAAATGAAGTTGATTTGGTCTTAAATGGTCAATTTTAGCGCTAAATTGATAAATGGGCTCCGACTGATGTAGGGATATACTCCCATCAAATTGTAAATTTAAATTGGTGTCCAATACCGATAAAACACCCGAAATCTTTTCATCCTTTATGGTTAAATCGGTTGTTAAATTGGTGTAGGTATATCCTTTAAAATCAAATTTGGTAGCTTTCCCTTTTAATTTCAAATCCATGTTTTCAAAATCAAGGTGGTCGCCAACCACTTCCACATCAATACTCGTTTTGCCAAATATTTCTGGAAGGTTGGTCATGGAGGCCAAATCGAAATTGGTGGTTTTTATACCTCCTTTATAGTGAATGGTTCCCGAATTTTGTGGAACTAATTGTAAATCTGTTTTCACAATGCCATTATTGGACCTAAATGTTCCATTAGTTACAAAATCGTTATAATACCCATTAAATCTACCTTTAAATTCCATTTTACCAGCATTGGTAATAAAATGAGGAATTTCAATTTTTTTGCCACTGGTAAATGGATAGGTTTTTATGGTGGCTAAATCAGCGTAATTCGTACTTAATTCTTTAAAATTACAGTTAAATGAGGTGGCCTCTATTTCGGGCAATCCGGTGATAAATACTCTACCATAAACCACCGACTCTTCTCCATATTTTAAATAAATATCCTGAAATTTCATTTGACTAACCGGTCCTTTTTCCTTTCCAAAGAGGGTGACCTCATAGTCCATTCCCTCTAAGGTAGAAGAGAAGTATGCGATGTCTTTAAAATTTACAATGGAGGTGTCTAGCGCATAACGCATATAGACTTGGTTATTAAAATCAACATAAGAACCAATGGAATCATATTCATATAATAAATCCACGTTAATATCCGAATAGGGGCTGAGAATATGTAAGTTGTCTACTTGCGTGATGGTGGAACTAAAGGTCGCATTTCCGGTAAAATTGGTAACTTCAAAACCTGATTTTTCTATCCATGAAAAATGTTGAAAATCTCCCATAAACGAATCGTTAATCATTTTAAAATGGGTTAAATCTAAATTAATATTATTCAACTCAGTATGGTCCCAATCAATTCCAAATTCTTCTATTTCGTAATTATCGTTATCCCAAACAAAATGACCGTTAGAGACAATTACATTAGAAGAATTGATGATTACGTTGGTGGACGAAGAAGAGGTGTCTGAGGAGCTGAATGCGTCAATAAGAAAGGAAAGATTGGTAAAGCTATCGCCTTTGGATTGCTGTAAAATATAGGTTGGATTTTCTATTTGCACCCGACCAAGATGAATCTTGAGCGAATCCCCTTTAAATTTAAAAAAATCAATTTCCGTTTTTAAATTTTGAATATAAAAAAGGGTGTCTTGATGCAAGTCTTCTACATAAACTTCTTCTAGCTTGATAAATTTGAAAAAGCTAATATCTATCTTTTCAATGTTTACCTTAGTGTTTAATTTCCCCTCAAGGTAAGAAGTGCCCATTTTACCCAACATGGTTTGGCCTACCGATGTCCATAAAAAGAACTGTATCAGTAAGATGAGTAATATGAGTACAATACCAATGTACTTAAGTATTTTGAATACTTTTTTGATAATTTTGTAGCCTTTAAAAATGATGCCAAAAATTTGGCAAAATTCAAAGCAAATTTAATAAAATGAGTGCACCAGTTATCATATTAGGAATAGAGTCTTCATGCGATGATACCTCGGCTTCCGTAATAATTGATGGAGTGAGTCATTCTAATATTATTTCTTGCCAAACCGTGCATGAACAATATGGGGGAGTTGTACCAGAATTAGCTTCTCGCGCACATCAACAAAACATTGTTCCAACTGTGCAAGCGGCACTCAAAGCAGCTGATATTAAACCGCATCAATTAACCGCTATTGGTTACACTCGTGGACCTGGATTGTTAGGTTCCTTATTAGTTGGAAGTTCTTTTGCTAAAGGGATGGCCATGAGTTTGGCGATACCTTTAATTGAGGTGAATCACATGCAGGCTCACATTTTAGCGCATTTTATTACAGAGAAGAATGGAGACAGTGACATTCCAGAATTTCCTTTTTTGTGCCTAACCGTTTCGGGAGGACATACCCAAATTGTTAAAGTAAAGGATCACTTTGATATGGAATTACTAGGTCAAACCAAAGATGATGCGGCTGGCGAAGCTTTTGATAAAATTGCAAAAATCATGGGTTTACCGTACCCCGGTGGACCGATGATAGATAAATTTGCCAAGGAGGGAAATAAGCATGCGTATGAGTTTCCTAGATCAAAAATGCAGGGGTTAGATTTTAGTTTTAGTGGCTTGAAAACCGCTGTTCTGTATTTTCTACAAAAAGAAATGGCTAAGGATCCTCAATTTATTGAAAAAAGTAAAGCCGACATTTGTGCCTCTGTGCAATATACCATTGTGGAAACGCTGTTGGGAAAGGTAAAAAGAGCGGTTCGAGAAACTAAAATTAACAGGGTAGCAGTGGCAGGTGGTGTTTCTGCCAACAGTGCCTTAAGAAATGGACTTGTGGCATTGCAAGAATCCAAAAACTGGCGCGTATATATACCTAAAATGGCCTATACAACAGATAATGGTGCAATGATTTCTATTGCAGCTTACTTGCGGTATTTGTCTGGCGATTATGCCACTACCGGAAATGCACCTTTGGCACGATTGAGTGTGGAAGACGATTTTGGGTGGAAATCTTAATAACAACTATTTAATAATCATATCAATGATTCCAAAGAAAACAAAAATAGTGAAGAAAGAAGTTGCAAAAACTTCGCTACACCCTCGCAATAAACATACGGGAAGATATGATTTTAAACGATTAATTTCTGGATTGCCTGAATTAGCTTCATTTGTTTCGGTAAATGAATATGGCAGTGAAACCATTGATTTTTTTAATCCTTTAGCTGTAAAAATGCTTAATAAAGCTTTATTGAAGCAGTTTTATGATATTGACCATTGGGATATTCCAAGCGGTTATTTATGCCCACCAGTACCCGGTAGAGCAGATTATGTACATCATGTTGCCGACCTATTACGCAACCATAATTTTGGACAAATACCGATGGGTAAAGGAGTCCACATTTTGGATGTTGGCACTGGAGCCAATGGGATTTATTCCATTATTTCTAACCGAGAATTTGGTTGGTCATGTGTGGGCACCGATGTGGATGATACGGCCTTGGATAGTGTAAGAGCAATCTACAAGGCAAACGAATCGTTGAAAGAAAACATTATTATCCGTAAACAAGCCGATTCAAAAAACACATTTAGAGGGGTGATAAATTTGGGTGAAAAATATGATGTAACTATCTGTAATCCACCTTTCCATTCATCCTTAGAAGAGTCGCAAAAAGGATCCATGCGAAAGCTAAGAAACTTGAAAGGCAAAAAAGTGACCAAGTTGGTTAAAAACTTTGAAGGAATGAGTAACGAGCTTTGGTGTGAAGGTGGAGAGTTACGTTTTATTCAAGATATGATTTCTCAAAGTAAAGAGTTTGCAACTCAAGTGTATTGGTTTACCTCCTTGGTTTCAAAACATAGTCATTTACGAGCTATTCATAAATTATTACGCGAAGCCAAAGCCGTTAAAGTTCAGACCATTGAAATGGGACAAGGCAATAAATCAAGTCGAATTATTGCATGGACATTTTTAGATAAACGTGCGCAACAAGAGTGGAGAGGCGAACGTTGGGGCAGTTTTGAATAAAAACTTTCGATTACCCCTTTCGGGTACCTCGGTATAATTCATAATGCACAAAACGGGTTTCTAATGGTCCGTTATACAATTTGATACGCTTGCTGGTGCGTAACCCAATGTGTTTCAAAGCTTCTTTGTTAGAAGTGATAATCCACGCATCCCAGCCTTGGAATTTGTTTTTTAAGGTGTCGCCAATTTCTTTGTAGAAAAAATTAATGTCGTCTGGGTCCAATCGTTCTCCGTAGGGAGGATTGATGATGATAATTCCACGATCATCTGGTTTTTCTAAATCCTCGAAAGCACTTAAACTAGTTTGAATGTATTTATCGCATCGTGCATTTTTGATATTATGCACGGCCGATTGTAAAGAAACATCCGAAATATCACTTCCAAATACATCGGTTTTCAGGTCTTTTACTCCCGCTTTAGCTTCGTTTCTAACAGTGGTCATTAACAAGGGGTCGTAATTTTCCCATGTATTAAATCCAAATTTAGAGCGATACCATTGCGAAGGAATTTTACGTGCTTGATAAACGGCCTCAATTGGAATAGTACCTGATCCACACATGCCATCTATTAGCGGTATGGAGCCATCCCATCCGGTAAATTTAACCAGGGCAGAAGCCAAAGTTTCATTGATTGGCGCTTCTACAGATTCTTGTCTATATCCACGTCTGTTTAGGGTGGGACCAGAGGCATCGAGATAAAGCGTCACAAATTCATCCGAGATATGAAGTAGTAATTGATAATCAGGATTGTCCTTATCCACCGAAGGTCTATTTCCTGTCTTTTCTCTAACTCGGTCCACAATGGCATCCTTTAATTTTAGAGAAGCATACATGGTATGATTATAATGCTCAGAGTGAATCGCAAAATTGATGGAAAATGAATTGTTATAATTCAAGAAATCTTCCCAAGGAAGTTTGACTGAGTTTTCATATAATTCATCTGGTCCAACAGCTTCAAATTCTTCTAAATATACCAAAACCCGAATGGCATGGCGTAATTGCAAACAACTCTTGTAGATGGTTTTTAGGTTTCCTTTGCAGTGAACCACCCGATTACCAATTTTCACATGGCTTGCTCCAAGAGCATCCAATTCATCGGCTAAAAGTTCTTCTAGTCCAAATAACGTAGTAACGGCAAGAGTTTGTTCTTCCTCTGGCTGAAAAATGTGCTTCATATCCATGCGGCAAAAATAGGTTTTGAGGGCGGGATTAAACCTCTCAAAAATGAATTTTTACACGTAATCAATTTTAGCTATATTGTTGGATTAATTTGGGCGTTAAAGGAAACCTTGTAACGTTATTTGCGTCATGCTATTATAGATTTGAAAAAGGGTAATTTAGATACGGTAAAATGGGTAGTATTAGTACTACTGTTGATTGTATTTTCTAGCGATGGGAAATCCCAAATTTTCGCGGATTTTGTTACCACTCAAGATTCAGGCTGTGCTCCTTTTGTTGCCCGATTTGCCGATAATTCTTCTCCGAATATCGTATATAGACATTGGGATTTTGGTAATGGAAACACGGCTACTGGAAATAATATTAGCCCTTCAGCTGCGTATAATAATTCGGGTAGATATGATGTGTCATTGACTATTTCAGATGGAGTTGACACGGTAACCATAACCAAAACTAATTTTGTTACTGTTCTCGCATTGCCTGTGGCAAATATTAATTACCCGTCCACTTTAGTGGGGTGTGCGCCTTATGATTTTAATGTGCAAGATGCTTCTGTTGCTGGCGATTTACCCATCCTATCTTGGCGATGGGATTTTGATGATGGTACCCCATTACAGTACTCTCAAAATGTAAATCATCATTTTAGTAGCCCGGGTACTTTTTCTATTTCTTTAATTGTTTCAGATTCTATGGGCTGTTCTAGTTCCAAGCAACTTAGTAATTTGGTAACAGTTCATCCAAAACCACGTGCAGACTTTTATTCTAATGATAGCCTTTCGGTTTGTGGTCCTCCAATTACGGTTAATTTACTTAACTCGTCCACTAGTGTGCTTCCTTTAACGTATAACTGGTTATTTAATGGAGTAACTTCAACCAATGCGAATACCGTGGCCACTTTCACCAATTCTGGAGGGTATGATGCGCAACTTATTGTAACCAATACTATTGGTTGTGCGGATACCATGTTGAGACGTAATTATGTATGGATTGGGACCATTATAGCCTCTATGGATATTGTAGATACGGCCTGTGTAGGAGTGGCTACCGGAATGAAAAATACTTCTCACGGAGGTACTGATTTTGCATGGAATTTTGGCGATGGCGGATTTGATACAGGAGATTCCGTGCAACATATTTATGCTAATCCCGGTACCTATACAGTAACCATGGTTTCTAGTGCGGGTTCGGTTTGTGATGATACGGTTACCCAATCTCTTTACGTAGAAGAAATTATTCCCGCATTTACGTCCACTCCAAAATTTGCTTGTGAAGCCCCATTAGTAGTCAATTTCACCGACCAAACTCCAGGAAACATAGTAGCGTGGAACTGGCATTTTGGTAATCCGGTAGTTACTCCTAGCGGAACTTTTTCAAATACGTCCCGCGCACAAAATCCGTCTAATGTGTATTTGGACGAAGGAAAGTATGATGATACACTCACCGTCACTTCCTCCAATGGCTGTATGAGTACAGTGATTGTTCCAAATAATGAAGAAATTATTTTTACCAAAGCCGTATTTGTAGTAGATGTAGATAAAGGATGCGCACCTTTGATTGTAGATTTTACCAATTTAACCGATTCTGTAGTTCGAATTGATACCATGTATTGGGATTATGGAGATGGCTCACCCAAAGATTCCACATTTTCGCCAAACCATATATATCCAAACCCGGGAGAGTATAATGTGGAATTAACGGTAGTCTCAATTATGGGATGTACCACAAGTTTTATACAAGAAATAAAGGTAGGCACGCAGCAAATCGCTGATTTTTCGGTGGATACCATTATTGGATGTGCTTCTGATACTTTTACTTATACCAATCTATCTACAGATACCACCCTTATAAATGAATATTTTTGGGAGTTTGGAGATGGGAAAAGTGCGGATGTTTTTGAACCCAAACATTTATACCAAGACACCGGTTACATGAGCGTTACTTTGGTGGTGAAATATAATGGATGCCCAGATACGTTGATAATAGATTCGGCTTTGAGGGTGAGTGGGCCATTGGTCCATTTTGGCGTGTCGTATAATTGTGATTCCCAAAATGTGGTCCAATTCGTGCCCGATATATGGGGCGGAACCAATGTGTATTGGGATTTTGGAGATTCTACTGGCATTGATTCTGTCAATTGGAATCCGTCTCATGCGTACCCCATTTATGATACTAACTATCCGGTCACGCTAACCGTAATTGATACTAACACCGGGTGCTTTTTTATGGAAGAGGATCAGGCAAAAATTAGGTACTTAAAAGGAGTTTTGAGTATAGCCGATACCACCATTTGTAAGGGAAGTACGATTTTTTGCACCACCGGAACATCTATTAATGCACTGTCGTTTGTGCTGTGGTCAAGAGATACGCTTAACTCTGTTACTCCGGGAAAAAGTGTTGAACGTTATTTATTTGATGTGAAAGGGCCGCAATCGATTTATGCTGTGGTGATGGATGAACATTCCTGTAGAGATACGGTAAGTAGAGATGTATTTGTTTATGAACCCATACCCAATTTTGGAAGTTTACCCATCTCAGGTTGTTCACCGTTATTGGTTTTACTTCATGACTCATCCACTAGTGACACCAACATTGTAGCCTGGGATTGGGATTTTGGAGATGGAACCACTTCTACGATTCAAAATCCACCTCATTTGTACCGAGGAATTGGAAATAATGTGTACGATGTTTCGCTAACCGTCACGGATACCTTCGGTTGTTCTTTGACAAAAGACAGTATTGGGCTAGTTTCCGTTTATCAGCCACCTTCGTATTTTGAAACCGTAAAAACACAAGTTTGCGCCCAAGATTCGGTTCCTTTTAGCAAACAACCTACCGGTGCGCTTTCCTACTTTTGGGATTTTGGCGATGGATTTACCAGTACTTTGATGAATCCGAAACATACATATAGTGCAGGAACATACACCATTTCATTAAAAACAACCGATATTCGAGGGTGTGATTCTACGTATACCAGAACCAACTACCTGGAAGCACAAACACTACCTGTTGCCGACTTCTCGGCCAACCCATTGGTGGTGGATTGTTATCCGGCAAGTGTTTCATTTTTAGAAATAAGTGGCGATACCAATATAGTGGATTGGCAATGGAATTTTGGAGATTCTCCAAATTACGTAACTCTAAGTAGTACGGGTGCTCAAAACTTATATAATCTTCCAGGAAGATTTGATGTTACTATGGTGGTGACTACAGATTTTGGATGTACGGATACGATTACTAAACCGAACTTTATATTAGTAGGTGGTCCAACGGGAGAAATCTTGTATCAGCCAGACATAGGGTGTGTTGACCAATCGGTGGTATTTGATGTAGCTAATGCTAATGCAGATGCAGAAATTTTTACGTGGGATTTTGGAGATGGAGTAGTGGATACCACTTTTGCACCCGAAATTACAGCCAATCATGTTTATGCAAGCAAAGGAAATTATAACGTGACTTTATTGCTATCAAATAGCCAACGAACCTGTCAAAAAACGGACACAACCTCGATTGAAATTGATTTGGTAAAATCAAACTTTAATATATCTGATACCAGTGGATGTACCCCATTTACCTTTCAAGCTTCGAGCTTTTCTATCGGTAGTGATTCGCTATCTTGGTTTATAGATGGAGTTAATTCTTCGCAATTATTATCCGATAGTTTTTACATTAGCAAAGTAGGTACGCATGAATTCAAACTTATTGTATACAATGCCTATTCGCATTGTTCGGATACCACCATTACTAAAATAAAAGTGAACCCATTGCCGAAAGTAAGTACCAACCCAGATGGCTTTATTTGTATTGGAGATAGTTCTCAATTGTATGCCAAAGGAGCCAAACATTATGTATGGACACCTGCCTTGGGTCTTAATAATGATGTTATTAGAACCCCTAAAGCATCGCCCATGTTTAGTACTAATTATACAGTAGTTGGAACAGATTCCAATGGCTGTATAAACAGTGATTCAACGTATTTAGAGGTCCAACAAAAGCCGAAATTGTTATGGATTACACCAGACACTTTTATTTTCACAGGAGCGGATATTCAACTGGAAACCTCTATAAGTTTACCCGTAACTTATTCTTGGTCGCCTCCATCTAGTATGGGATGTACTGATTGTCCTGATCCTTGGGTGAAACCGGTTAAAACGACTACTTATAATTTGATTTATAGTGATTTGCATAAATGTTTTATTATGGATACCAATGTAACGATAGAGGTAAACGATGAGTTTAAAGTTACTATTCCTAATGCCTTCAGTCCAAATAATGACAATTTAAACGATACCTTTTTCCCAGTAACTTACGGGGTGGAAGAATTTGTATATATGCGCATTTTTGACCGTTGGGGTGTTTTGGTGTATGAAACCAACGATATTAATGCCGGTTGGGATGGTCGACATAATGGTAAAATTGCCGCCCATAATTCGGCTTTCACCTATCAAATTAGGGTAAAACGATTTACTGGAGAATTTAAAGACTTTGTAGGAATGGTGGTTTTGGTCTCGGATTAATTCCTATTTGAAAACAACAGATTTTAACCCCAGCATTTTTAATGCGGTTATGCCTGCTTCCACACCTTTATTTCCATGAATTCCTCCAGAACGATCAATGGACTGTTGTTTGTTATCATCCGTAAGTACACCAAAAATCACAGGCTTATTGGTTTTTAATCCAACATCTTTTACTCCTTGAGAAACTGCTTGACTCACAAAATCAAAGTGAGAAGTTTCTCCTCTAATTACGGTGCCAATGCAAACTATAGCGTCAACTTCCTCTTTTTGAGCCAACCATTGCGCGGCAAGCGGTAATTCATACGCTCCAGGAACATTTAACCGGATTATATTTTCATGTTTTACACCATTATCCAACAAGGCTGTTTCGGCACCATCAGCTAGGTTACTGGTAATATCATGATTCCATTCACTTCTAATAATAGCAATGGTATATTCAGCTCCATTGGGTACATCTGCAGCATTATATTCGGAGAGATTTTGATTTATTGTAGCCATGTTGAAAAATTTTAGTGCAAAAGTAAGATAACGAAACCACTAAACTTTCACTCCGTAGTACCAAAATAGGCCAATGGTGGCAAATCGTAAAGTCTTCCCAAAAAGCATCCAAATAAAAGCAACATACGGGTTGATTTTTACAAATCCAATAGCGGCAGCCATTGGGTCGCCAATTCCAGGAAGCCAAGTAAAAAAAGCAAATAACCAGCCGTATTTTTGAGCGGAATGCATCAGAGAGGTCAACTTTTCATGAGGAATTTTAAACCATTTTTCTAGCCATTCCCATTTACCAAGCCAGCCAATGTAAAAAGTAATCATACCACCAATGGTGTTTCCTGCACTAGCCACCAAAACCAATGGAATTAATTCAAATTTGGCGTATAAAAGACCTAAAAAAACGGCTTCAGAGCCAAAAGGTAGGAGCGTAGCCGCCAAAATGGACGACAAAAACATCCCCCAATACCCTAATTCAATCCAGTCCATCGCGCAAATGTATATACAATTTGGAATGGTCTACCGGGAAGTTGAAATAAAATTTGATGTCAGTTTACGAAAGCATTTCTTGACGAAGTAAAAATTCTAATTGTTCATTAGATAATTTTAATTGCTCCATCATATATTTATTTTCTCTACGTAGTCGATGGGTCTCAAAAGCGTTATGAATAATGTTTTTTAAATAGGTTTCATCCCACGGTTTTTGAACGTAGTGATATATTTTACCTTTATTAATAGCGTCTATAACTGCCTGTATATCAGAAAATCCAGTAATTAAAATTCGTATAGTATCGGGAAAATCAGGAATTATAGATTCCAGGAACTCGACTCCGGTCATAAACGGCATTCGCTGATCGGTAATTACGATAGAAATGGGGTGGCTTTCTAATATCTTTCTTCCTTCCGCTCCAGATTCAGCGGTGAAAATATTAAAATCTCTTCTAAATGCGGCTTTGAAACTAATTAGATTATTAGGTTCATCGTCCACATATAATAATTGAAGTTTGTCACTCTGCACAGGTGTAGAATTGTCTTCTGACATGTTATTACGTTTTAGGTATTCAGAATTCGAAAATAGTACATTTCTTTTAAAATAAATGACCATTGATTAACATTTAAAAAAATAGCGATAGAGATTGAACAACTAGTTACAATTAGACCCTTACGTAGGTAGGTAAATGTTATACTTTTGGGTTTGAGATAAATCTAATTAGTTATTTAAATGAGTGAAATAATTAAATCAGTTGATAATCAACAAGGTATATATTTACCGGTATTTTTTAGGTTAGTGAACAAAAGCGATAAAATTGCGCTTACCACATTAATAGAAAAAAATCCTCAAATCGTTATTTATGATGATATTAGAAGCCAACTATCGGAGCTAATTGCATCAAAATTTCCAGCTGGAATTGATGAAAATGAGCTTTCTGGTAAGGTAAATCATATACTTTCTAAGAATGGTTCGGATGCATACGGGGTATGGGTATACTATTCATGGTTAAATAAATTGGTACATATATTAGATGAAGCGGAATTTATTGAACTACGTACGAATCGAAATCTAAATAAAATCACTAAAGAAGAACGTGATATTTTGGCATCTAAAGTCATTGGAATTATTGGTTTGAGTGTAGGGCAATCTATTGCACTTACGCTAACTATGGAACGAGGATGCGGTGAATTGCGTTTAGCTGATTTTGATAAGTTAGAATTATCTAATTTAAATAGAATACGAACTCCTTTATATAATTTAGGAGAGTATAAGGTGGTAGCAACGGCTCGAGAAATTGCAGAAATAGATCCATTTATAAAGGTGTCCATTTTTACGGAAGGGGTTACGCAATCCAATATGGAAGAATTTATGTTGGGGGATTCAAAACTAGATTTACTAGTTGATGAATGTGATGGTTTAGACATTAAGATTCAAGCCAGAGAATTTGCTAAATCGCATAGAATCCCTGTCATAATGGATACATCCGACCGCGGAATGATTGATGTGGAGCGATTTGATTTGGAACCTAATCGCGAATTGCTGCATGGTTCTGTACAGGGGTTGGATTCAACTAAACTAGCTGGACTTACCAATGAAGAGAAAATTCCGATTGTGCTGCAGATTCTAGGATTTGAGCAATTATCAGCTAGAGCAAAACAATCTTTGGCGGAGGTTAAAAAAACGATAACTACTTGGCCGCAATTGGCTACATCCGTAATTTTGGGTGGCGCAGTAGGGGCGGAAGTTTCGCGAAAAATATTTTTAAAACAATTTAATGATTCAGGTAGATATTATGTGGATTTAGATGAGATTATAAAGGATAAATAAAATTAATAAAATCGGGTATTATGCATTACACCTACCAATGTAAAACACTAAAATGCACAAACCGGCTAATATTTGAAAAATAGTATGCTGAGAATTAGGGCTTTTAAAGCGATTGATGACACAGATGCAGGTGAAAAATTTGCAATAGGTCACAAAAAAGTTTTGGAGGATATTGGTGTTAAAGTTACCTCAGGAAATAATGATTGGGTTGAAGACCCAAACGTTTTTGTCATGATTGTGGAAGATACTGCAAAAGACAATGAAGTTTTAGGAGGAGTAAGGTTGCACGTGGCGAATAAAATCACCGTGCTGCCTATGGTAGAAGCCATATCGAAAGTAGAAGATAAAATTTATGGAGAAATAAATAATTTAATGGATGCTGGTACCGCTGAAATTTGCGGTATATGGAATAGCAGAAAAGTGATGGGACTCGGTTTGGGTGCTATTTATTTAATGCGATGTTCTATTGCTTTATCTACGCAAGTGGGTTTAAGTACCATGTTGTCATTCGCTTCCAGAGCCACGCGTGGGCGAGGATATGAAAAAGGGTTTGAACCTTTTACAGTAGTTGGTAATAAAGGTGAGTTTAATTATCCAAAACTCGATTTAATTGCCACAGCTGTAATTTGTTATGATCCCGAGATTTTATCATTAGCAACTGAAAAAGAAAGAAACGAAATTTTTAAACTAAGAAATAAGCAAAATTTTATAGCGACAGAAACTTGGCCGAAGGGAGAGTTTGAGTTGGAGTACAATATAAAATTACCGTAATAACACATGCGAATAATAAGATACATATTGATTTTGGTCCTTTTTGGATTTGGCATTTCATTTACGCATGGACAAAATGTGCGTGCCGGATTTAATGAGGTATATATCTTAAAATCTATTACATCGATGGTGGATACCTCCAATCAGTTGGAAATTCAAGATGTGCAAAACAAGAACTTTGAATTGTTGCCCGACAACGGACATAGTGGAGTTTTTAATCAGTATAACCATTGGTTTAAACTAGATATTTCAAATTTTGAGTCTGGAGATACTGATTTGGCACTGCTTATTGATCAGGCCAATTTAGACTCTATTGAGGTGTATCAAAAAAATCAACAAGGTATTTGGGAAAAACAGTTTTTAGGCAAAAATTACCCGTTTTCGGAAAGGCCATATCTTACCAATCATTTTATTGTTAAAGTAAAGGTTGGCAACTCCAACATTATATATGTTAAGGTAAATTCTCAGGTGCAAACCTCTTTTAATTTTATTGTTGGTGAAATTGGTGAAGTATTAAATTACGAGAATATTTTTACGTTATGTTTTGTCCTTATTTTGGGCGTATTCCTTGCCATGATTGGGTACAACACCTTTTTGTATTTATCTATTCGGGAGCCCGTTTACCTTATTTACGTAATTCAGTCCATTCTAACCGGAATCCTTCAGATTGTGTTATTTGGATTATCCATGCAATTCTTATGGCCAAACCATATGTGGTATCAAGAGTTTTCTATGGTAGTATTTACTAGTGTATCTACCATGACGGGATTGGTATTCATGATTGCTTTTTTACGCACCAATAAGTACACTCCAACGCTACATAAAATTTCAATTTATATTATTGGGGTTTACGGGCTATTAACGTTTTATGCATGGTTTAATTCCGTATTAGTACATGAAATTCTTTTAGCGGCTCAACCACTAATTGCAATATTTATTTTAACCGTAGCGATATTAGTCATAATAAGAGGCTATAAACCAGCTAGGTTCTACTTGTTAGCGTGGTCATCCTTTTTAATTGGAATATTGATATACGTATTAGCCGAAGTTGGAATTATAGAACGAAACATGTTTACTATTTTGGCTATTCCTTTTGGTTCAGCTATGGAAGTGGTTTTACTATCTTTTGCCTTAGCCAATAGAATCAACATTTTGAAAGCAAGTCAAGATGCAGCCATTGCAAAATCATACCAACTCGAGAAAGAAAATGCGCAGTACGCACAAAAGCAAAATATTATTTTGGAGCAAAAGGTGGCCGAACGTACCACGCAATTAAAAAGCTCTAATCTTAAACTTGAAGAAAAGAACCATGAAATTGAGAAGGCGTATACCGACTTAAAAAATGCCCAATCTCAGTTAGTTACCGCAGAAAAAATGTCTTCATTAGGTCAGTTAACAGCTGGTATTGCTCACGAAATTAATAACCCTATAAATTTTGTAAGCGCCAATGTGGCTCCTTTAAGACGGGATGTGGATGATGTAATTTTACTAGTTACACAAATTGAGGAACTGGTAAAAGAAAAATTTACCGAGGAGGAGTATAAAGCCATTCAAGAATTAAAATCATCTTTAGATTATGATTTCGTAATTGAGGAAATAAATCAATTATTGGATGGAATGAGTGATGGAGCTCATCGAACGGTGGAAATAATAAAAGGACTTAAATTGTTTTCTAGGGTAGATGAAGATGATTTGAAAAAAGTCAACCTAGAAGATGGAATTAACGCTACCTTGGTGTTGCTCAACAGCGTGATTAAGCATGAAATAAAGATAGAAAAGAGTTTTGCAGGTATTCCAAATGTGGAATGTTTTGGAGGGAAAATGAACCAAGTGTTCATGAATATTTTGAGTAATGCCATCCATGCTGTGAAAATGAATAAAGACCAAGAGTCAGTTATTAAAATTGAAACACTTACAGGTGATGGGCAGGTAACTATCCGTATTGCGGATAATGGTCCTGGCATGACAGAAGATACAAAAAACAAATTATTTGAGCCATTTTTCACCACCAAACCAGTTGGGGAAGGAACAGGATTAGGGCTTTCAATCGTTTACAAAATAGTAGACAAAATAAACGGAACAATAGAAGTAAATTCAGTGATTAACAAGGGAACTGAGTTTATTATTACACTACCAATCAATAATACCACTAAACCGCCTAACAATGATTAATTTAAACAAACACATCGTGAGTGATGTTTTGTACATTGATGATGAACAAAACAATCTAAATTCCATGCGCGCTGCGCTTCGTAAGGATTTTAGAATTTATACGGCCAATAATGCCGTTGAAGCACTCAAGCAATTAAGAAAGTTTCCTGAAATTAAGGTGATTATTTCCGATCAACGGATGCCAGATATTACAGGGGTGGAATTCTTTGCTAAAATTCGGAATTTATATCCTAATAAAATAAGAATCATCCTTACCGGATATTCTGATATTGTGGCGGTGATTGAAGCCATTAATAAAGGGCAAGTGTATCGTTTTATTGATAAACCTTGGGATGTAGAGCGTATAAAATTGGATATTCAAGATGCGGTTGAGTTGTATGATACACGTAAAAAATTGTCGGATAAAAATAAGTCCTTACAATCTGCCTATAACGAGTTAGACAAATTTGTGTATAGTGTATCTCACGATTTACGTTCTCCTTTAATGTCTATTTTAGGAATTTCTAATTTGGCGGAATTGGATGTGGAGGACCCTAAATCTTTGGAATATTTTAAATCTATTAAAGGAATGGTGGAAAAATTGGATGGATACATTCATCAAATTATTGACCATTACAAGGGTACACATGGAAGTGAGTTTTCGGATAACGTGGACTTTGAGAACTTGGCAAACGAAATTATAGATAGTATTAAATATCATCCAAGTGCGCAGGATGTACATTTTTCTGTAGACATATCTCAAGAGGTGAAGTTTATGTCGAATTTTATGAATATAAAAACCATTTTGAGCAATTTAATATCCAATGCGTTTAAATATCAACGCGAAGGAGAATTGAATAAAAGGGTGGAGGTGAAGGCCTCAATTACCGAAAAGGAAGCAACCATTAGCGTGATTGATAATGGAATAGGAATAAAAGAAGATAAAATAGACGAGGTGTTTAGCATGTTTTATCGTGCCAAAAATGATGATAGTGGGTCAGGGCTCGGTCTGTTTATTGTAAAAGAAGCGATAGAAAAATTAGGTGGGGAAATTAAATTGAAATCGAAATTTGGTGCGGGTACTGAAATGACATTGATTCTACCTAATAAATATGAATAAATCCATTCGCATAATAATTGTTGACGACAATGAAATTGATTTAATGATAGGTAAACGTTTGATATCTAGAGTTGAAGCTAACATTGTGGTGAATACCTTTTTATCATGCGAGAGTTTGTATGAATGGCTAAATCAATTTAAAAAGGAAGAAATACCAACGCAATGGGTTTTTTTAATTGATATTTATATGCCTAAATGTAATGGTTTTGAGGTGGTTAAAGAATTAACTAATCTTATGAAACCAATCACCAAAAACACTTCTTATTACTTGTTGTCGGCTACTATCGATTTTGCAGATGTGCAACGAATTAAAATGGATAATACCATTAAAGAATTTATTGGGAAACCTATCACCGTTGATTTAATTCAAAAAATGCTTACGGAAAATAAATAGCGCTATTTTTTGTACGGAATACTTTTCAAAATATGTTTAATAGCCTGTATTCTAGCCGGATTTTTTTTGTTTGCTTCAATAACCTTCCAAGGCGCAAATGTAGAATTTGTGCGATTAAACATTTCGTTTTTATAATGTGTGTAATCGTCCCAAAGCTCCTGAGCTCGGCTATCTACCGCACTATATTTCCATTGTTTTAAAGGGCTTTCTTGAATATTCAAAAATCGTTTTTGTTGTTCGTCTTTGGTGATAGAAAAATACATTTTTATTAAAATGGATTCTTCGTTTACAAGCATTCGTTCAAAATTGTTTACTTCTCGCATAAACTGATCGTATTCTATATCGGTACAAAAATTATTAACCGGTTCTACAATAGCGCGATTGTACCAACTTCTATCTAAAAATAAAATTTCTCCAAATTTGGGAAACTGGGTAATATACCGTTGAAAATACCATTGTTCTTGTTCATCTTTGGAAGGCTTTGGCAATGCCACAATTCGTAAATAACGTGGATTCAAAAATTCTGTAATTCGTCTAATAGCGCCCCCTTTACCCGCAGAGTCTCTGCCTTCAAATATGATGATGACCCGCTTTTTATTTGACCTTATCCAATGCTGTAAGCGTAAAAGTTCTATCTGAAGTTTACGAAGTTGCATTTCATATTTTATATTTCGAATGCTTTTATCCAGGTTTAATTCTTCTTGAGAAAGAAGAATTTTTAATCCTTTTTTAGAATTCAATAATTGAATGTCTTTATCGCTAATGTTAGTCATAATTACTGATTTGAATGGATGGATCGTTTGTAGCTGCTTACAATGTTAGGGTCAGGGGTAACAATTGTTTTCGCTTTGTCTTTTCCCGTATATTCAAATTGGGAGAGCAAATACCGAATGGATTCTAATCGAGCTGTTTTTTTTGTATTGGCCTGAACAATTATCCATGGAGAAGGTGCAGAGTGCGTTTTGCTAAACATTTCTTCCTTAAAATGAGTGTATTCATTCCACAAACCTTGACTTTTCTCATCTACCGGACTAATTTTCCATAGTTTAAGCGGGTCTGTTTTTCTGGCGTCAAATCGCGATTTTTGAACTTCTTTTGAAATGGAAAACCAAAATTTAATAATATGAACTTCTTCTTCCTGCAACATTTGTTCAAACTCAGGCACCTGATTCATAAAGGTGTCATATTGCAGGGGAGTACAGAATTTCATTACCGGCTCAACCACCGCCCTGTTGTACCAACTTCTATCAAAAAACACGATTTCACCGGGTTGCGGTAACTCTTTAACATATCGGCTAAAATACCACTGACCTAGTTCTTTTTCAGAGGGTTTAGTCAATGCTACTACGCGCATTGACCTCGGATTTAAATGTTCAACAAACCTTCGAATTGATCCGCCTTTTCCGGCTGCATCTCTACCTTCAAAAATGACCAATACTTTTTTGTTCATGTTTACAATCCACTGTTGCAATTTAACCAACTCAATTTGTAATAATTCCAATTCGTTTTGATAGGCTATGTTGTGCGCTATCTTATCTGTGGAAATTCCTTTGCTTACGAGAATTGCTTTTAACTCATCCGTAGATTTAAGATTAAAAAACTCTTCCTTAGAAATTTTCTGATTCATTCTGGTTGATTTCTGATATGATAATAATCAAAGATAAGTAGAAAAATGAGGTATAGAAATAAATAAAGTTGACCTTGTTATTCAAAAAATGTACTTTGCAAAAAATCAATATAAACAGATACAATTATTACCATGAAGAAATTTCTAATTTTATCACCTATGGCCGTTTTGGCGGTTTTATTTTTTATGAATGCTTCGGGAGGAGTAGGTAAAAGACAAAATAAAGACCGTACAGGAAGTCCGGTTATGGGAAGTGGTCAAACTGATGGCGTTTGCGTTAAATGTCATTCCTCTGGAGTGAATTATGGTACTGTTGCCACCATGACTTTAAATGATTCTTTGGGAGCTGTAACGGAATATATTCCGGGAGTTACGTATCGATTAAAACTTATTATTACCGATAATAATGGCTCTGGACATGGGTTTCAAATTACCTGTTTACTGTCTAATAATCAATCGGCTGGATTGGCTACACCTATTACTAAAAACACGCAAAAATCAATTGTAAATAATCGTTGGTATTTTGAGCATAGTCAAAGACTCAGTGGGGGTGATTATGAAATGGATTGGATTGCGCCAGCTGCTGGGTCTGGAACCATTACTTTTTATGGAAGTGCTTTGGCGGTAAATGGTAATGGTAAAACCACAGGCGACCAATATGTAAATATTCCGAATTTAGTTATTACACAAGGAGTGCCTAATGGTATTTCAGATATTGCATCTGTAAATAAACTTAAGTTGTTCCCAAACCCAACAAATACGAATTTGAATATTACAAACGAATCAACGGAGTTGGATAGAATAGAAATTTATTCGATTTCTGGAGATTTGGTCTATTCCCAAACCATGCATAATGCATCTGTTCAGGTAGATGTTTCCAATTTTGGCATCGGTACTTACTTTGTGAAATCGTATGCGGGAAATGAAGTTTATAGCAACAGGTTTATTAAGAACTAATTTCCTGAAGCATATTCAGACCCAATAAACAAGTTTTTTTTAAAAATTAAGCCGTTAACTAATAAATAGTTAGCGACTTTTTTTGTGTTCGTTAATTAAAATTAAATCTGATTGATTTGGTGAAAAATAAGGAATATTGGTAGGTTGATTATTTGTAATGGCAACTGGGTACCTTCGAGTCGATTCATTAAACCATCACAGCTGAAACAAATCCCTCAGTCCCCTAATTTGTGATAAATTGGAAAGCGGTTGGATATTGATGCTTTTCATAGGTTTTAGGAATGATGCGAAACGCAACATAAAAAAAACAAATGAATACAAAACGCTACATCATAACATCAGAAATTAAACGAGATGTTGCCTTATTGCAATATATGCGCACAGAAATATTAAATTTGTAACGAGCTAAAACCGCAAATAGGATGAACTTACAAGCAGCAAAATTAGATTTAGTAGAAAAGATACTAAACATCAGAACCGAAACAATCATTGAAAAGCTAAACAAGATTTTAGACAAAGAAATGATAGTAGGCTACACCGTAGAAGGAAAACCATTAACAAAGAAAGCGTACAATAAGCGTTTAGAAAAAGCGGAGCAGGATGTTTTAAATGGAAGAGTAACAAGTTCGGAAGACTTGAAAAAGGAGATGAAAAGTTGGAGAAAATAGAACGAGTTGACTGGACGGACACGGGAAAATCAGCATTGAAATCTGTGTATGGTTTTCATTCGGAATACTCCGAAACATCAGCCGAAATCATTGTTAATGAAATAGTAGATGGAGCTGATTCGATTGTATTTGCAAAGCAATATCAAGTAGATGAAATCAACCCTAAATACCGTAGAATAATAGTACGTGATTACAAAGTTTTGTACAATGAGAAAAACAACATTATTGAAATAATGGATGTGATATGTACCTTACAATCTCCTGAAAAACTGAAGAATAAATAATCCAAAGAATCTCACTTTGAAATAACAATCACATTACCGAAAGAATACTAGGAAACAAGGAGTAACAACTTCAATCGTCAGCAAAAAGGCACGCCAAACCGTCAAGCACCTCGCCAAATGCCAAATAAACCCCAAGATGCAGATTGATCATCCCCGAATCAGGCCTTCGAGACGGTTCGGCTCCGCTCACCGCAGACAATCCGTTAAAGCTTCCCAGCTTTACCAAATCCCTCAGTCCCCTAATTTGTGGTACAAA
>TARA_R110002050_G_scaffold141251_1_pt1 | contig 52350 bp, 45 predicted proteins | sample TARA_R110002050 | Tara Oceans TARA_R110002050 (sample SAMEA4396988) | marine metagenome | biome: Polar Biome; feature: [DCM] deep chlorophyll maximum layer (ENVO:01000326); material: water (ENVO:00002006), including particulate matter (ENVO:01000060) such as... | depth 25 m
TTGTGGTGGGGTAGCCTTGATTTTCTGCTAAACCAGATAAAGAATAACAATGGAGGAACGACTCCATTAAAATTATAGTTAGTGGTAGAAAAATGAAGGAGGCCTTGGTATGAGGCTTCTTTCATTTTCAAAATATCCACAATTAACCCATCCTATGTCATGAATTCTCTTGGAAATTGGAAATAGCAAACGAAAATATAGCCTGGAAGCATTCAATATTTCCAAATTTTGGAAAACTGTATTGAATAATGGAACAATTGCTCAACTTTATTTATGTAAATCACTGTAAGTAAATAGTTTAGAGTAATGGGCGGGTTTTTGGTATACCGCTACTTCACGCTAATTACTATGTTATGATTCAAGATACAGACTTACGAATATTTGTGGTAGATGATGAGCCATTTTACCTCAATTTCTTCCAACAATATGTGGTAAACCTCGGCTACGAAGATGTGAGCATCTTTGAGGATGGGAATGATTGTTTAATGGCACTAAATCAAAATCCAGATGTCATTTTTCTAGATTTTAATATGGATTCCTTGAATGGTTACGAAGTGCTTAAAAAGATAAAAAGATATGATCCAAATATCTATGTTGTTATCATTTCGGGCCAGGATAAAATAGAACCAGCCATTGAAGTGCTAAAACATGGCGCCTTTGACTATATACAAAAAGGGGACTATGAGGAAATTAAAATAAAAGAAGTGCTACAACGCATCCTGGAGGTAAGAGACTTAATGGTTAGAACCAAACCGGGTTTTGTGAAATCAATGCTAAGATTCTTTTAGGATGAAATGGGCTCCTATCATACTTCTTATTTTTTGGATGACCTCCTGTAAAACAGTGAATGTTTTGATGGAGCCAAAAGCGGACCGAACTACAGAGATTGATAGTTTGGATTTCGCATTTTTCTATAATTCCAATTACCAATATGAAATTAGAAAAGATGATAAAATAACCATTAGTGTTTGGGGAGAGGAGGAACTGAGTGTGGGTTCTACTTTTGGAATTTATAACTCGAACGAAGTGTATGGAAAATGGTTGATGGTGGATGCCGATGGTAACATTGAAGTGCCCCGAATTGGAACCATGAATGTGATGTGTATGACCACCGTTGAATTGAAAGATACCTTGGTGGATTTGTTTAGCGAATGGGTGGTGGATCCCATTATAGATGTGAAAATATTGAACAAACAAATAACAGTAATGGGTGAGGTAAGAACACCGCAGGTTCTGAATGTAGATAAAGATAATTATACGCTTATGGAAATGATTGCCCGCTGTGAAGGGTTTGCACCTTATGCCAATGTAAAGTACGTAAAGGTGCTTCGTCAAAGCGGACAAAATGTGGTGGTAGCCAATATCGATTTAAGTAAATCGGGAGATTATATGTTTAAAAATATACAATTATACCCAGGCGATATTGTGGTAGTTCCATCCAAAAAGTACAAAGAATTTGATAGAAGAATATCTGTAATAATACCGTTCACAACGGCCATTACGGCAGCAGCAATATTAATCACAGCATTTTAGCTAAAAGCCATGGAAGAAAATCTCAGGTTATTAAAACCGTATTTAAGGGGGATACCAATCATTCTAATTGCGATGATTTTGGCGTTTATTATTACGTCCAAAAATCTTAGCTATGTGACGCCTACTTACGAAAGTACCGCTAAATTAAAGTTAGCCGATGTTTCGGAAGGGGTACCTGGGAGTAATTTGTTTAAAAACCTAGATGTGTTTGCCACCGCAAATAAAATTACCGCAGAAATTGAGGTGATTAAATCAGAGGTTTTGATAAATATGGTTTTAGATCAAATTGATTTTGAATTGAAAGTTTTCCGTTTAGGAAGAATCAAAACGGTTGAGCTGTACGACCAATCGCCTATTATTATTCATTACAAAGTGTTAAACTCTTCGGTATACGATAGACGCTTTGACGTGAACGTAATAAACGATGATGTGTATGAAATTAGGTTTGAAGAAAACACCCCTTTTATCCAATGGAAAATGGGTGATACCTTACATACGCCCGAATTAGATTTAATGATTGAAGTGAATGATACCCTATTAATGCAAAAACCGTATTTGCAATTAGAAGATAATTATCAGTTCGAATTGGTGAGTCGTAAACAATTGTTAACCGAAATTAAAGAGCACCTTGATGTGACTGCGGTAGATGATAATGTGGCGGTGGTGCGTATTTCTTACTCTTCAGCTAACCCTCAAAAAGCGTGTCTTTTTGCGAATAAATTAGCCCAAGCTTATATTACCGATTACATTGATTATAAGTACAAAGCGGCAGACATAGCGGTGAATTTCTTGGACAATCAAATTGACCTAGTTTTTGATAAATTATCCAAATCAGAGGATGATATTCAATCTTATCGTGATAAAAAGGGAATTACCAACATTCAACAGGAAACTGAAACCGAATTACGAAGAATTGCCCAATTAAAAATTCAACAAACCAATTTGAAAATGAACCTGGATGCAATTATTGAATTGGAGACCTATATGCAAGAAGGAAAAGAAGATTTTATGGATTTGGCTCCTAATTTTGAATCGTTTACAGATTTGCTTTCTACCGAGATTGTCAAAAAAATTAAAATGTACCAAGCCGAGAATCGTGATTTATTGATTAAATACACTCCAAATCATGAAAAAATAATTTCGAACAAAGCGAAAATCCATGATTTAACAAGTTACCTATTAGAAAGTATTACCAATACCAGAAAAAACATGGAGTCGAAATACAATAATCTTACAAAAGATATTGAAACGGCTCAGAAAGTATTTATCGGAATTCCTGAAAAAGAAAAACTATTGATGGTGATGAATAGAGAGTTTTCTATTTATCAAGAATCATATAATTTCTTAAATAAAAAGAAAATTGAGGCTCAAATTGCACGTGCAGCAAAAATTTCATTTCACAGAATTATTACTCCTGCAAAAGTGGCTACCGAACCTGTTTCACCTAATAAAGTAATCATCATTATGGTGTCGGTTTTATTAGGGATGTTCTTTGCCATCTTGTTCATTTTTATTGTTCACATGGTGAAAGCTCGGGTAAATGATAAAGAAACTATTGAAACCAACTCATTCGTGCCTATTGCCATGGTGGTTCCATTATTGGAAACCTTAAAAGAAAAATTGAATTATTTCTTGCAAGAAGCCGTGCAACTAGAGGTGAAAGGGTTGATTCATGAAAAAAGTATTATATGTTTTAGTGGATTTGATAAACATGATGGAGCCACATTCTGTTCGTATAACCTTGCCAATGCACTTAAAAATCAAGGACGTAGAATATTGTTTATTGATGCAGAAAACACACTAGGGTTTACCGCTGGTATTAATATTGGTGTTATTCCTATTGAAGACAATTTTGATGCAATGACCTTGACTGATTTCTCCTTCAACCGGTTTACAAAAACCAAAATGCAGGAGTTTTTGAAACCGTATCGCGAAAAATATGATGCCATTGTGATTCTAAATCAAGATTTAGAATTTCAAAAATCATTGTTATTAATGAGTGTTTCTACCACCAATTTAGTGGTAATGGATACCCGTTTAACTTTAGCTAAAAGGATTGTGGATGTGGATTTAATGAATCAAGAATTCAAACTTCCAAACGTTCGATTTGTATTGAACAGATACGCTTATAACCCAAGTATATTCTTTGATGCACAACAATATGTACGTGAATTAATTGGTAAAATAAAATTAAAAATTCAAAAATAAAAGATGGCACTAATGCGCAAAATATGGAATGATAAAAAGTACTTGGTAATGACCGACCAAGCGGTTTTTAGCGGCAATAGTTTTGTTGCCACCATTCTAATAGCGCGTTTATTTGGCCCAGAAGACTTTGGGGTCTATGCGGCTATTTTATTGTTCATTTTTTTGGTAATGAGTGTATTGACTTCCATAATTATCCAGCCATTGCAGGTAACTATGGCTAGGGTAGAAAATAAACATGCCTACCTGTCTTTTAGTTTTTGGTTACAGTTGGCTTTATTAACCATTGTCATTTTAGGAGTTGCGGTGACCCTAACGCTTGATTTAGCCGTATTTGTACCTTACCAAAACCTAATTGTAGGTATCGTGATCTTGATGAGTGGCTATATCATGCACGATTTTTTTAGAAAGCTGTTTTTAGCAAGCGCCAAAATAAAATCGGTTCTGACTATTGATAGCCTTTCCGCGGTATCACAACTTACTATACTACTCACTGCATGGTTTTGGAAAACACCCTCATTTGACCAATTTATCATTATTCTTGGTTTGGGCTATACCCCATCTATTTTGTTTAGCATGTTTTTACTGAAACCTAATTTTGAGCAAATCACGCTTTGGAAAAAGTTTGGATTAACCCATTACCGTCAGTCTAGATGGTTGTTGCTTACCGCATTGGTGCAATGGTGGTCGGCCAACTTGTTTGTGGTTGCATCTGGTATTGTATTAGGAATAAAAGCTTTGGGAGCGTTTAGATTGGTACAGTCCTTATTTGGTGTGCTCAACATGTTGTTGCAAACTTTTGAAAATTACGCTCTACCTCAAGCCTCTATCAAATTGGCACAGTCGGAAGATATGGCTCGAATGTACTTAAAAGAAATAAGCACAAAATCGGCTATCGCATTTGGAAGCGTTTTATTAATTGTCTTCATTTTTGCGCAACCTATTATCGTATTAGCAGGAGGCCAAAATTATGCAGACTTTGCATTTGTGGTTCAGGGAATGTCGGTTCTCTATTTTGTCATATTTATGGGTTACCCTATTCGTTTAGCTATAAGAGCTTTATTATTAAACAGCAATTTCTTTATTGGGTATTTATTTTCACTGGCGTTTAGTTTACTAGCGTTTAAATTCTTTTTAGAAACATGGGGCCTTTTGGGCGCCATAGGAGGTTTAATTACATCTCAACTTATTCTAATTAGTTATTGGCAGTTTATATTAATCAAGCACAACTTTAGGTTATGGAAATAGTACATCTAATATTAGGTAAGGCTAATCCCGACAGATTGAATGGGGTGAACAAAGTTGTGTATCAACTCGCTTCCAAGCAAGCAGCTTCGGGTAGAAATGTGGCGGTATGGGGTATCGTGGATAAAACAGACCATAATTATGGAAAACGTAATTTTAAAACAGTTTTATTTCAATCTAAAACCAATCCATTTCGCATTGGTAAAGCGTTGAAAAAAGCGATTAAATTATGCGATAAAGATTCCGTTTTTCATTTTCATGGAGGGTGGATACCCATTTATTCTTCATTGGCTAGGTACCTAACACGCAACAATTTAAAGTTTGTTATCACAGCTCATGGTTCGTACAATACCATTGCAATGCAACGAAGTAAATGGATGAAGAAATTCTACTTTGTTTTGTTCGAAAAATCGGTATTAAAAAGGGCTTCTACCATTCATTTAATAGGCGAGAGTGAACGCCAAGGACTAAATAGCATTTATCCAAATAATAAATGGAAACGCATTCCATACGGTTTTGAAATGGTGAAAGGTATGAAGGACGTTAATTCGACTTCCGATGTGTTTGTGATTGGGTTTGTGGGTAGATTGGATATTTATACCAAAGGATTGGATTTACTAATTTATGCCTACGCAAAATTTCAAATGAAGCAAATAGAGTCGGAGTTATGGATTATTGGCGATAGTGACCAACGCCCAGAATTAGAACGTTTGGCTTGGGCAAATAATTTGAGCTACACTGTAAAATTTATGGGTAGTAAATTTGGTAGCGAAAAAGATACTTTGATTAAAAAAATGGATGTGTTTGTGCATCCTTCTAGAAATGAAGGTTTACCAGCTTCTGTTATTGAAGCCAGTAATTTTGGGGTGCCATCTATTGTAACTCGAGCTACCAATATGGCTATGTTTATTTCTAAATATAACGCAGGAATAGCGGTAGAAAATGAAGATGTAGAAGGGTTAACTCAGGCATTTATCGATGTGTATAAATTGAAAAAAAGTGGAGACTTATTTCAATTGTCAAAAAATGCAGTAGCTATGGTAGAAGCCGAATTTGATTGGAATAAATTAATCGTTGATTTTGATGAACTTTATAAGTAATGGAAAAGCTATCCATAAATAATAAGAATAAGCTATTCGTAGCTAAAATAAACAGATACATGTTTGTGATTCTGTTGCTTATGGTAGCGTGCTTTTTTACGTGGAGTGAAAACATTGTGATTACCCGATTAATCAAGGTGGTTGGGCGTTTAGGCGTTTTGTTTGCCTCCTATTTGGTTTACAATAAAATAATAAAATATGGCGCATTAGGATCCCTAAAGTGGCATAACACCATGTCGCCATTAATGTACGTGGGCTACATCTTGCTAGGTTTTATGAGTATCATTTGGAGTTCAAGCAGAGGCTACAGTTTGTTGCAATGGTTGATGACCGTAGAGACCTTGTTTTTTGCCTATTTTTTCATTAAAAGTTTATACCTCTTAGACCAGTTTTTTTTCAAACATCCGGTGCGATTATATAATCTTTTGGGTAATGTTGCGGTGGTGCTCATGCTCATTTTTATTATTGGTGAATTTGTAGCACCCGACTCCTTTACTCGGTTAACTCATGGGGGAGAAGAGCAACGAATGGGCGGTTATATGATGAACCCAAATGAATTGGGAATGTTGGCCGGAATTGGAATTGCGGGATTAGTATTTGATTTTTACCGTAGTCATAAAGTAGTGGCTACTACCATAAAACTGCTCATTTTGTTTTATGCCATTTATGCTTCTGGCTCTAGGTCTTCTTTTATTGGTGCAGTGCTCATAATTATGTTTCATATTTCTCAAACAAGCAATAAAAAACTGAAATTAGGAATTGCCATACTAGTTTTATTGGTCATGCCGGTGGCGGTAAACAAAATGATTTTTAAAGATGGTGATACCACCAGGGTTGAAGAGGTAATGAGTATGACCGGTCGACTTCCCTTCTGGAAAGCGTTGATTACCGAAGGGTTACCCCAAAAACCAATGTTAGGGTATGGGTTTATGCGGATTGCCAATGAAGACTATTTTCAAGGACGTCATACCTATCCCGGAAAAATGACGCACAACACCTTTATGCAGGTTTTAATGAACTTGGGCTTTGTAGGGTTAACAGTGGTTATTTTTCAGGTGTTTTATACGCTGCGAGCCATTTTTGCAGAGAATAAGGAAAAAAAGTTGATGCTGCTGAGCTTCTTAATTCCTTTAATTATTAACTCCCTAACGGAGTTTGGAATTTTTGGAGAGTCCAATTATGGTATCCTATTCTATCAATTAATTATTCTGTACATTTCATTCCAACCCAATGAAATTATATCTCCAATGGAGCGAGTTTACCTAGCGAAAAGAAGGCCTGAATTGACTTCTATACACAAAATTCAAGTTTCCAATTAAGTAAATAATTTTCCAAAATTTGGAATAACCCTTACTAATGAGTTGATTAACTAATTGATAACCCGTTAGTTATATAGTTGGCAATGATATTGAATTCACACAATTAGAATTCAATATCACTACTATGAAAAGCATACTTTCACAACTACACATTTTATCAGAACAAGCGAATGAAAAAAGTGACCCGGTTACTATTTTAGTAATTAAAAATTGGGATGGTACCCCACGTTGGATTTGTAACGCAAATGCAACTAACCCTTTGTTTCTAAACTTCTACCTTGTCTCCTCATTAAGGTCCCAATTGTTTACTTGGATGGTGAGGATAATCTTCTTCATGCGCCTTCAAAAACTGGTTTTTACTACCGAAGAGGTAAAATTGATACCAAAAAACCTACAAAACAATTTCATCCTAGATTTTACGGGTGTTAATTGGGCTCTATTTACCGGAACGGTAGGACCTAATAACAAAGTGCTGGTGGTGGAAGAAGTAGCTGGTAAAAAGTATTTTTATAAAGTAGCTGGTACCAGAAATGCATTGGAATTAATTGATAATGAAGCATCGGTTATCGCTAAATTGAATCGATTAAACTTAAAATCCATTCAACTACCTGAGGCAAAAAAAGTAAATGTATTTACCTTGAAATTGGAAGATATTTCCATTTTTGGTAACCGAAATACGTCATTTACCCCGCTTCATAGCAAAGCTTTAAAAGAATTAGCACAAAAAACGCATCAATCAGCCTTTTTAAACACTCTTCCAATTTATAAAGAAACAATCCATAAGTTGGAAACCCTAGAGAAATCAACCGATTGCCGAATTCCAAATGGATTGGTACGAAAATTACGTTTGATGACTCGTGGTTTAAAGTTTATGGAGGTAGATACCACGATGAGTCATGGTGATTTTACTCCTTGGAACATGTACGTAAGCAACAACAAATTGGCAGTATATGATTGGGAATTAGCTCATACAGATATGCCAATTGGATTTGATGCATTTCATTTTCTTATTCAAAAAGGGATTTTGCTAGACCGAGTTTCCTGGGAGTCAATAAAGACCATGATAGACACTCAAATAACCTCCGCTTTTTTGGGAGCGGAACATATTCCACCTAAACGTTCGGTAGCGGCTTATTTGAAGTTGTATCTATTAATAAATACGGTGAATAACTTGGCGTTATATGCGCAACAAGCTGAATGGCATACCCAAATATTTTGGCTTATAAACACATGGAATCAAGCTATTAGCCAATCTTTAGAAGATTACAAAGAGCACCGTTCTTTGGTTATAATGGATGTGTTTGATTACCTACAGCCGAAAGATTATGCCACTATAAAATTTCCGGATATTTTGCCCGATCATTTAAGTGAATATTCTGATATTGATGTGTGTATCCGTAAAAATGAGGTACATACACTGGTTGACTATTTAAAGGTTCATCCGCTTGTACAGTTTGTGCATACCGATGTAGTAACGCACATGAATGCCATTCAACTTTTCTGTAAAGATGGTAGTTTGCTGAGTATGGATTTAATCTGGCAATTATCCAGAAAGTCATTGGTAATGATGAATGCCGAGCAAGTTATTGAGCGAGCTAGTCAAAACTATTTTGGAGTAAAACGAATGACTGATTTGGATGCCGCACGATACGTTGCCCTGTTTTACGGGTTAAATCATGCTGCAGTACCTGATAAGTATATGCTTTATGAGTTGAGCCTTGCAAATGGAAAAGGCGAGTTGGACCATGTGCTTTATGAAAGCTATTCCAAACCTTTAATGCATTACGAGGTAATGGTTTCTTACTTGAAAACGCTAAAAGAAAATGGTTTTGCCCAACGCCTAGTTTTAGGTTTAAAATACTATACTGATGTGGTGAAACATCTGATTAAAACCAAAGGTATTACCATCACTTTCAGTGGAGTAGATGGTGCTGGAAAATCAACCGTAATCGAATCTATTCGTTATGAAATTGAGAAAAAATTACGTAAAAAAGTGGTGGTTTTGCGTCATCGCCCATCTATTCTTCCCATTTTAAGTGCCTGGGTTAAAGGAAAAGCACAAGCTGAATTAGACGCGGCCAATACGCTTCCTCGTCAAGGAAAAAACAAAAGCTTTTTGAATTCCATGTTCCGGTTTTCATATTACTACTTGGATTATGTTTTGGGTCAGTTTTATATCAATGTCAAATACTTACGAAGAGGTTATGTGGTTTTATATGATCGCTACTATTTTGATTTTATCAACGACAGCCTTCGAAGCAACATCGTTTTACCGAAGGCATTGTTAAAAGCAGGATACCGATTATTATTTAAACCCGAATTGAATTTCTTTTTGTTTGCCGACCCAGAAGTGATTTTATCGCGTAAAAAAGAGCTGACTAAAGAGACCATAACCGCTTTAACTCACGATTATTTGGAGTTGTTTAAAGAATTGGATACGGGTTCGATACAAAAACATTTTTCAATTGAAAACATTGAATTAAATAATACCATTCATTTAATTATGAATAAAACCATGAATGAAGTGGCTTAATTAATTAGTTATGAAACGAATATTCGAAATTATTATTCAGAAAAGGAATCCAAATTTCCGATTTGACCCTGCGCTCAATACAGGCGCTTTGTGTCAATTTGTGTGGATTCAATTTTGGAGCCTTGTGCGCGGGTTTCGTTTTTTGGTTAGCGGTAAATTGCCCAAATGGGCCATGTTAGGTCGCAACGTTAGGTTGTTTAATGCAACTAGAATTCATTTCGGTAAATTTTTGAAATTAGGTAATCACGTGTATGTAAGTGCTTTGGGTAATATCGGAGTAACCTTCGGAAACAATGTGGGTATAGGTGATTATAGTAGAGTGGTGGTATCCACCTCTTTCAATAACCTGGGTGAGTTTATCACCATTGGTAATAATGTAGGTATTGGTGAATTTGCTTATTTAGGAGGTTGTGGCGGTCTCCTAATAGGCGATTCATGTATTGTGGGACAGTATTTTAGCTGTCATCCAGAAAATCATAATCACGCAGATTTAGCAACCGAAATACGGTTGCAAGGTGTGGTAAGAAAAGGAATAAAAATTGGCGCTAATTGCTGGATTGGCAGTAAAGTGACCATTTTAGATAATGTAGAAATTGGAGCAGGTTCGATTATCGCTGCAGGCGCAGTGGTTAATAAATCATTTCCGGCAAATAGTATTATTGGTGGGGTACCTGCTAAGCTTTTAAAAATGAGAAATGAATAACCCTAAAACCATATTGGCCACAGCTTATGCCATTAATCCGTACAAAGGTTCGGAAGATGGAATGGGTTGGAATTTTGTATGTCAAATAGCGCGGTTTCATAAAGTGATTGCGATAACGCGCGAAAACAACCAACCGCTCATAGATAAGTACATGGCTGAAAACCCGGATGAGGTGTATGCCAACATAAGGTTTGTGTATTTTGATACGCCTTATTGGATGCGCTTTTGGAAAAATGGCGGCCGTGGTGCCATGTTGTATTACTGGATGTGGCAAAAGGAAGTGGTAGAGTTTATTGAGAACAAGCATTTTGAATTTGACATAGCGCACAACCTAAACTTTCATAACGATTGGACACCTAGTTATTTATGGAGGCTAAACAAACCTGTGGTTTGGGGGCCTATCGGTCACCATCCTATTATTCCAAGCCAATATTTATCCGCTTATCGTTGGACAAATCGTTTAAAAGAACAATTGTCATGGAATGTCAAATCCTATTTTTGGAAATACTCCATGTCCTTAAATAATACCGTAAAAACAGCCGACCATATTTTCTGTATGAATAATTCGGTTGCTCAAGTGTTGGATTTACATGCAAACGATTACAGTATTATGCCTTCGGTAGCAACCGAAGATTTTGGATGCCAAAAGCGTGATTCTCACGCTAAATTTACGCTTATATCCGTGGGCAGATTAGTGCCTTTAAAAGGGTTTGATTTAACCATTCTGGCCTTTGCTAGATTTATGAAAACGTTGAATGAAACCGATAAATCAAATTGTGAGTTGGTTATTATTGGTAGTGGCCCCGAACGTGATTTATACGTGCAAATGGCTCGTGAAAATGGGGTGTCGGCTTATGTAACGTTTATTGATTGGATAGACCGAAAAGACTTGTTGAAATGGTATGAAATTGCTTCTGTATTTATATTTCCATCGCATGAAGGTGCTGGTATGGTTGTTTCTGAAGCCATGTCGTTTGGACTTCCGGTAATCTGTTTAAATAACTCGGGACCCGGGGAGTTTATTGATGCCACTTGTGGTTTTGCCATTGAACTACAGGGGTATGAAAAAACGGTTTCCAACCTAACAGTAGCAATTTCAGCATTGCACTCCAATCTTTCTTTACGCGATAAAATGAGTGCTGCAGCTCGATTAAGATATGAAACGAATTTTAAATGGGACAAACGCGGAGATGCGTTAAAACTCATTTATGCTAAACTATAATACCATGAAAATTTACGCATTCCATTTGTTAAATGACTACAGCGGAAGTCCCAAGGTACTGATGCAATTGGCAAAATCGTGGACCAAAAACAACATTGAAGTTCATTTGGTGACCAGTAAAGGTAATCAAGGTTTTCTAACCAATATTGAACACGTGCATGCCCGTTTTTTTACCTACCAATGGGCCGAAAATCGGGTGCTGCGGTTAGTAAATCTAGTGTTAAGTCAAATCCGATTGATTTTTCAGTTTCTAGCGGAAGTCAAAAAAGAGGATATTATTTACATTAATACCGTATTACCATTTGGGGCAGCTTTTTTAGGAAAATTAAAAGGGTGTAGGGTTATCTATCATTTGCACGAAACAAGTGTAAACCCACCTATTCTTAAAAGGTTTTTGTTTGGCGTAGCTAAATGGGCAGCCAATGATGTTATTTATGTATCTCGATTTTTAGCTGCTCAAGAGCCATTTCCAAACCATAAAACGCACATTTTGTATAATGCCATTGAAGAAGGCTTTTTAAATGAAGCAATGGCCAATCGCATCACCAAAACCAATTACGATAATGTGTTGATGGTATGTTCTCTGAAGGATTACAAAGGGGTGAATGAGTTTAAAGCGTTAGCGCATAATAATCCTAAATTTAACTTTAAAATGGTATTAAATGCGCACCAACAGGATATTGACGCTTATTTCGATAAAGAAACATTGCCAAAAAATTTGAAGATTTTCAGCACTCAAACCAACTTACATCCATTTTATCAATGGGCAGATGTAATACTTAATTTGTCGTGGACTGATCGGTGGTTAGAAACCTTCGGACTCACGATTATTGAAGGAATGGCTTACGGATTACCGGCCATAGTTCCGCCTCAGGGTGGCATTACCGAATTGGTGGAAGAGAACTATAATGGCTTCCTAGTGGACAGTCATAATAGCCATGAATTGAATTATCGATTGAATCAAATTTTGCATAATCATCACGGATATGATGTGATGAAAGAAAATTCGATTGCAAAAATTAGAAATTACAATGAAGATACGTTTGGCTTTAAAAGCTTTCAAATTCTTGACCTAGTGAAGGAAGGGGAATCAGCTTGGAATATTATTCCAAATTTTGGAAAAGTCTAATTTGAAAATACTGTTAATTAGCTGATAAATAGAATTTTAAATTTTTGGAGCGGTGGTTGAATAGCCTCCATGTGTAGCGAAATTACAAATGAGCAAGAAAAACAAAATAGCAATAATTGGTACGGTTGGAGTTCCCGCTAAATATGGTGGGTTTGAAACTTTGACCGAACATCTAATTGAAAATTTAGATAACGATTATGATTTGTCTGTTTACTGTTCTGGGTTAGCCTATAAAAAAGAAACACGTAAACCATATTATCGTAATGCGAAATTATTTTTCATTCCCTTAAAAGCGAATGGAATTCAAAGCATTTTATATGATGCTATCTCAATTTTACACGCATTATTCTATGCGGATGTACTATTAATCTTGGGTGTATCGGGTGCTTTTATGTTGCCTTTTGTGAAACTATTTACCAATAAAAGAATTATTATTTCCATTGACGGTATTGAGTGGAAACGAGCCAAATGGAACTTTTTCGCTAAAAGTTACCTGTTTTGGGCAGAGTATTTAGCCGTAAAATATTCGCATATTGATATTTCAGATAATGAATCTATTCAAAATTATACCGCCATGCGCTATGGCAGTTTGAGCAGAATTATAGAATACGGAGCGGATCATACCTTTAAAGTAAACCCTACCGTCAAAGACCGAAAAGAGTTTCCATTTTTAAAAAGTACTTATGCTTTTACCGTATGTAGAATTGAACCCGAAAATAACATTCATGAAATATTGAAAGCATTTTCTCAACTCCCAAAATATTTTCTTGTCATTGTAGGTAATTGGACCAATAGTGAATACGGAATTCATTTAAAAGAGCAGTTTAGCAACTTTGCTAATATCTTGTTGCTTGATCCTATTTATGACCAGCGCAAACTGGATGTAATTAGAGGTAATGCGCTTATGTATATTCATGGTCATTCCGCTGGAGGAACCAATCCTTCATTGGTTGAAGCCATGTATCTCGGGCTACCCATTATGGCTTTTGACGTATCTTATAATAGAGTGACTACCGAAGATAAAGCGTTCTATTTCAGGAATCATGAATCATTGAAGAAAGGAGTCTTATCATGTTCTTACAAAACTCTTCATGACATGGGCGAATCCATGAAATCAATTGCTATGAGGAGATATACATGGGAAGTGGTAGCGGCAAAATACGACCAGTTATTTGTGGAAGTACTTACCATCAAGCATAAAAAATCAATTAATTCTGGGCTTACCACAATGGGCCTCCCCACACTAATCAATTATAATTTAGGACATTTAAAATACCATCAGTCTTTTTATGAATAAATAATACCTACTACCATGAACAATTATTACGACTATTTAGAAATACAAGTATTATCATTTGTATTTGTTTTACTACTGGTTCCAATCTTAAAATTTGTAGCCAAAAAAGTGAATTTGCAGGATGCTCCCAATGCGCGTAAGGTGCACAAGGTCCCTGTTCCTTTGGTAGGTGGAATGGCTATTGTTTTTGGTTCATTCTCGGCCTTATTATTTGTGCCTGGAATCCAGGAGTATATGAATGAATTTTTTGTATTGCTCTTTGGCTCTTTGGTTTTACTGACTATTGGTATAGTAGATGATAAAATCAATGTAAACTCCAAAGTGAAACTCATTTTACAAGTATTATTAGCGTATTATGTTATTAATAGTGGAGTTAGAATAGAATCATTTTTTGGTGTTTTTGGAATCCATGAATTGCCTGGAGTTATTCAAAATACCCTTACCATGATTGTAATCGTGGGCGTTGTAAATTCTTTTAACCTAATGGATGGTATTGATGGCCTTGCCGCTGGTATTGCCATTATTGGGCTTACGGCTTATTCTATCATCGCATTTATGGTAGGTCAGTATTTTTTACTCGTCTTTTTTGCATCCTTAGTTGGCGGGTTATTTGGGTTTTTACGATACAATTTGTCCAATTCCAAAAAAGTATTTATGGGTGATGCAGGATCTCTGTTTTTTGGATTCGTATTAGTAGTCTCCGGAATCATGTTAATTCAAGCAGCGCATCAAACCTCCAATATAACCGTTACTTTATCGGTAGTAATTGGCGTTCTAAGTTTCCCTGTGGCAGATTCTTTACGGGTATATAAAAATCGATTAAAAAATGGTTACAGTCCTTTTAAAGCAGACAAGACCCATTTTCATCATTTGATTATTAACCTCGGTTTTAAACATAAAATGGCGAGTCTTTTTATTATTCTAATTGCTTTTGGACTCGTTTCTGTGAGTCTATTATTTGGAACATTTTTCAGCATGACATTTACGGTGATTTCAATATTGTTTTTGTATAGAATGGTTTCAAACCTGGTTCAGGTTACGAATAGTATTGATTTATGGAAAGGGAATATTAAGAAACTTGAAAATGTAAAGCACCTTGAATTAACAAAAGAATGAGAACAAGAGTCAATGGAAGAATTCACACTCTTATGAAAAGAACAATAAAAATGAAACGGTAATCTTTCAGTAAACTAAATAACTACGAATTATGAAATATTCTATACAATCATCGCAAAAAGCACAAGTAGTAAATGGACTTGTAAATGCTCCGGCAAACACGTATTATGCACATAGTTACGATAAACTATTTGGAAATTACTTGGTGTCTTGGACCGACAAATACAATGATTTTTTTGTAGAATCGCCTATCCGAGTAAAGGACTTTGACGGAAATTTACCAAGCTGGAATTCAACTAAATACATTATTCCAGCAATAAAAACGTATATCGAATCGCGTGAAAATTACATTATTAAGCAGCCCTTGCCATTTATTGTATTTGAGGCTATTGAAAAACTAGCCCAAATATTAACGCCTTACGACAAGGTACTGGAATTTGGGTCGGGTAATTCTACCTTATGGTTTTTGAAGCAAGAGGCGAGACTAATGAGCATTGAACATTCACCTACTTGGGCAAATGCCGTGAAAGAATTTATTGATCATTCGCATTTTGATGCAGAATTGATGCGATTTTTTGATTTTAAATTATCCGAAAAACAGGATACTATGGAATACATAGACACCTTACGAGAAGAATCTTTTGATGTGATTTTTGTAGATAGTTCTAACGATTATAACAATAGAAACGAGTGCATTATTCATTCCTTATCCAAATTGAAAGAAGGGGGATGGATTGTGCTAGACAATTCTGACCATCCGAATAATTGGCCAGGCGGAGTTTTCTTAGACTCGTTATATAAAAGAGAACGTTTTACAGGATACACCCCAATGGGCTTGTATGTTTCTCAAACAAGTTTTTGGCAAAAAAACACCTGATATCCCGAATTGGGTGAATTTGATTTATCAAAAGTCTTGAAAATAGTGTTGTTTAAAAGGCTTTTGAGAAATGGAGTTTGAATTATTCTATTGGCGAATGTGCTGTTAGGTTAATATTAATCAAACTCAGTTTATATACGTCCCTCCTTGCATTTGCTGATTACAAAAGGATGAGCTGCATCCTTTCGTATTTACAGCAAATAAATATCAGAATATAAAGCCTCCTTTTGGTATGATTACAATCATTACTATTAGGGGGCTTATTCGCGTGTTTAGATAGCTTGTACTATTTATCTTAGTAATGAATTTAAAGTCTAGTCAATCGTTTAAAAAATAGGTATATAACTATCTGATTGGCAAATTGATATTACTAAAAATAGAAGTATGATTTCACCTAAATTATCTTTAGCAATACTCGCATTGGTAGGAGTAAGTTGTCAAAATGCTCCCCAACCAGCGTCTCAAAAAAGTGTAACCGAGCCCACGCCAATTGTAACTGAAAACCCTATGAATAACGGGTATGAATTAATGGCTCAAAAGTGTTTTATCTGTCACTTTGAAAAAATGGATACCGCCAAAAAGGCTAAAATGATTGCACCACCGATGGTGCGGGTGCAAGAACATTACAAACCTAATTATGCCACCAAAGAAGCCTTTGTAGCTGCGGTTACCGAATGGGTTTCTCATCCCAATGTGGAGCAAACCTTAATGCCGGGTGCAGTGCGAAAGTTTGATGTAATGCCTCTGCTTATGTACGACAAAACGGATATTGAATTAATTGCAGCTACCTTGTTTGATATGGATTTTGGCGACCTACCCACCATGAATATGCATGGTGGAGTAAAATTGAATAAGGGTGCCAAATGGAAAGTAAGTGCCAACACCGTGGCCCGAATGGATGCAGTGATAAAGGAATTAACCGTTTTTGAATCCAACGAATTGGCGGGTTATCATCAATTGGGTAAAAGCGTGTTTGACGAAGCTAAAATGATTTTGTTGGAGGATAATTACTCGGATGAACTATTCAACGAGTTGCATTATTTTTTTGGTGGAGTAGAAGGAAATATGCATTTATTGGTTTCTGCCAAAAGTGTAGAAGACGCCAAAATCCAACAGAAAATTTTGCATCAAAAATTCAATGAATTCCATTCTTATTTTGAAGAATGATGATTGAAAGTAAATTGATTTGAAACATTGAAAAGTCACTTAGGAGTTAATTATCTGTGACTGTTTTACTTCCAAAAAGCATACGGATTAAAACGGACTCTTGTACGCTTCTAATGTAGGCCAATTTAAATCACGTGCATTGATAATTGGGTTTTTGGTTGCCCATTCTTTACCAAAACTATCAAATTTAATACCTTCATCATGTGAGGGTTGGTGCATGGTTGTAGTTAAATAGGTCATCATGGTATGATCCTCTAAACTTTCAAATCCGTGTGCCATTCCTTTGGGAATATAAATTGCGCGATGATTGTCGCCACTTAACTCAATACTGGCATAATGGCCGTAGGTAGCAGAATCTTTGCGAATATCCAGAATTACATCAATGAGGCTTCCATTGGTGCAATAAACCAATTTGTCGTGATCGTAAGGTGGAGTTTGAAAATGCATTCCACGTATCACGCCTTTGTTATTGATAGAGTAGAAACTTTCTTGAAAATTGGTATTTAAACCTATTTCTTCAAAACTCTGCTTGTGAAAGGTTTTTACAAATCCACCTCGGTTGTCTTCAGCATGAAATAAATCGATGACAAATAGCCCGGCAATATTTGTTTTACGGATTTTCATTCCTTTCCAATTTTAGTAAAGTATTCTTTGACTTGATTCTTAGTTTTTTCGCCCCATTCACCTGCTGGCGTTTTATACCAATCTATGGTCCACGAAACGGTATCGGTAGCATTTAACATGGGTTTCCAGCCTAGCGTTGATTTTGCTTTGTGGATGTCTAATTTTAGCAAACCTGCTTCATGGCGTTGACCTTCCACTTGCTGAATTTCGTATTCACCGCTGCCCCAAGTTTTAATCGCTATTTGAATGAGTTGCTCTACCGTTAATTCATTTTCTGGTTCCGGTCCGAAATTAAATGCATCTGCAAATTTCACTGGGTCTTGCGCCATTCTAGCTCCTAAAAGCAAATACCCAAACAGTGGGTCGAGCACATGTTGCCATGGACGTACCGCATTTGGATTACGTAAAATAAGTTTTTCGTTTTCACCTAAGGCCCTCGCTAAATCAGGAATAATTCGTGACTCATTCCAATCACCACCACCAATCACGTTGCCACTTCTTACGGTAGACATAGATTTTTTGTGTTCCGAATAATTAGCTGGATTAAAAAATGAAAGTCGGTACGATTGACTCACAATTTCGGCTGCTGCTTTGGAAGCCGAGTAGGGGTCGTAGCCGCCTTTTGGTTCATCTTCGGTATAGGGTTCCAATCGTTCTTTATTCTCGTAGACTTTGTCGGTAGTGATATTTACCATCACACAAGGTTTTTGAAGCTGCTTAAACGCATCCAATACATGAATGGTTCCCATCACATTGGTATTCATCGTACCCACCGGATCAGTATAGGAAGGAAGTACCAATGCTTGAGCGGCCATGTGTATCACAAAATCTGGTTGAAAATCTAATATTGCGTGTTTAACACGTTCGGTATATTGAATATCTCCAATAATAGATTCGCACAACGCATCGCCATTTACTTGATAATATAAATCCTTTTGCGTTTCAGGTTTAAGCGAAAAACCCATTACTTCAGCGCCTAATTCCTTTAGCATTACCAAAAGCCAAGACCCTTTAAATCCAGTATGTCCGGTTAGAAAAACCTTTTTTCCTGCGTATGTTTTTTTGAGTAATTCTAGCATGAACTTAGTGACTTACCAGTTTTTCCATTTAGGGTCTGAATCCCAAAACTTGTTTAAATCTTGGTTATCGCGAAGGGTATCCATACACTTCCAAAAACCGTTGTGTTTGTACGAAACTAATTCGCCATCTTTAGCTAAATCTTCTAGCGGTTGACGTTCCCACATCATATCGTCTGCACCTGCGTGTAGGTATTTAAATACCTCTGGTTTCAAAATGAAAAAACCACCATTAATCCAAGCCCCGTCTTCTTTAGGTTTTTCCACAAATTTTTGGACTACGTTGCTTTCGTCTAATTCAATCACTCCAAATCGGCTACCGGGTTGCACAATACTCATCGTACAAATTTTACCGTGGGCATGGTGATACTTTAGTTCTTCTTCCATATCAATATCGCATACGCCATCTCCGTAGGTGAGCATAAACTCTTCGTTGCCTACGTAGGGTTCTACTTGTTTTAAGCGACCTGCTGTCATGGTTTCTAAGCCGGTATCGACCAAGGTAACCGTAAACGATTCGGATTTGTTTTTGTGTACTTTAACTTGGTTACTTTCTAAATCAACCGTTACATCGGCATTGTGGTAATAGTAGTTCAAGAAGTACTCTTTTATCATGTAGCCTTTGTAACCCAAGCACACAATAAATTCTTTGTGACCGTACGATTCATACATTTTCATGATGTGCCAAAGAATAGGTTTTCCACCTATTTCAATCATTGGTTTTGGTCTAAGATGTGATTCTTCTGAAATTCGGGTGCCTTTACCACCTGCAAAAATGACTACTTTCATTTACATTTAATTAAGTCCACAATACGGAACGTTACTCAGCAAATATAACATATTGGGTACCGATTAAAAGCGCCCAGGGTTTAATAAATGTTAGGATTTTAAAATATTTTTAATTTAGAATTTATTGTTTCATAAAGCGAAGTGTTTCATGCTTCGTTTGGTTTTCTAATTTAATGAAATACATTCCTTTAGGTAGCTTACTTACATTTAATTGAGCCGGGCTCAAGGTAGGTGAAACTAGGACTGTTTTGCCCGAAAGGTCGATGATTGTTACTTGATAATCGGTAGCATTTAAGGCTAAATGAACACTGTTAATTACCGGATTCGGATAAATGCGGTTGGTAGAGCTCATTTCATTTTCCGTAATTCCAACCAATGAATTGTCTTTAAAAATAGCAGATGTAAGTCGCCCTTGCTGCTCGGTAAGGGTTAAAACAGGAAATCCTTCACCGGGAGCATACCATTCATAAACGGTTTCGGTAGATGGGATTCGGATTCCAAAGTTTAACTGTTGAATGTAAATAGTATCAGATTTTACGATATTTGTTTTTACACGTAGGGCATTGAAAATACCAGCAGGTGTTTCAATTGTACCCCATCCATCTACCATATACGACAGTGTACCATCCTGACCCTGAGTACCAAAAGCAGGAATGGTTAATAGGTAAGAATATGTATCGGTGTTGGTGTTTAAAAAAGCAAGTGGCAGTTTTAGTTTGATTTTGGTGTCGGTGTATTTTGTTGGAATGGGTAGTTTGGAAACAGTGGTGCCTAATCCGACTTCGGTCCATTCGCTAGCAGAATTTTTGGAAAACAAATAGTTATTCGTCATTTTTAAAACCCCTCCTAAATTTACATCAGGACTATATTTGGCTTCGGTGGCTTTGTAAATTTGGTCTAAAGGGTTATTGAACAAAAATTGATATAAAAATGGTGTTTGAGAAACGGTGTTATACACTAACGTATCTCTAGAATCGGCTTGTAAACCGGTATAAATCCATTGTTGGTATGCACCTGTTTCGGTAACATCAATGGTAGGATTATTTTGAGTAGAACGATAGTAGGAAACTCCCGGTTGAGGTAAATCAGTGGAAGTAATAGTGATTTGTGAAAATAACGAACCAGTAGTAAGCAATGAAATGAACAGAAATAGATACCTCATAGGGATTGTTTTCACAATGATACGATAAATAGAAATGAAAAAAACCGTTTTGATTAGGGTCAAAACGGTTTTTAGAAATCTAATGCAAAGGCTTCCTCCCTTTGCATTAAAATGAAAATTTGAACAACAAATGTAGCAGAAGCGGTGTTTAACAGCAATAGGGGCTAACCCCTAAAAATGAAATGAGGCTGACTTTAAAGACTCGTGAAATTTGGAATAGGGGTAGTGTGCACTAAAAAGCATTACCCATGCTCACGTAAAATCCATGACTAAGTTTTGGCTCGTAACCTTGTCCGTAATCAAAGCGAACAAATAATCTTTTTTCAGGTTGAGGGTATACCCAAAGCCCAATGCCATAAGCTATTCTAGTATTTTTATAGGTGTCTAAGTAATCATGTCCTACACCTCCAATGCTACCAAATGCGGCTGCCGAAAAGTACTGGAGAAATCTACTACTTCTAAATTCAGTTTGCACCACATAACTATTTAAATCTCTAAATATTCCGTACCGATAACCGCGCATATTGTATTCGCCACCTATAATAGCGGTGTGATTAAAAGCTGGAGAGCCAAAATGAATTTCATTTGCAAATTGAATGGCCACCACGTGTTTTTTGAATAGCGGAATGTATTTACGGATGTCAATTAAAAAAAGCTGGTCCTTAAATGTTGCTCCAATTAATGGGTCGCTGATACTCAACGAAACCTCCGAATACCACCCTTTTGTGGGAGCATAAATATAATTTCTACTATCGTAATTTAACACAATTCCCAACGAGGAATTAACACTACCTTGATAGCCCACAGGTTGCTCGTTTTCCAATACTCCATTGGGTTCCGTATGTTTCATGGTTGTGTTTTGATACGAATACCGAATACCATAAATGTAGGTCCGTTTAGATCGTATTAATACATCAAGCTTTATTCTGGGATAGGTGGCATTAAATAATTCAAAGGTTTCACCCGTGTGATTGTTGCCATAACCGGCATACACATCAGGGTATTTGTAAAAGCTAAATTCCCCACGAACGAGGTAATTCCGATGAAAATTTATTTCGTGTTTTATAGAAACAAGAAATTGCTTGTTTAGGGTATAGTTTGCCGATAAACTCACAAAACTATTTTTTAGAACACTATCGCCATGAGTGGTTTTAAAAATGGCTAATCCGCCTGCTCCAAAACCAAAATTGGTTTCGGGAGTATAAAAAAGGGTGGGAAATAACTGAATAGATTCATTGGGGTGTGTAGGGGAATTATCCAGTTTTGATTCAAATTCTTGGTGGACTTTTTCTCCAGTATTCTGCTCCTCCTGCGCCAAAAGTCCGTTTTGAAAGACTACCAGAAACCCTATTAGAACAAATAGATTGACTTTAAAAAATGGAGATGTGAATTTAATCTGGCTTATCATTCTGATGATACAAGGAATTCAATTCTGTGAAATTACCTTGCCCCAAAATAGCTTTAAATAATAGACACTTGCAAGAATTACGGGCTGAAAGTTTAAATTTTGGCGCAAAAAAAAGCCGAACCAAGACCATTGGTTCAGCTTACGAATTATTTTTTTGAAACTACGGAATCGTAATTTGAGTCAACGTACCACTTGTGAAAGTCTTGGTTTCTTTTGAAGCATTGATAGTAATGAAATTAAATTTCCCATCAAATTCGGTTCCAGTACTATTTACAGATGTAATTTCAACCTCCCCACTAATAGCAGAGTAGATGTCGGTCATAAAATCATTTCCATTGGTAAATATCGCTGTATTGGTAGACACATCAATAGGGTATGTACCTACCGCTAAATCTACCAAACTAATAATGACCGATTCGTTGGCTTTTATTCCGGATATAATAAAATGAGTACCAGAATTGGTAGTGGTTACCGTGGTAGTTTTCCAATTGGTACCATCAATACTTACTGAAATTCCCTTGGTGTTGGTGGCTGGTGTTTCAGTGGTGTCTTTTTTGCAACTCTCCGTAAATAATAGGCTTCCAAGAAGGAAAAAAGTTAAAAAGGTGAATTTAGATTTCATAGTTTTTTAATTAATAGTGAATAAAACCAAAAATAAATGGTCTTTACCCACAATAAACTGACTATGATTTCTTCATTTCATCGAGTTGGATACTGATTTTCTCCCAGTCTGACATAATATTTTCTAAATCTCGTGATTTGTCGGCATGCTTCACGTATAGTTCTTGCGGATTGGTATCAGCCGTTTCTGAAAGTTCTTTTTCGATAGCTGCAATTTCAGTTTCTAATGAATCAATTTTACGTTCCGCTTTTTGAATATCCTTTTCCAACTTTCGAATGGCTTTTTCTTTGGCTTTTTTGTCTTCGTACGAATCCTTTTGGTTTAAATCTGGTTTTTGCTTTTGGGCTTTTTTTGCTTGTAATGATTTTTTGTCATTTCCAGTGGCTTCAAATTCTCTAAAACTGTCGGACTCATGCTTACGTAAAAAATCGCTAATAGGGCCTAAATGCTCCTGTACCTTTCCATTAATAAACTCGAAAGTTTTATCCGTAAGTCCATCTAAGAAATCCCTATCATGCGAAACCACTACAAGGGTTCCATCGTATTCCAATAAGGCTTTTTTTAGCATCTCTTTACTCGCAATGTCCAAGTGGTTGGTTGGCTCATCCATCACCAATAAGTTTCGCGATACTAATAACATTTTGGCCAAGGCTAATCTGGATTTTTCTCCCCCCGATAGCACTTTCACTTTCTTGTCCATGTCGTCTTCCTTGAACAAAAATGTACCAAGTAACCCACGCATTCTAGCCGGATTAGTCCATTCATTGGTGGCTATGTTTTCAATGGTTTGGTACACGGTAATGTTGGTGTCAAGCGTGTTTTCTTGCACCTGAGCGTAATAATTCATCTCCACATTATGCCCTAGGGTGATAGATCCTTCATGTTTTTCGTGTTCGCAAAACAATTTCAGAAACGTAGATTTACCCATACCGTTTTGACCTACTAAGGCCACCTTTTCTCCTCGGTTAACCTCCAAGTTTACATCCGTAAAAATTTGGTTTGGGCCATAGGCTTTAGCCACTTTATCGGCTTTTAAAACCACTTGTCCGGCACGTTTAGCATTGGGAAAACGGAACTGAATACTACTATTATCTACAATATCTACTTCAATTCGTTCTACCTTATCCAATTGTTTTTGTTTGGATTGAGCGGCTTTGGCCTTGGTGGCTTTGGCTTTAAATCGGGTAATAAATTTTTCTTGTTGCTTAATGTAATCCTGTTGGTTTTTCTGAGCACGTAATTGTTGGCCGATACGCTCTTCTCGAAGAACTAAATAATTGGTGTACGCCACTTTGTAATCGAAGGTTTTTCCCATCACAATTTCAATGGTTCGATTGGTCACGTTGTCTAAAAACATTTTATCATGCGAAATCATCATAATGGCTCCAGAATAATTACTTAAGTATTCTTCCAACCAAATAATGGCTTCAATATCTAGGTGATTGGTAGGCTCATCGAGCAATAATAAAGTAGGTCGAATCAATAAAAGTTTTGCCAATTCTACCCGCATTTGCCAACCCATACTAAACTGGGTCATTTTCATTTGCAATTTGTCGCGGGTGAATCCAAGACCCATTAAAATCTTTTCGGCATCACTTTCCGGATTTCCGTGGTCAATGATGTTTAAACGGTCATGTTTTTCGGTTAGGTCATGAATCAAATCATGGTAATCATCGCTTTCATAATCGGTTCTAGTTTCTAATTGATGGTTGATATGTTCAATCTCTTCTTTAATTTTATTGGCTTCTTCAAAGGCACTAAGCGCTTCTTCCAAAACCGTTTTATTGGATTGAAACATCAATTCTTGTGCTAAATACCCCAAACTTTCATCGTTAGAGATGGTCACCGAGCCAGAATCCAGTTTTTGACGGCCCATGATAACCTTCATTAAAGTAGATTTACCTGCACCATTTTTTCCTACCAAACCAATGCGGTCTTTCGGGTTAACTAAAAAGGAGATGTCTTTAAATAAGTCGATTCCTGAAAATGAAACTGTGATGCCGTTTATACCAATCAAAATATGTGTTTTTAAGCTTTTTACCGAAACGGCAAATTTAGTGTAACCCATACTTTTATCGTATCAAAGAAATTCGATATTTAACGTACATTTGAAGCCTCAAAAAAATCCCATTATATGAAAAGGTTATTTGTATTATTTTCACTACTTCCGGCATTTGCTTTTGCACAGCCTTTTAGTATTTCTAATGAGTCTTTAGACTTTCAATCCGTTTATTATACCCATCTGGATAGTATCAGCATTACTTTGGATAATTCAACTGGTTATGATGTGGGTGTAACTGGAGTGGACGTTTTTTCTATTTATGGAAAAAAGCCCTTTTTTGTAAAGGATTCTGTCTTTACCATGAATGCAGGAACTAGCCATGCAATTTGGGTGTATTTTGAGCCAGAGCAAAACATTTTACACCAAATGGTGGCGGTTTTAAAAACAGACTTTCGGGGTGATTACGTAATAAACCTTACAGGGAAAGGGAAGTTTTTGAATTCGTATTATTCTTCTACCTACAACAAAAATGAACAGGATTTAAAATCAGCTTTAAAGGTGAGGTTAGCGCAAGGTTTTGTCCAACATTCTTACAATGCATCAAGAGATGAAATGTATGGAACTTTGGATAATGTGAATGGCGATGTAACCTGTGTATATACGGGCAGAGTAGCTACTTTTAATACAAGGTCGGGTGCAAATTCAAATAGTTTTAATACTGAACATACTTTCCCGCAAGGCTTTTTTAATAAAAACTTACCGATGCGAAGTGATGTGCATCATTTATTTTCTACCGATGTAACTGCAAATGGGAGAAGAAGTAACCTCCCTTTTGGAGTAGTTTCCGGTTCGCCAACTTGGAGTGTGGGTGGATCTAAATTGGGTGGCGGCAAATTTGAACCCCGTGACGACCATAAAGGTGCTGTGGCTCGCGCCTTATTTTACTTTGTGATTCGTTACCAAGATTATTCTAATCATGTGCAAGGTCAAGAAGCTATTTTGAGGACTTGGTTTAACCAACATGCGCCATCAGCTAAAGAAATTCAACGAAATAACGAAATCTACACCTTCCAAAATAATCGGAATCCATTCATTGATTACCCGCAATTTTTAAAACGAATTAATAAAATTGTAGGTACATCCATCGCACCTTCAGTAAAGTCACTATACGTGTCCAGAAATGAAATAGATATGGGCGCTAGTATTGATAGTACTAAATGGACGCTAAGTGTTGTAAATACCGGAAATGATACAGTGAACCTTACGAATTTTGCTATTTCAAATACAGCAAATTATAGCTTTGCACAATCCATGAACGATGTGAGTTTGCTTCCCGGAGAAGGAATGGAAATCGTTCTTGTTGTAACGCCAACCTCCAATGCAACGGTGGCTGAGCAACTCACATTCAAAACCGATGCAACGGGTATGGCAACGGTTACCGTAGATTTAAAAGGAAACTGGGGACTAGTATCCACTCTAGAATTAGCTAATGCAAAGAACCCAATGGTGTATCCAAATCCTGCGACACATAATTTTGTTGTTTCTTGGGAAAACCAAGCTAGATTTGATGTGGAAATTTATTCTGTACTGGGCGAATTGATGCATTACGAACAAGTCAATAATTCACGAACTCAAATAAGTACAGCTCACTTGCCTATGGGAGTTTATATAGTGAAAACCATTTCTGGTGATGTATCTAAAAAAGTAATGTTGGTTGTAAAATAAGCGAGAATAATGAATACCAAACTTACTAGGCTTGTAAATTAGAATATTAAACACGCTTAACTAAGGCTTAAACGGTCACCTCCAATTCCTTTTGGCAGCAAAACTTGGTATTCTTCAAAACGATGTTCACGAATGGGGCTTACTTGCGGGTCGGAAGAAAAATAGAGTAGAAGACATGGCGAAATAGCTTTGTATTTGGCCACATACTCATACCCTGTAAGTTCATTGTTTTTTATGCGTTGTTTAATTTTATTGTGATACGGGTACATATTATTTCTTTGATATTAAGATGTTTAAATAAATCTTAAATCCATTAAATAATTAATCGAACGCCACCCAAATCTTCTACTTTATATTGAAACTTATTACTTGGAGAGCCAATAAACATGAAGTTGATTGGAATATTCCATTTATCCGATAATTTTTGAATTAGTTGAGGCGAGAATTTACCTTCTTCCACCACAAATTCAATTTCAATTTCTGGGTATTCACGATTCAGAAAATCAATTTCTTCCGTTAGTTTACTGGGTAATTTAAATGTATCATTTACAATGATTACAATTTTGATTTTTTTGGTATGTTCATTCTTAGTGATATAAAGCATTACTCGGTTTAAGGTTGCTATATTATCTCCTTTGGTGAAGAATACAAATTCTTGCCCGTTAATGCTATCAATAGTTTGTTGAATGTTTCTATCTAATTTGGCTATATATCTTCTAACTGGATTGAAAATTGCATCAATAACCGATAATACTAATTTTAATAAAACGGTTCTATTCAACATCATTAGAATAAAAAGGATGGAGGGAACGAAATAGTATAAAAACACGCTAATGTTACTAGCCGCGCCATCTTTTGCTGGCATGGTAATATTACCCACTAGCGCAAAAATAACAGCGATAATTGCCACAATTACAGAAAGCCATGGTGCTTTTTCGTCTCTAGGTAAGCTACTTCGTTTTACTTTCAAAAGGATGTTTCCGATACCGAATAATGCCATCACCGATAGGAAAGAGATGGTATAAACCCCTGCTAATAATTTCACATTCCCATTGGTAATTAATAACACAGATACCGAAAGTATTAGAAACATAATAATGATGCGATACGAGCTACCTCGTTTATTCTTTTTCAAGAAATAGGGAGGCATAATTCGGTCTAAAGTCATTCGTTCTAAAAGTCCGGTAACCCCAACAAAACTAGTTAATACCGCTCCACTTAATACCAAAAACGCATCGATAGAAATTAAACTAGCTACCCATTCTCCGCCTACATAATTACCCATTTCAATTAGCAACGTGTTTTGAAAATTTTCTCCTTGCAATACCGGTATAGCAAATAAAGCCAAAGCAAAAACCGCCATTAGTGGGTTGATGATACTTACAATTCCCCACATATTTCTTAAAGTTTTCGGAAAAACGCCTTTTTCTTGTTCTTCTACAAAGTTGGCCGAACTTTCAAATCCAGAAACGCCTAACATGGAGGCTGCAAATCCTAGAAAAATTGCTTTGGTTACACTTCCTGTACCTTCAAAGTACCAGTTTTGGAATAGGATGTCAACCCCATTTTGTAGTAAGAAAAAGACTATGAACCCACTCAATATAACCAGTGAGGAGAGGTGAAAAATAAAAATACCGATAGCCACCTTAGCCGATTCAGAAATACCGCCAATAGCCAAACCAGCGAATAACGCTAAAAGGCCTATGGTTACAGGAATAATTGGCATTCCAGGAATTAAGTGATGCAAATAATGAATTGCTTCATTACTAGAAATCACGGCTGTGGCCATATAGGATAGCAGCGTAAGTGTGGCCGCAAATGATGCGGTAAATTTACTAGTGGTATTTAACAAGGCGTTATACGCGCCACCATTTAAGGGTAAGGCACCAACTACCTCGCCATAAATTTTCCGAAAAAGAAAAAGTACCAGCGATACTATTAGTAGGGTAATCCAAGCATATTGTCCAGCAAATGCAATAGCTAAAGCGGACACATATAAAACGGACGAACTAATATCATTCCCACATATTGCTGTAGATGCAAGCTGATTTAGTTTACTCTTTGTTTCTATTATTTTTTTCAATTGAATTGTTTTTAAGAATATTGAATCGTCTTTATTAAAACGTCTCAAAATTACTGAACTTTTTTATACGTTATTCTTTAGATTTCATTAAAAAGTGTAACAAAATAATTATCTTCCTATTTCATTTTAATTTGGCTGATAATGATGGAGATAACCCTTGTGATACATGGTATATTGTTACAAATAATAGAAAGCTATTGGTTACCCATAAAACATATTTCAGAAACATTGCCAAGCATGCTTTTTACTCAAATAAACCGAGTAAAAAATATGAATTACAAATATTTGATTGCGTAATTGGACCGTTATTTATTTTGAGTATTCGTTAACGTGTCATTCGATTTTAAGTGAAGATCCATTTGCGGAAATGGAATAGAAACTGAATTCGCGGCAAATTTTCGATTTATGCTTCTTCTAATATCGCTTTTCACTTTATTAATTCGGAAAATTTTAGTACTGAAAAAGAGCACCTCCAAGTCTAAGGATGAATTACCAAAACTCATTAGTCGTGCTTCGGTGCGTGATTTTTCAGATACATCAGGGTGTTCTGAAGCACTTTCTTCTAGCAATCGAATAACTAAATCAATATCGCTTCCATAAGCTACACCTACCTCAATCCTAAATCGCGTTTCTTTGGTTTGATGACTCCAGTTAATTACCTTACTAGTGGTGATAGACGAATTCGGTATTATGACTGAAATATCATCTCTATTTAGTCCCGTAGATGTACGTAGTCCGATGCTTTGAATTTGCACTACATCACCATCAATTTCTAATACATCATCTATTTTAATGGACTGTTCAGATAGTAAAATTATTCCAGAAAGAATATCATTAAACGTTTGTTGTAGCCCTAATCCAACACCCACCAATAATGCAGCAGAACCCGCTATCAATACGGTAACTTCTATCCCAATGGATTCTAAAATAAATCCTATTGAAATGATCCAAATAACGTATCTAACAATTTGAAATAATGCGTAGGTTGACCCTTTGTCGAAATTTCTAACGTGTGTGGCGCGATATATCGCTTTTTGCATGAGCCAAAGCACCAGTTTTGTGCTGAAGAAAATAACAAGGATGCTAACCAAACTATATACTCGTATCTGATATGCTCCGATATTAATTAATTCGAAATTTAAGAACTCTATTATTTTATCCATGAAACATTGATTTTTCGATGCGTATTGATTGAAAAAAAACGGGCTAAAATAACGCCTACGGTATGGAATCAGCTAGCTGTTTTTTACCGTGTAAAAATACTGCGATTTACATAAATATAACTACTCCAAATTAATTATTAAGTAACCAAGCTTCTGCAGAATGGGTGGTAGAAAAAACGTTGAAATTGTATTTAGGGTTCTTTGCAAAATCTTTGTATAAAATAGAAATAGCCGTGTTTTTAGGGTCAACTACCACAATTGCATCGGTAATACTATCGTATTTTTCTAACGACTGTTCGTTTTCACTAATGATGGTTTCCACATCGTGAATGGAAAAGTCAAAAATGGCAAATTTCGCATCCGTCATAATGGTTAAATGCCGAGGGTATTCTTGGTTGTTTTTGGTTACTCGTATGTAATCAACCACCTCTTTTAGGGTAACAAATTCCGTAAATTTTGTTTCTAGAATATTGGTATATGTATTAAAATTCGTTGAAATCATTTCATCTTTATTACATTACAAAAGTAAGGCGGTTTTGGGGGTTAAAACCTGATGTGAAACAGGAAAAAATAGTGGCTTAGCTCATGATTATAATTGTAATATGTTTGTTTTCAGTATATTGTAAGGAGTTTAATCTGAGGGATTGGGTTAAGAAAAGCTAGTTATTTATTAAAAACTGCTAGTAACCATCCTGTCTTTTGGAATTCTAGTAGCGACTTTTGTAGGATTGCTCCCAATTATAATTACGGGCAGTTCACCTCTTCGGTTACATTTTTAAATATATTCCATATCGAATGACTCATTTGTTTTGGTGAAATGTTGCATCTAATAATTTGTTTCTTGGTTTTAGCGCATATTCTTTGGGTTACTTGAATGTAGAGCGTCATATAATGCTTGGTGAAAAAGCGGTCGTAAACGCGCATTTCACCTGTAAATCCATTTGGTGTTTTGTGGAATGTAGTTATTGTTTTTTCCAATTTTGAATTAGGCTGATTTCCGGATGGTGGAGCGTCATTTACGCCCATTAATCCATCGTAATATAAATTGAAATTATGCGTCAAACTTTCCTCGGTCATGGGTTGTATTTGGTCGATATACCACACAAATGCATACGTCCAAAACGCCTCACTGGTAGAATCAGACCAATGCGGAGCAAAGCGCAAGTCTTCAATTCCGGTAAATTCAATTTCACGTGCAAACCCCAGTGGAAATGGAATTATTTCGGCTATCCAATTATTGGGAGCTACCAAAACGGAATCATGTTCTGTAGCAAATCCTACTAAAGTGAGTATGCTTAACAGGACGGTGCAAAGAATATTTCTAATCATAAATGTGTTTTAATCTGCTTTAAAAGTAAGGGTAATTGATAACAATCATATAAGGACACACCTGTGCTACAATTTTTCACTTAATTCCTTCACTTTGGCATACCAATTATTCCAATCCATTTTTTTGGATTCGAAATCAGTTGCAAACGGACCTGCCACCACTCGAAATTGTGTGGATTGGGTATCTTGATTCTGACTCATAAAAAATTTCTCTACGTATTGGACTCCGTCTAAATCGTAATCAATTTGAAAATAGGTGTTTTCCCAAGCGATGGTGATGTGACCTTTAGCGATGATATCTCCCGCTTTATTTTTGATGTACACCATCGGATTTTCTTTCCAATCCGATTCCATCATTGTATTTTCATTAAGCGCTGCGCCTAGCTCTTTTGCATACTTCGGATTTGTGATTACTTCCCATATTTTTTCTGGGGTGGTTTTCAAATCGGTGTTGATGGCTACAAATGGCGTAGCGCCCATTTGCTGAACTTCCGTATCCGATAAAAAAGCGATTTCGCTATACCATGCCGACCCATTTCCACCATTGAGGTAGCGGAAACCAACCACAGTATCGTTGTCCACCTCCACGGCTTGAATGACCACGATAACCTCATTCTTTTGGGTGTTTTTGTTGTAATACCTAGCCACTTTTGGTAAGGTAATATCCACCGGTTTTGCCTCTGGGTATTTTTCCGAATCGAAGTAGAGTAGTGAGGTGCCATTTCGCGTTTCTTCTCGGGTGGGTAATCTGCCTACCACTACTGGAATGGTATGAAGTTCAGCTAAATCTACCGCAGGAAATCCGCCTAAGTTATCTGGGCAATACCAACCGCCATACTCGTTGGTGGGTTTTTCAACCGTTTTTTTAACTGGAGTAGCCTCCGTTTTCGTTTTTTCTATAAAATTGGATTCGTCATTTTGGGCACATGAGGTTAAAATTCCCAGTTGGGTAAATGCCATTATTCCTATCGTTTTTGCAATTCTCATCGTGTATAATTTATGACCATTTTGATGATAGCCAGGTTCGAATATTTAATTTTTCACAAAATACATCACAGGTATAGTCCCAAATTTAAATGAAATGTAAAGATTGTGAATGGCTTGTTAAATAAAGGGTTTAGGACTCAAAATAGTCCAGAATCACACTAAAATTGGATAAAGAGGAAACTATTATTTCCAAAACAATAGAGTGGAAGGGTTTCCTAAAAATTAATTTTAAAGAATATGAAATTACCGATTCCGAACAAATCTATTTTGTACCACTTTGTCCAGATAGATTTTTGAATTCACACATTCAAAATCTAATTTTTTTGGTAAATTGGCGAATAAAGGTATTCCGTCTCCCAATAAATAGGGAATAAGCGTAATGGTGATTTCGTCAATCAAATCTTCTCGCAAAAAACTTTGAATGGTTCTACCACCATCTATATAGAGGTTTTTAAATCCTTTGGAATGAATGTGGTCAAGAATTTGCGTCAATTCGCCTTTCACTAATTCCACTTTTCCGTTGAATTTTTCAGGAAGGCTGGTCAAGGAATTACTAAGTACAAAAACCGGTATTTGATACGGCCATTCCATATCAAAACCGCACACAATTTCAAAAGTGGTGCGTCCCATTATCAAAGCATCTATTCCGGTCATAAACTCGCTATAGCCCATATCATCATTGTCCGGATTAGGAATAGCGTGCAACCATTCAATTCCTCCATTCGCATCGGCTATGTAGCCATCTAAACTAGTGGCAATAAATACTTTGTTTTTCATGGGTGTACTGTTTAATTTTTTAGAGCGTTTAATTTATCTTGTTTTTTGGAATAGGTCCATGCTCCAAAAGCTAAAATACTATATAGTATGATTATGGCTAACATCTGTTCCCATTTGGTGGTAAACTCATAGTATAAAATAAGAATGCCGCCTAAAGCCAAACCCAAAATGGATAAACCGGTAAGAAAACGGGATGAGTTTGTCTTTGTGCGTATTTTATAATTTGCCACCGCCATTAATAGCGATACTAATAGAAAGGTAATACTACCAAATTCAAGGATTAATTCAAGCCCACCGACTAATATTAAAATACTGGCCATTAGAGCCATTCCGATGATAGCATTTTGAGGACTGTTATTCTTTCGTATGGATAACCAATGTGGGAAATACCCATCTTTTGCAATCACCGACATTTGCCTAGATGAGCCAAAAACGGTTCCACTAATTGCGCTACTTGTGGCTAGAATAGCACCCAGAATAACAAGGTTAGTTCCAAGACTTCCCAGCACATTTCCGGCTCCTGCAGCAAGGGCATACTCTTTATTTTTTATTATTTCTTCGGTAGGAATAGCGAATAAAGCACCGGTAGAAATGACCACATAAATGAGTACAGCTAAACTAATGGCGGCATATATGGCTCTAGGAATATTCTTTTCGGGTTGCGTCATTTCGTTTACCGCATTAATTACTAATTGAAACCCTTCGTAGGCTACAAAAGTTAGGGAGGCAACAATTAAAATGGAAAAGGCACTAGAGTTATCAGCGTCTAAGGCCATGTTGTCTATAAAGGTTCCAAAATCGGTGGTGCCATGCTGCATTAATACTACCGAGATAACCGTTAATACAACCAATTTGGTGTAAACCATCACGTCTTCAATTTTGCCCATTCCATTCACACTCCATACATTAATCAACGTAAAAACACCAATGACTCCAATGGCTATGGACTTTCTAATCCAAATATTATCGGCAAAATCGGTACTACTTATAGCATAAGACGAAAATGTGTAGGCATATAACGCCAAAGTACTTATGTATCCAAAAATGATAAACCAACCGATGGCTGAAGCTGAAAAATGAGAGTTAGGATAGGTGCGTTTGTAGAATGAATAGGTAGCGCCTTCATCCTTATAATATAAACCCAGTTTCACATAAGAATATGCTGCCAGCGAAGCGATAAGTCCGCCAATAATGATGGCAATGGGCGTTAAGTTTCCAATCATGGAGACAGAAATTCCCAGAATGGTGAATATTCCTCCACCTACCATTCCGCCCAAAGCGATGGCAATTAATTCGGTTAATCCTAAACTTTTATTTCTTTTTCTATGGATACTCATGAAATACGATAAAATAGAAATGTAATTTACGGTACGGTATTTACCGCAAAATGAAACCTTTTGATTCGAAACAGAGAATATAAATGGTCCAACAAAGGAAATGAAGAATGATAATAATAGACCTTCAAAACTCACCGTTTTAGTAGGCAAGTCGCATTAAATAAGCATAGGCAAAATGCCATCCATATTTACTTCCGAATCTTTGAATTGTTGCAATTCTCGCTGATTTAGGGTAGTGTTCAACTTTTTAAAGTCAAATGCATCCTTAAACATTTGATACGAATTTCGAATCATTTTTCGCAATTCTGCACGGTCAATATCTTCGTTAAAATCAATAACATACGAATGCTCTCCCGAAAACTCCAGAATCAAATGGTCTTCATAAGTGAATTTGGTAGTAAATCGTAAAGCAATTCCCTTCTTTTGAGAATTACGTTTTTTTTGGACTTCAAGCGATATCACATTTGGAATCAGTTGGGTTTCTTCTATTGGGCTAGGATATGGGGTATAATTCCAGATAGTTGTCTCCAATGCGGTTTGTTCAATCATGATTGTGTTTATTACGTAACAATAAAAATGTTGTTATTTAGATTGCAATACTACAATTTAATAGGGCAATATTTTATGGGGTAATCTCATTCTAATCCTCTTTTTTGGTAAATTTTCAATCACTAATTGTGGTTAGTGTATGGAGAAAATTTAAATAGAATAGGGGGTAATTTAGCAGGTGCGCAGATTTCGTAAAATGTATTAAATTAGTCCAAATCAATCAAAACAATTATTGTTCACAGTGGGATACCGCTAAACAAATTTAAATCAATCACAATGGGAGAATCTATAAAACTTGCCGCAGCACAACTTTCACCTGTGTTTTTAAATAAAGAAAAAACAATTGAAAAGGCGTGTAATGCCATTCTAGAAGCAGGAAAAAATGGGGCTAAATTGATTGTTTTTCCAGAAGCTTATATTTCAGGTTACCCAGATTGGGTATGGCTAATTCCAAATAGTAAAGGAGCTGAGCTAAATGAATTATACCTAAAACTGGTAGAAAATTCGGTTTCTGTACCCGATGAAAGCACCGCCAAACTATGCAAAGCCGCAAAAAGCGCAAAAATTAATGTAGTAATGGGAATGCACGAGCGGAACTCGGAAACCAGTAATGCTAGTTTGTATAACAGCTTATTATTTATTGATGAAAATGGGAGTATTTTAGGTAAACATAGAAAGTTGATTCCCACCGGTGGCGAGCGATTAGTTTGGAGTCAAGGAGAGGGCAATACGTTAGCAGCGTATGATACTAGTGCAGGAAAAATTGCGGGATTAGTATGTTGGGAAAATTTTATGCCTTTGGCAAGAAACACCATTTACGAATTAGGAACGCAAATATTAGCTGCTCCCACGTGGGATAAAAGCCCAAGTTGGTTGCAATCTATGCAGCACATTGCTAGAGAGGGCGGATTGTTCATTGTAAGCGCTTGTCAGGCAATAAAAATTGCTGATATTCCAAATGAATATGGATTTAGAGAATTGTATCCAGAAGGAAGAGATTGGATTAATAAAGGAAATAGTGCCATAATTGCTCCAAATGGCCAAGTTATAGCCGGGCCTTTAGAAGCAGAAGAGGGAATTTTGTATGCCCAAGTTGACCTAAGTGATATTATTAAAGCAAAACGAATGTTTGATGCTGTTGGACATTATGCCAGACCAGATGTGTTTTCGTTTGGTGTGAAGAAATAAGGGATGCAGTAAGTTTTTTTTACGGCTATTTTGATTGAAAGGCCAGAAAAATTAGACAGTAGATGTCTCAAAATATTCAATAATCTTTTTGGTGAAGAAAGAGGAAAGGCTACTTGCGGTGAGCTTAAAGTGCTGGAAACTAAATTGAAAGATGATAATTATTAAAAAATGGAGCTCGAAATATAGAAAATTCTTAATTTTAGCGTTTTAACACATGCCTATGCTTTACACAAACCATTAATTTTTCGTTTAAAGCGAGGAAGACCACCGTTTTTGAAAATATAAAAGAATAACCAATGTATAATAATTTTAAACCTAGTAATATGAAAAAATACACTAATAGAATTGTAGGAATGGCGATTTTGATGCTAACCATTGGCTGCGCCCTTGAATCTAAATTTGGATTGCCGAATGATGAGGCTATCCAAACGGAACTTATTGGAAAATGGAAACTTACCGAAAATGGGAAAGAAGAGGTATATGAAATTCTGAAAAAGGATGATAATTCGTACCGTTTAGTGGCACCGTTTGTTGATGGAGGTAAAGACCTAATGGCATACACTAAAACCATTAAAGGTCACACTATCTTAACTGTGATTCAAGAAGAATATGGGATTGTTTCTAATACTTTTTATGGTATCCATATAACCAAGGACCTTCTTGTGGTACATGCCGTAAATAAAAAAAATAGAACGCAAGACTTTGGGTCGGAAGCAGAATTGTTGCAGTTTTTTCAGGAAAATATTACGAATGAAGATTTCTTTGTGGACCCGTTAGATTTCATTCGAATGAAATCTAACGAATAGATGAAACCCAATACACCCATTGAACATGGTATGTTAGAACCTGTTTTTTATAGCATATCACGTATGCTTGAAAGAGCGTCTTATTACGGACTTCGTGCGCTTGTGGTGATGTATATGGTAAGTGATATTTTGCAAATGGACCGAACCGAAGCGATGCGTTTATTCGGTTGGGTGTCGGGGTTGCTTTTGGTTTCTCAGGTTCTCGGTGGGGTTTTAGGAGATTTAGTAATTGGGAATCGGTACGCTGTAATTGTCGGAGGGCTTTTTCAGGCTGCAGGGGCATTTGTTCTTTGTATTCCAACGATGTACGGACTTTATGGAGGGTTGGTTTTAATACTATTAGGAAGCGGATTATACGGACCTAATATTATTTCAAACTTTGGTAAGTTGTATTTAAAAAACACCAAATTACTAGATGCTGGATACACCACATTTTATTTAGCGGTAAATGTAGGTTCCTTTTTAGGGGTATTTATAGTTGGATATATTGGCAATTCGTATGGGTATGACTTTGGATTTGGCATGGCGGGAGTGCTGATGCTAATTTCGTTAATTCCAGTTTTATTTACAAAAAATAGAGTGTCCACTGATTCTTATCGAAAAGATTTACCATTTGCTTCTCGTGTCATCAAAATAGCTATTGCGTTGGTGGTGGTTAGTCTATTTTGGGGGATTTATGAAATAGCTAATATTCGAGTTTATGCCTTGCAATCGCAATTCAAAGTAATTCCATCTTTGGCTAGTTTAAATCAGTTATGGAGCTCTATTAATGTGGTTTTCATGATTCCCTTAGCCATACTAGCCAGTGTACTATGGCGCTACTTTTACAGTTCCTCCTTTTTTAAATTGATGCTTGGATTCGTTTTTGGCGTTATTTCCTATGGGATTCTATTCTTTATCCCATCGGTAGCTACCGAACTACATGCTGCTATCTTTATGATTTCTCTTTTGTTTTTGGCAGTTTCCGAAATTCATATAGCGCCCATTGCATTTTCTGTGCTTACTAGATATGGAAACCCCAAATACCTCGCTATTCTAGTTAGTTTGGCATTTATTCCCACCCGTTTATTCGCAGCCTTTTTTAGTTTGTTTAATGATTCCTTTTACAAGAATCCCATAGTAGCCGTTGAATTTGGGTTAATTTCAATGACCATTATTAGTATTGCACTTATCATGTATGTACTTATGGGTGGCAAAAATAAAGGGAGAACTGTCAGTAAATAGGATTAAAAAAAAAATAGAATAAAGATTGATACAGAATAATTAATCAGCTTTCAAAAAACTAATCACCTCACTTCTCCCGTAATCCGTTTCCAACCTACCACAAATGGGCACTTTTCTTAAAAGCTCCTTAAAAAGCATAGCTATAAATCAGACATAAGTATGACAAATATCAGAAATTCAACTTTAAATTAGTTGAAACTTTGAGTAGAAATCATTACTAAAAATGATAAAACAAGGTTTATTTAAAATTTAATGTCATGAAAAGATCATATTTATTTTCAAAACTTGTGTTAGCAATTGCATTAATTGCAGGAACAAGTACCATTTTTACTTCATGTAAAAAATCTGATCCAGCTCCTGTTGTAGATGCCGATTTGGTAGCTTACAATGCTGCAGATGGTGTGAATGGAGCTCGTCTATATGACCACGTATTAAACGCCAAACTGGTGAACGACTCAAAAATGACGGATCAGCCAAACTTTTTCAGATGTAAGTCATGTCATGGATGGGATTTAAAAGGACAATGGGGTGTGTTAATTAATAAAGCTCCTTCTGCAACTTATCCAAAAGTGGCTCCAGTAAATTTAATAGAAGAAGTTCGTGTAAATGATGGTATTCGCCAAATTTATGATGAAATTATAGGTAATCATGGTCGTGATCCTCTATCGGGTGTTTACGATGAAAATATGCCTAATTACTCTACCATTTTGACATCTAATGATGTTTGGGATTTGGTTAAATTTATCAAAGAAACAGCTCATCAAACAGACGACTTTTATACATTGAATACTACAGGATATTATCCTACTGGTACTAAATCATTTTCTGATATAGGTAAAAACGGTGATGCTGCCGCAGGACTAGTTACCTATAATGCCAAATGTGCCACTTGTCACGGAGCGGATGGTTCAAAAATCAACGTTTATTGTAAAGGTATTTGGTTAGGTGATATGTTTAGAGGAGACCCACACGAAATTCAACACAAAGCAGTTTGGGGAATGCCTTTGGATAGAGAACACATTGCAGGTGGTTGTACAGATGCTGGTGAAATGCTTGCTACTGGAATTACCGATGACGATATTAGAAACCTAATGGTAATGGGCCAAGATACTGTTGCTTTCCCTGATTATAAATAGTGATATTCTTTAGGGTAAACATTACAAAAAGTGTAGACTTGATATACCTACAAAGTTTACTGAAGGATTGATGATTAAAGAAATACCATCTGGTGCAAGCCGGGTGGTATTTTTTTTGTCAAAAGTTGCGATAAATCCAAAGAACTTCAGACTCCCGACTTCAACTCCCCACCATTCTCCCCACTTCCAGGGCCGAGAGTAATTACCCGGTCGGCAGCAGAAATTAAGGTGCTGTTATGCTCAATAAAAAGCACCGTGTCCCCCTTAGTAATTAGCGATTGAAATACTTCAATTAGCGAGAGGATATCAAAATAATGCAAACCCGTGCTCGGTTCATCAAAGAGATACAACGTTGGACCTTTTCGATTTATTAGCATGGAAGCAGCCAATTTCAAACGCTGCGCTTCTCCACCCGATAACGTATTTGCAGCTTGGCCAAGTAGCAAATGACCAACACCCACTCGTTTTAGTATATTTAATTGGTCTAGGAAAGTTTCTGTATTTCGGCTAGGTTCAAGTCCAGTGGCAAACTCAATCGCTTCTTGAACCGTCATGCGTAATACATCTCCCATAGAACGGCCATTTAGTTTACACGCTAAAATCTTTTCACTGTAGCGCAATCCTTGGCACGAATCGCAGGTCAGCCAGATGTCGCTCATGAAATCCATGCTAGTTTTTAGTTTTCCTTGACCGCTGCAAGTCTGGCATTTTCCATTTTTACTTTGATACGAAAAATCCGCTTTTTTGAGTCCCGCGTTTTTAGCAAATTCTGTTTTAGCGAATATTGTTTTTAGCGGTTCAATCATACCCATATAGGTGAGTGGAGTGCTTAATCTGTTTTGGGTATGCGCTTCTTGGTCAATGAGCAATACTTCTTCAAATGGGTCTAATCCATAAACCGAAATGCAATTTTCTGGGCGTTTTTTAACCCAAGAACGGTGCAAGACTTCCTTTATTAAACTCGATTTTCCACTTCCAGATACTCCGGTAATAGCCGTGATTTGTCCGGCATTAAATGCGACATCAATATTCTTTAAATTATGGGCAAATGCGCCTTTCACACCAAAAGGTGCTCCTTTCGGGTTTTGTGCTTTTTGCGGAATGGCTCCTTGATTTTGAATGAATTGATAGGTTACAGAATCGGTAGCTTTCGCGATTTCGCTTAACTTGCCTTGGTAAATTACTTCGCCTCCGAGCTGTCCTGCTCCTGGCCCCATTTCGATGAGGTAATCTGCTGTTTTAATAAAAGCCAAATCATGCTCTACCACAACTACCGTGTTGCCATTGGCTACAATTTTCTTTAATGCTTTTGATAATACAGAAACTTGCGCAGCATCCAAACCAATGGTGGGTTCATCTAGCACGTAAGTCACCCCAAATAAATGGGTAGATAATTGCCCAGCTAATGTTATACGCTGCCGTTCGCCACCCGATAATGAGCTCACCGCTCGGTCTAAGTTTAAGTAGCCCAATCCTAAATCTACAATGGTTTGCAAGGATTCTTTCACCGCGGGTAAAACCACGTTACTGATAGCCAAAACCACCGCATCCACTTTAGAATCACTTTTTTTAATCAATGCTAAACAAGACGAAATGCTCAAATGAGAAATTTCGTGAATGTTGTTTCCTAAAAACTGGGTGTGCAATAATTCGGGTTTTAATCGGCTACCATGGCAAGTCGGACATGTTACCGCATGCAATAAATCTTCAATATTTTTGATGTTTTTGTTATGCAGTTTTCGCTGGTATTCATCATTGATGTAATGACACAATCCCAACCATTTTGCGGTCAATTCTTGCGTTCCGGTACTCGTTTTGGTTACAAATACCCACGTTACATTCCAAATGGTATCTCCCGTTCCGTATAATATGGCCTCTTGAACTTCATCGGTAAGTTCATTCCATGGTTTATTAATATCCCAATTGTTTTGCTTAGCCGCTTCTTTTAAGGTAGCCATAAATTGCCCATTCACATCAGCATAATAGGCCACCGCATTATTTACGGATATAGCTCCATTCCAAATAGATTTATGGGGCGAAACAATGACTTGTTCAGGGTTGCATTCATGCACTTTTCCCAAGCCTTTGCAAACCGGGCACGCACCCAAATGATGGTTGAAAGAGAAATGCTGAGCCGTAAATATTTCGCCTTCCTGTTGTGCGATCCGTGAATACAATAATCTAAACGCATCATACACTCCCGAAAGCGTTCCTACTGTAGACCGTTCAGAAGGAGTTCCGCCTTTTCGATTGATTCCAATAGCGGGACTCAAGCCCGAAAACGAGGCTATTTCGGCTTCACTGTTTTGTTGTAAAAAACTACGGTTATAAGTAGATAACGATTCGGTAAAACGCGCATTAGATTCCGCAAATAGCGTATCATACACCAAAGAAGATTTCCCACTACCCGAAAGCCCTGTGACCACAGTTAATTGGTTTTTGGGAATTCGAATATCAATGTTTTTCAACCCGTGGGTAGTGACTCCGTTTAGCAAGATTTGGTGCCTTCGACTCCGCTCAGTCATCGCATCCTTCCATTCATAATCGGGCACTTCGGCTACGGTCAGTGACCGGTCCGTCAACGTTTCCTTTGGCTCCTTAGCAGTGGCTGAGCGGAGCCGAAGCCCCAGCTCTATATGCCAATCGCTCCATGCAATCACGGTTTCATCTTGCTCAATGCACACGATGGTATTGCCTTTTTGCTTAATCCGGTCAAATAAATGGAGCAACGTATGAATATCATTCGGATGCAAACCAATAGTGGGTTCAATAATGATGTATAACGTGTCTCCGGTATCTTTTTTCTGTAATTGATTGGCAATTTTAATGCGCTGCGCCTCTCCGCCCGAAAGCGTGGTTGACGACTGACCTAGCGTCAAATATCCAAGTCCTATTTCTTGCAGAATTTGTAGTCCAACCAAAACTTTTTTCTGGTCGTTAAAAAATGCAATAGCTTCATTTATAGATAACTTATACACATCTGCTATGGATAGTTCGTTGTATTTTACCGAAAGGGTTTCTTTATTAAATCGGTCTCCGTTACACGTTTCGCATACCAAATCTACATTCCCCAAAAAGTGCATTCCAATCTGCGTTTTTCCTGCACCTTGGCAGGTTTCGCATCTGCCACCCTTGGAATTAAATGAGTAGCGTGATTTGGTAAATTTCAAAGCCTTAGACTCTGGCAGACTCGCATAAATATCTCGAATATGGTCCGATATTCCTAGATACGTAGCCGGATTGCTCCGCGGAGTTTTACCGATTGGAGAATGGTCTATAAAAATGAGTTTGTTGATACATTCTAAATTCTCAGAACCCGAAACCCTTGGTGGCTGACCCTCTAAAATTCCTAATTGTTGCTGCACGGCTTTAAGTAGCGTACCTTTCACCAAACTTGATTTTCCCGCACCCGAACGGCCACTTACCACATTGAGTTTACCGAGTTGAAATTCAACATCCATTCCGTTTAAATTCCGTTCGGTACAACCCAACAAACGAATGGCTTTACCTGTTTTATTTTGTGCGGGACTCGATGTGGTCTTCGCTTTCTCACGCGTATTATTAATAGCGCTGTACGTAGGACTCAAACCATTCAATTCATCGGCTTGGGTAAACTCCGTAAATGGGCCGTTGAAAATAACTTCACCACCACTAATTCCTGCTTTTGGGCCAATTTCTATGATATGGTCGGCTCGGGTAATGGTGTCCAAATCATGCTCCACCACAATAACCGTATTGCCTTTTTTAACGAGTTCCTTAAAATGATAAATCAACCGTTCATTCTCTTCTTTATGTAATCCAATACTGGGTTCGTCAAAAACATACAGCACATCGCTCAACGGTACCAAAATTTGATTTGCTATTCGAATTCGTTGAATCTCACTGGCACGTAGCGATTTTGAAGAACGGTCGATGGTTAAATGACCCAAGCCTAAATCGGTCAATAAATCAACTTGAGCTTCTATTTTTGTGCTTATTTCTTGGGCTACCGGCCCCCATTTGTGCGATGAAATCCACGATTTCAATTCGCTCAACTTAAAATGGACCACTTCGGCAATCGTTTTACCGTGAACCGTTACGCTCAACGCATCGGTATTTAATCGCGTACCATTACAAGCCTGGCAGGTTACCGAATGCACATACTTTAAAATATTGGCGTTTCGGTCTCTCCGCAAAATATCCGACATTATCGGAATCATGCCTTTGTAAAACCCTTCTTCGCGCGGTTTGGCTTTGATGCCCGTCCATTTTAAACGTGACTCCAAACTGTGTTTCCCAAATGGGACTTTGATTTTATCGCTACCATACAAAACCACTTGGCGCTGCGCATCGGTTAATTCATTCCACGGGATATCCACATTAAAACCCTCGGCTTCGCACACCTGATTGAGCACATCAATGGTAACTTGCGAATACATGATGTAGCCGTTGGGCAACGTGGGAGCCAAAGCCCCTTCCCGAATCGTTTTCTCAGGGTAAACAATGAGTTTGTGCAAGTCAATTTGTTCCTCTTTACCGATGCCATTGCAACGCTTGCATTTACCCACTTCCGAATTGAACGAGAACAAAGCACGCGAAAGTGGAATATTAGCAGCCGTAGTTCCCGTACGCGCAAATAACAAACGCAGCAAATCATAGCTGTCAGAAAGCGTTCCCACCGTAGAGCGGGCGTGCATTCCTGAGGTACGCTGCCCAATGGCAATCACAGGCGAAAGTCCTTCAATTTCATCTACGTCAGGACGGTTCAATTTGCCCATAAACTGACGCGCAAACGAAGGAAGCGTTTCAAAATACCTGCGCTGCCCTTCTTTAGCGATTATTTCAAACACCAAACTCGATTTTCCAGACCCCGAAATTCCGGTCACCACAATAAATTGATTGTGCGGAATTCGCAACGAAATGTTTTTCAAGTTGTTGGTTCGCGCTCCTCGAATGACGATTTCTGGATGTGTGCTTGCGTTCATTTCGTGAAAGTAATATTATTTGGTTTTGTGGGTGTAGTTGGGGGTGGGGAGATTTGTTGGAGTTTTTTGTAACTCCCTCACAGTCTATCTTCCACCTTTAAACGGATACCGTATTATAGTTTTTCAATCCGTAAAACTAGTTAGGGATAGCTTTCCTAGAGTTGCATAAAGGCAAAAGGCTTACGCAACAAAAAAAACAAATAAAAAACTGTAACATTTTGGAAACTTATGTCTCTAAAGAGAAACAAAAGGAACCAAAACGAAACAAAATGAAAAAATCAGTTCTATTAATTGCCATAATCTTAACCGCCTTAGTGGGCCATTCACAAACCATTTATTCCAAAGCGTATGGTGACCCTAGCCATGAAGCTTTAATTTTCTTGCACGGTGGTCCTGGCTATAATGCCATTGGGTTTGAAGCCACCACCGCTTCAATTCTTGCCGATAACGGATTCTACGTGGTGGTTTACGATAGGAGAGGAGAAGGAAGGTCGCTGGATGCAAATGCAAAGTTTACTTTTCAAGAAACGTTTGATGATTTGAATGGCATTTATGAAAAGTATCACTTAACAAAAGCCACGTTAATTGGCCATAGTTTTGGCGGTATTGTAGGAACATTGTTTGCCGAGAAAAACCCAAGTAAAGTACACGCTTTGGTACTGGTAGGCGCTCCGGTTTCGCTGCAAGAAACCTTTACCAACATCATTTCACGGAGCAAAACCATTTACCAAGATAATCAAGACGACAACAATTTGAAATACATTGGAATGTTGGAGCAAATGGATAAAACGTCCTTGCCTTATAGTTCGTACTGTTTTGGACACGCGATGCAAAACGGGTTTTATTTTCCGAAAGCACCTACTAAAGAAGCGTTAGGTATTTATGCTAAATTGCAAGCAGATACCACTTTTAGAGGTGGCGCGGCCAAAATGACAATGGAAGCTCCAAAAGGGTTTTGGGAAAATGAAAGTTACACCACCATCGATATGACGCAAAATCTAAAAAATGCAATGAAGAATGGCACACCGGTATTTGCCATGTATGGCGTAGAAGATGGGTTGTATTCGAAAGAGCAGGTCATGGAAGTGGAGCAGTTGGTTTCTACGAGTCATTTTAAATACTTTGAAAATTGTTCGCACAACGTATTTATGGATCAGCAAGAGGCATTTATGGTCGCCTTGAAAACGTGGATTAAATAATGACATTTGAAGAAATTCATAAGGAGTATTGGCCCAAAGTGTATCGGCAATGCATGGGCTACATGAATGATCATGCTGCGGCTACGGATATTGCGCAAGAAACATTTATTAAGGTGTGGCAGCAATTACCTCACTTTCGGAATGAATCGGCTATCAGTACGTGGATATTTAGAATTGCGGTGAATAATTGCTTACGCCAGTTACAAAAGGACCGCAAAATGCCTACGTCCGAACTTCCGGTGGAATTAATGGAAGAAGCATCGATAGACTTAGAGCCACAAGTACAGTTTTTGTATCAATGTATTTCAGAGCTGCCTGAAATAGAACGAATCATAATCACTTTGGAACTAGAGGATGTAAAACAAAAAGAAATAGCCCAAATTACGGGTCTTTCAGAAAGTAACGTGCGTGTGAAAATTCATCGTATAAAAGAAAAATTAACCGTCAAATTCCAGCAACATGACCAATAATATAGATTTTAAAGAACTCTGGAATAAACAACCGATTGCAGTTCCAGATACTAAAGCGCTCATAGAAAAAGCCAATGCGTTTAAACGCAAAACACGCTTTAAACTCATTACCGCCAATGTGCTGCTATTACTCACTTCGGTTGGTATGGGTTTGGTTTGGTATTATTTCCAACCCGCGTTTATCACTACCAAAATTGGAATAATAGTATGCATTCTATCCATGATGATTTACATCGCTTTCCTCAACGTAATGTCCCCTAGTTTGAGTGATGCAAGTGTGGATATGGATGCAAAAACAGGATTGAAGCAATTACTCGAATTAAAAGAAAAACAGCGCTTTCAGCAAACCGTTCTTTTAAATGGATACTTCATATTTCTTTCGGTTGGCATTGGAATGTATATGTATGAATATGCGGTTAGAATGCCATTTGTTTGGGCTGCATTTACCTACGGAATCGTAATGGTATGGGTGGGCGTAAACTCTTTTTATTTCCGACCTAAAATGCTAGAAAAACAGCAAGCCCAATTGAATCAATTAATTGCCAAATTCAAAGAGATTGGAACGCAGCTAAAGGATTAGAATTAGCGGTGTATTGGTTTTAAATCACTTGAACTATTCCACTTCTTTCTCAAAAAAGGTCACGTTAGAAAATGTGGGTGGATTCTCAGTAATAGTGCCCATTCCTTTTTTATTCACTTTAAAAACCAAGTCATTGGCGGTGGTAAATAGCAATACCGATGAAAAGGCCTTTACCAAATAAGGAGTCAGTTCCTCTAAAGCTTCGTCTAGGGTTAAAACTTTTTCAACATCCTGCATTTCTCTAGGTCGGTAACTGAATTTCAATAAAACCTTATTGCCATATTCGGCAGCCATGGGGCGTACAAAAATGTTTTTTAAATCCGGTTTACCTATGGTTTTGGCCATGGTTAACTTTGCAAAAGTGCCTTCTTCCACACTTTCTTTTACTTGTTCCCAGAATTGAGCGAAAACTTCTTGATACGGCATAAACTAGAAATTGATAATGATTTTTTGGTCATTCAAAAGTACAATTATTACTTGCTTTACACCAATAATCGAAGGTTTAGCGGATGAATAAAAAAGTACTATTGAAACTCTTAATAGGGAGTTAAATAATATTTCTGGCTACCTGCAGATATTACTCGGTTGATATAAAAGGAATGGTTTTTTTCATAACCGGTTTTTGGGTAACTAAATAGCAGCATGGAAAATTTAATGATTGGAATCCATAACGTTTGGTTATTTAAAACCCGGTTATCATCCGTGTTGTGTTTATTATCTACCCGTACCCATAAAATGGGTTACATTGTTTATTTTTAACGAGTATTTTGGTTATCGGTTTTCAGCACCAAAAAAGCACTATTAAATCCAATTGGATGAATGGTTAAATTATTTTATCATTAAACACAAAACAAACATTGATGTCGCAATTTACATTTACTAAAATAGGAGCAATCCTAGGAGTTCTGGTTTTGGCGGGCTGTGAAGCACCTATAGAAAATCCATCCAAAAGTCAACCGGAAGTGCAAGTAATAAAACAAAGCAATCCAAAAGAAATGTTGAACCAAGCCTATCAGTTATTTAAAGAAGGAGATGATTCAGCATCCATAGCATTGGCCAATACCGTTTTAGAAATAGGTATAGAAACAAAAAACGATACCCTCATAGGTAAGGCGTTAACAAGTTTATGTCGCAATTCTCAACGTAAATTAGATACCACGCGACTTGCAGAATTGAGTGTGCAACTGAGTGATTTGGCCGCTTCATCGGGCAATGAGCAATGGTTAATGTATATGGCGCACATGAATGCTGAAATGTGGCGACTCATTGGCGATATGGATAAAGCCGAAGGTTTTTATAACCAAAGCATGCGCATTAGTTTCGAAACGGGAGCCAAAGGGATGTACACCATAGATCATTTCAATAAGTCGTTTGTATCTGTCGCAAAAGGTGATTTTGATTCGGCCAGCGAGCTAATCAAAAAGTATTATCAACTTAGAAAAGAAGCAGACCCAAAATCGGAAGATGCGTATGGGTTAATTGCGTTAGCTTATTTACTAGAACAGCAAGGAAATTATGCAGGAGCACATGAAGTGGCGGTAGTGACCAGACGATTATTTGAAGAACAAAATCTATTTCCAGAGCCACCAGATGAAAAACCATTGTTGCTGGTAGAGGCGAAGGTGCAGGAGGAATTGGATTCAGCTACCTTGAAGGAAATTAGTAATAATTCGGCAAACCTTTCGGTTTCCGATTTGTTAGACAAGTATTTGAAATAAAAAACAGGGGTAGAATCGTATATTCTTACCAGTGGATTTTGTTGGATAGGAAAAAAAATGAACGATTGAAACACCCCTGACATATTTTGACATTTGCCACAATATCTTTGTATTATTCTAATAAATAAACAGATTACATGATGAACAATTCAATTACATGGTTTGAAATTCCAGCACTTGATTACGATCGTGCAAAAAAATTCTACAACACAATATTAGACGTAGAAATTACAGATATGCCTATGCCTGAAGGTAAATATGGGTTCTTTCCTCACGATAAGGACGGCTATGGTTCTGGTGGTGGAATTATGCAACATGAAAGCATGAAACCAACTACAGATGGACCTAACTTGTATTTAGATGCAGGTGAAGACTTGAGTATCGCTTTGGGTAAAATAGAAGCAGCCGGTGGAAAAATTCTTCAACCTAAAACCGCCATTGGCGAAAATGGTTTTATGGCATTATTTATAGATACCGAAGGCAATAAAATGGCTTTGCACTCAATGAAATAATACAATTTTTGGGTAGCGTTGGGGTATTCTCCTTTGCTACCCCATTTTTAGCATGAATCAATTATCCAGATTAATTTCTATTTTAACACTGCTTAAATCAAAGCGGTTATTAACTGCCACCGAAATTTCCGAAAGGTTTGACGTTAGCGTGCGCACCGTTTATCGTGACATGCGAAAATTAGAGGAGGCGGGTGTTCCAATTGCTACCATTGAAGGAAAAGGATATTCTTTATTGGAAGGTTATACCGTAGCTCCTGTTCAATTTACAGAACAGCAAGCAAATGCATTAATCACAGCCAGTCGTATGGTGGCCGACAGTCAAGATTCCTCTTTTATTCGTGATTTTGATGACGCATTAACTAAAATCAAGTCGGTTTTTAAAGACTCTATTTTAGAAAAAAGCGAACATTTGCATCAAAGCATTGCGGTACTTGATAAAACTTTTCAAAAATTAGAAAGCAATACATTGGCTGAAATTGAAATTGCCATTACTAATTTTAAATTTGTTGAAATTAGCTACCGAAAAGCGAATGATTTTGAATCAAGTCTTCGAAAAATTGAACCCGTAGCCCTCTATACCATTTCGGGCAAATGGGTGCTAATGGCTTGGTGTCATTTACGTCATGCATACCGCGCTTTTAGAATTGACAGAATTCAACGTTTTGCTATTCTTAATGAAAAATTTGAGGATAGAAAATTTGATTTTGGAAATTACTTTTCTCACGAGCCTTAGTTCTTTTCTATCTGATATCTGAAACTTTTTTGAATACTGAATGGAATATTCTATCCGATAGAAGGATGTTAAAATTGCGTATTTACAAGTACCAAAATCCCACCGGTTTGCAAAATTGGGATTTCTTAAAATTGTTGAATTTTTAAAAGGAATCCTTGACGTTTTACGCGCGTATTTTACTTTTGAAACCTTGAAAATAATATTTACCGCATGATTAAAGCTAGGTGTATGAAAAGGTTTTTGTTTTATGTTTTTATTCTAATATCATTCGTGGGTTGTAGCCTTTTCCAACCAACAAGTAGTAACTTAAAAAAGGTTGTTTTCACCGAAATTGCGAATAAAAACATCGATTATCTCACGGATATAAAACCGCTTTTAGATAAAAGATGTGTGGCTTGTCACTCATGTTACAACTCTCCATGTCAACTCAAATTGAGCTCTTATCCGGGTTTAGACCGTGGGGCTACAAAAAGAGTAGTGTATGAAACTCGTTTGAATGCAGCGGATCCCACTCGCTTATTTATTGATGCGGCCAATACGGAAGGTTGGCGTAAAAAAGACTTTTATTCGGTTACGGATACCAATTTTTCGGAAGAGGGTTCATTGGCCATGTTGATGCTAAACCAAAAACGAAGACACCCAGAAAGTAACGGTTTTTATATTTCAGAAAAGAACCTCACTTGTAGCCAAACTAAAGAAGAATTAATCAAATTTTTTGAAGATAACCCACATAAAGGAATGCCATTTGGTTTTCCGGAATTGGAAGAGGAGGAGTATTCTTTATTGATGACCTGGCTTAATCAAGGCGCTAAGAATAGTAGCACTAAAGAGAATCCTGTAAATGTAAATGTCGAAAAATGGGAGACTTTTTTGAATAATCCGGAGATTAAAAACCAAGTAATGTCGCGCTATGTGTATGAGCATTTATTTATTGGACACATCTATTTCCCGAATGATAGCACCCAATTTTATGAGCTAATACGATCTAAAACTCCTCCAAACGAACCCATCGAAGTAATTGCCACTCGGTATCCTTTTGATTCTCCAGGAACCGAACGGGTTTATTATCGATTGCGAAAAATCACTTCTACCATCGTAGATAAAACGCACATGGTGTATGAGTTTAGTGACGCCAAAATGCAACGATACACCGAGTTGTTTTTAAAACCGGAATGGAATGAAAAACCATATTTGCCAAGCTACGAGTTAGAAATTAGCACAAATCCCTTTTTGGCCTTCCATCAAATTCCTTCAAAATCTCGGTATGAGTTTTTACTAGATAACGTGTATTACATGATGTCCACATTTATTAAAGGCCCTGTTTGTAATGGACAAACGGCTTTGAATGTTATTCATGATCAAGCGTGGATTATGTTTCTGGATCCAGCACACGATTTGAGCGTGTTGGATAGCGGTTTTCTAATGAAATCTTTTGAAAAGTTGGCGTTGCCAAATCAAGTAGGAAGTGATGCTATGCCTGTGAAAGCGATGTTTGGAGAGAACTTTTCTAAGGGTGCTATTAAGTATTATAAATACCGAGGTGAGCAGTATAGCCAAACCTATCCAGACGGATTAAATCTAGATTTTTTGTGGAAGGATACGAAAAACAATAGTTCTATTCTCACCGTTTATCGCCATTTTGATAGTGGTACAGTGCTGAAAGGGGCTTACGGAGATTTGCCTCGTACGCTTTGGGTGGTGGATTATCCTATTTTGGAACGTATTTATTATTCGTTGGTTGCTGGTTTTGATGTGTTTAGTGGTTCTACTCAAAAAATAATGATTCGAGAATATATGAATCGTTTGCGTATAGAAGCGGAGAGTAATTTTTTAGATTTCCTACCTCAAAAAATTCGCAAAGAAACATTTGATAGTTGGTATTTAGGCACCATGTCAAAAATGGTGACCAATTATTACACTACTCCTATAGAAACAGGTATGGTGTATAAAACGGACCAATACAAAGAAGAATTTACACTGCGAGCATTGGATAAATTTGGAGTGCTAACCGACTCTATTAATTATTCTAAAAAAGAGCAATTGACTAATGATGTGCTGTATGGTATTGAAACCAAGAAAGACATTGAGCGGGCTTTTAGTTACTTGTCGCAAAGGGTTATACCCAGCGATGTGATTGCTTACGATATTCGGTATATTAATCTGGCACACATTAGAATACGCATGAAAAATCAAGAAGATTTGGTGTATACTATGGTGGTTAATCGTTGGCACGATAATGTTTCGTTCTTGTTTAATGAAGACCAAAGGTTGGATGCAACTAAAGACAGACTAAATTTTATTGAAGGTTTTGTAGGGTCTTACCCTAACATTTATTTAGATATTAAGCAGGAAGAAATTACGGAATTTTTTGAATTGCTTTCGCATTGTAATGAAGGCAAAGAAAAGTACGCCAGAAGAATAAAAAAGTTTAGTATAAATAGATCGGACCCCGAGTTTTGGAATGAGTTTGATTGGTTTCAAAACAAGTATTACCAAAGCGATAAAATTAACGCAGGCTTATTTGACTTGAACCGGTATTATCCCGTAGCGAAATAGGTGGGGGGAGACGGGAGACGGGAGTCCGAAGTCCGAAGCCCGAAGACCGAAGACGGGAGACCGAAGTTTGAAGTCTGGAGTTTGAAGACTGGAGCCAAAAGCCAAAAGCCTTCGCCAAAAGCCTTCGCCAAAAGCCAAAAGCCAAAAGCCTTCGCCAAAAGCCTTCGCCAAAAGCCTTCGCCAAA
>TARA_R110002050_G_scaffold169182_1_pt1 | contig 52309 bp, 40 predicted proteins | sample TARA_R110002050 | Tara Oceans TARA_R110002050 (sample SAMEA4396988) | marine metagenome | biome: Polar Biome; feature: [DCM] deep chlorophyll maximum layer (ENVO:01000326); material: water (ENVO:00002006), including particulate matter (ENVO:01000060) such as... | depth 25 m
AAATTGGCGGCCCGTATTTCTGTTTCCAACCTACATAAGAATACCAAGAAATCCTTTTCGGAAACGATGAAGGATCTTTATGAGTATGTTAATCCCAGAACAGGGAAAAAGGCACCTTTGCTATCCGATGAGGTGTATAAGGTTGTTGCCGAGAATGCAGATAGGTTGGATTCTACCATTATTTATAACCGGGATTTTGGCTACGATTATTTCGGATTTAAGACTTTGGAACGGTCCTATCTTTTGAAACTGAATGGAAAGATAGCCGAAAGGCCACAGCATATGCTCATGAGGGTTTCCATCGGGATTCACTTGAACGATCTGGATTCGGCCCTGGAGACTTATGAGTTGATGTCCAAAAAATATTTCACCCATGCTACTCCTACTTTATTTAATTCAGGGACCCCAAAACCTCAAATGTCTTCCTGTTTCCTCTTGGCAATGAAAGACGATAGTATTGATGGTATTTATGATACCCTAAAGCAAACGGCAAAAATTTCACAATCCGCAGGGGGGATAGGTCTTTCTATCCACAATGTAAGGGCTACAGGATCCTATATTGCCGGTACCAACGGGACATCCAATGGTATTGTACCCATGCTACAGGTCTTTAACGATACTGCAAGGTACGTAGATCAGGGGGGTGGAAAGCGTAAGGGTAGTTTTGCAATTTATGTGGAACCATGGCATGCGGACATATATGATTTCTTGGACTTAAAGAAAAATCACGGAAAGGAAGAGATGAGGGCCAGAGACCTTTTTTATGCTATGTGGATTCCGGATTTATTTATGAAGAGGGTTGAAGCCAATGAAAATTGGACCCTCATGTGTCCCAATGAATGCCCCGGGCTCTTTAACCATCATAGTGAGGAATTTGAGAGATTGTACACCAAGTATGAAGCGGAAAGCAAAGGGCGTAAAACCGTAAAGGCCCGTGAGCTTTGGGAGAAGATTTTGGAATCGCAGATAGAGACCGGAACACCGTATATGCTTTATAAGGATGCTGCCAATAGGAAGAGTAACCAACAGAATTTGGGTACTATCCGTTCGTCCAATCTTTGTACGGAAATTTTGGAGTATACCTCCCCGGACGAAGTGGCGGTCTGTAATTTGGCTTCCATTGCACTCCCTATGTTTATTAAGAATGGAGAGTTTGATCATAAAGAGTTGTTTAGGGTTACAAAGCGTGTAACCAAAAATCTAAATAGGGTAATAGATAGAAATTATTACCCCATCAAGGAGGCCGAAAATTCCAATATGCGACATAGGCCAATTGGTTTGGGCGTTCAAGGTTTGGCAGATGCCTTTATAATGTTGAGATTGCCATTTACCAGTGATGCGGCCAAGGAACTGAACCAAGAGATTTTTGAGACGCTTTATTTTGCCGCAGTTACCGCTTCCATGGAAATGGCAAAAGAGGAAGGTGCTTATTCTACCTATGAAGGTTCCCCAATATCCAAAGGGGAATTCCAGCACAATTTGTGGGGAGTTAAGGATGAGGAGTTGTCCGGTAGATGGGATTGGGGAAAATTGCGCAAAGAAGTAAAAAAGAATGGCGTTCGTAACTCCTTGTTGGTAGCTCCAATGCCTACAGCTTCCACATCGCAAATACTAGGTAACAATGAATGTTTTGAACCTTATACATCCAATATCTACACCCGTAGGGTGCTGTCCGGCGAGTTTATTGTAGTGAATAAGCACTTGTTGGAAGATTTGGTTGGTCTTGGACTTTGGAACGAAAATATGAAGCAGGAATTGATGCGTGCCAATGGATCCGTACAGCATATTGATAATATTCCCGCGGATATTAAGGAGTTGTACAAAACGGTTTGGGAATTAAGTATGAAGGATATTATTGATATGTCCAGACAACGAGGTTATTTCATAGATCAGAGCCAGTCCCTAAACCTGTTCATGGAAAACGCAAACTATTCAAAATTGACATCAATGCATTTCTATGCCTGGAAGAGCGGACTTAAAACTGGAATGTACTATTTAAGGACCAAGGCAGCTGCAGATGCCATTAAATTCACTTTGGATAATTCAAAGAAACAGGAAGTGCCAGTGGTTGAGGCGCCAATGGAGGCCACAATAGTAGCCCCTGCCGTAGCAAAGACTATAAAGGTCGAGGCCACTTCTGCCAACACCCAGGAGGTGGATGTTAAACCTATGACGGCCGCTGAGATGAAGGAATTGATCGCTAAGGCAAAGGAGGGCCAAGCAGATGACGATTGTTTAATGTGCGGCTCCTAAATGGCTTATTTGGCATATTGGAGAAACAAAAAAATCCCCGGAGATCTCTTCGGGGATTTTTTTGTCCTTGGCAAATGGGAATTATTCAAAATAACCCTTCCCTATTGCAATAAGGAGGGTATTCCTATCTATTGGATATATAGGGCTTTAGTACAAATGCGCATAGGTACGCTATGCAGTATATAACCAGAATTGTAATGTAATTGTCCACTTTACCTGTATTAATGAGTATATAGTTATATACGGTAAGAATTAAAAAATAGATTATAATTAACTCAAAAACAATAATATAACGTAGTTTACCCTTCTCATTTTTTAAAATGATGGTGATATATTATTCTGCCTAGGACAAATAATATCAAGTACATTGTTATGGTGTAAAAGTAAAGTTCCATCCTGATCCTTTGACGTGGAAACAAGATGGAAACTTTCTCAATACTAAGTTAAATTGATGGCCCAGGAACCTTGAAAGGTAGTTTGGACTACAAAAAATTATCTTCCGATTTGTAGGCATTTATAACCGCCAGTTCTCCTTCCTTGTCCGGTCTGGAATTGCCGTGTTCCATTCCCAGAACTCCTTTAAATCCCTTGCTATGGATATATTTAAATACGTTTTTATAATTAATTTCTCCTGTAGTTGGCTCTTTTCTACCTGGATTATCCCCTATTTGGATATAGTCGATCTCATCCCAGGTAAGTTCCATATTGTGGATTAGATGTCCTTCTGTTTTCTGCATATGGTAAATGTCGAACAATATTTTGCAGGAAGGACTGTCCACTCCTTTACAGATCATATAGGTCTGATCGGAATTTTGTAAATACAGATCCGGAGAGTCCGATAATGGTTCAAGGACCATTACCAAGCCATGGGGTTCCAAAATTTCAGCCCCCCTTTTTAATGCTTCAATAACATTGCCATCTTGAATACCGATCGGCAGTTTCCTTTCAAATCCACCTGGTACAACAGTCATCCACTTGGCGTTGACACGTTTGGCAACCTCAACGGCTCTTCTGCATCCATCCAAAAAGATATCGATGTATTCCTGTTTGCCGGCAGCCAAGGTGTTGGCCATATTGCCACCCTTGTCTATCACAAAAACCCCCATGGTCATATTGCGTTTGGCCAAGGTTTCACCGATTTTCGTTTGGGTTGCTACATCCCTGCCCATCATACCATTATCTTCAAACGCCGTAAACCCTTGATCGGCCATAAAGTTTATCTGGTCAATAAGGTCGTCGCCAGCAAGGTTCTTGAACATTCCAAAATGGGGAGCGTATTTTAGGTTGAACGTATGTTTCAAATCCAAACCAGTGTTGGTTCCATAGGCTAAAGAACCTCCTAGGGTAACCGCACTGCCGGTTAGGGCTGTTTTTTGTATAAAATCTCTTCTTTTCATTTTTTTTGGATATAGTTGGAATATTTTGATAAAATAATGCTAAAAGAACTGCAAGGTATTGGCTATCCCAGTCCTTTTAGCTTTTTTGAAAATTGTCTTGATTATTTATAACGACCAAACTTTTCCCCCGCTCAGTTCCTGAAGGTCTCCACAGGCTATAAATTCACCAGGTACCGGTAAATAGGGCAATACATTTTCTCCTACAAACTCAGACGACTTGTAGCCCCAGATAACCAACCCCCTTAAATTATTGGCAAAGGCAAATCTAGACACATCATCATCCAAGGTGGCTGTTTGGCCATTCTTAACAGCTTCTGTATAAGAACTTATAGCCTTAAAGTTTTTGGCTTGATCGGCTTTGGAAATTTTGAGGGCACTGGCCAAGACCGGTTCCAAATCTTCGGGGGTCAGGTCTGCAATTTCCATCTTGCCGGAATTTTGCAGGGCCTTCTCCATGAATTTTCCCATAGTCATTTTTAAAAGATCCTGTTGCTCCTTTTCCATTACCTGATCGGCAAAGCGATCTATAAAGATATGGACCTGCACTTCGGAAGCTGAAGGCGTATCGGTCTTAGGCATTATTATATCTACCAAATGGGTCAGAACAGCTCCTTCGGCGGAGGTTAAAAAATCCGGAGTCCATACATTGGCAGTATCTTTTTTACAACCTTGTACGATGCTGATCAAGGTTGGGGTGGCTACCGTATATCCTAATGCCAGCCCCATATTTTTTAGTGCTTTTCTTCTATCCATTATATATTTCCTTTTTTAAGTTCTTTTACCGCATGGTCGGCTGCCCTGGCGGTGAAGGCCATGTAGGTCAATGATGGGTTGACACAACTGGCCGAGGTCATAAATGCCCCATCGGTAACATATACATTGGGTACATCGTGTAATTGGTTGTTACCGTTTAGTACGGAGGTTTTTCTGTTACGTCCCATTCTGGCAGTACCCATTTCGTGAATGCCCAGACCCAAACCGGTTGGTCCATCATGTCCCTTTACATCCCGTAATCCAGCTTTTTCCAACATTTCCACTGCAGATTCCTGCATATCCTTACGCATGTTGAATTCGTTTTCCTGTAAATCGGCATCAAAGGTTATCGTGGGGAGTCCCCAGCTATCCAGTTTGTCATAATCCAAGGTCATCCTGTTATCTTCATAAGGGAGTACTTCGCCAAAACCGCCAATTCCCATTCTCCATCCACCCGGTTTAAGCATGTTTTCCTTAAATTCTTTTCCGTAAGAGAGTTCTGCAACCGTTTCTTCCCAATTACCTCTGCTGGCTCCACCTTGATAACCGAAACCACGCTTGTAATCTTTTCTATCGGAAGCACCCCCAAGGTTCCTAAATCTAGGAATATAGATTCCATTGGGTCTTCGGCCTTTGTAATATTTGTCCTCAAAGCCATCAAATTTACCGGAAGCACCTACTCCTAGATGGTGGTCCATAATGTTACGTCCCAATTGATCCGAGTCGTTGCCCAAACCATTTGGAAAACGATCGGATTTGGATTGCATTAAAATAGAGGTAGACGCTATGGCCGAGGCACACAAGAAAATTACCTTTGCCTTAAATTCAAAAGTTTCCTTGGTCAACCTGTCTATGACCTTTACTCCTGTAGCCTTCTTGGTATCGGGGTCATATATTACTTCGTGAACAATGGAGTCCGTCCGCAACGTCATATTTCCCGTTGCCTCTGCGGCCGGTAGGGTAGATGACAAACTACTGAAATAGCCTCCAAAAGGACAGCCTCTGATACATCTATTTCTATATTGACATTTGGTACGGCCGTCAAAATTTTTGGTACCGGTAATATGGGCAACCCGACCTATGGTTACGGCACGGTCGTCAAAACCTTCGGTTACTTTGTTCTTAAAATGTTCTTCCACACAATTCATTTCCATGGCCGGTAGAAAATCGCTATCGGGCAATTGAGGTAGGTTAAGTGCTTCCCCGCTAACGCCGATAAAGTTTTCCACTTTTGAATACCACGGTGCAATGTCCTTATAGCGCACTGGCCAATCGACGGCTATACCTTCCCTTTGATTGGCGGTAAAATCGATGTCGCTCCAGCGGTAACTTTGGCGTCCCCATTGTAAGGAGCGCCCCCCTAGGTGGTAACCTCTCATCCAATCAAATCGCCTTATTTCATTATAAGGGTGTTCCAAATCATTTACAAACCACATTTTACTGGCGGCATTGGTGGTATATCCAGTTCTATTCTGTTTGGGCTGTTTTTTAATATCTTCCTTGGTTGGTTCGCCGGCATTCGGAAAATCCCAGGGATCCAAATTGGCCGTCTCATAATCTTCGATATGCTTCACCATCCTTCCGCGCTCCAACACTAGGGTTTTGAGTCCTTTTTCACATAGTTCTTTAGCGGCCCATCCTCCGCTAATACCCGTACCCACGACAATTGCATCATACGAATCCTGCACTTCATTGTTATTGAATTTGCTCATTTATGAAATTGTTTATTTAATAAATTTATTAAATATAAAATTAATTTTTTACATTTAAACCCTATATATATTAATACTATGGCACTATAACGTTATAGTAATTATTAATTCTCGGATATAATCTCAAAACTTAAAAATGAAGCAAAAAAGTTTAAATTCAAAAGGTGTCAAGGTGGTTTTGGTTGCCTTGTTAATGGGTGCATTGTCCTGTAAGGAAGCCCCCAAGGAGCAGCCCAAAGATGTAGGAACCCCGGAAGTGTCCATGAAGGCTACGGAACCTTTTTTTAAATTGTCGCTCGCGCAATGGTCAATGCATAAAATGGTGCGTGAAGATGGTGTGGATCCATATACATTTGCTGAAAAGGCCAAGAATTGGGGTTTTACTGGATTGGAGTATGTAAGTGCCCTTTATTATAAGGAATTGGAGGCTGCCAATTTTTCCAAGGAAGCCATGGCTTCTTTCGTGGAAAAATGCAATGCCGAAAGCAAAAAACATGGAATGCAAAACGTGTTGATAATGATCGATGGTCAAGGAGATCTTGCCACACCGGATGCACAAAAAAGAAAGAAGGCTGTTGAAAATCATTACAAGTGGGTAGATGCTGCTGCAGACATGGGCTGCCATGCTATTAGGGTCAACCTTTCCGGAAGCAAGGTTCCCGATGAATGGGTTGCCAGTTCTGTGGATGGTCTAACCCAGTTGGCTACCTATGCCAAGGATAAAAATATTGAGGTTTTGGTGGAGAATCATGGTGGTCTATCGTCCAATGCCGTTATGTTGGCAGAGGTTATGACCAAGGTAAATATGGATAATTGTGGCACCCTACCCGATTTTGGTAACTTTTGCATTGAGAGGTCCAAGGATGGTTGCGCCCAGGAATATGACATTTACAAAGGTATTAGTGAGTTAATGCCACACGCCTTGGCAGTAAGTGCCAAATCTTACAATTTTGATGCCGAGGGCAATGAAACCAAATTGGACTACCCTAGAATACTTAAAATCGTCAAGGATGCCGGTTATACCGGTTTTATAGGCGTGGAGTATGAAGGTAGCGTGCTCAGTGAGGAGCAGGGAATAATCGCCACCAGGGATTTATTGATCAAAGCTGGTAAGGAACTTAATTAGCATTATTTTTATGAAGGCTTTTTTCAATCAACTGTTCGATTATAACTTTTATTGCAATAAGAAATTGATTGAAGAGTGCCAAAGACTGGAAAACGTTCCAGAAAGGACAACGGAACTGTTCAGTCATATATTAAATGCACACCATATATGGAACGCCAGAATTCTTGGTAAAAAAGTGGAGTATAGTGTATTTCAGTTACAATCGTTAAAAGATTGGGGCGACCTGCATTATGAAAATCAAAGAAGCTCTTTTGAAATAATCACCAATGTGGATAGTTTTGAAAAGCGCTTGGATTATGAGAATTCGCAGGGTAGATTGTTTACCAATACCATACAGGATATGTTATTTCATATCATAAACCATTCCACCCATCACAGGGCACAAATTTCCATTGATTTTAGAAACAACTCCATTGAACCCTTGGTCTTGGATTACGCAACTTATAAACGCTAAATATACCTACAATAACGTGAATGTAAAGACCAAAGTTCAGTTGTCCTTAATGATGTTCCTCGAATTTTTTATTTGGGGAGGTTGGTTTGTAACACTTGGCACTTTTTTGGGGCAGAATCTCAAGGCCACGGGTGCAGAATCGGCAATGGCATATTCCACCCAATCCTGGGGGGCCATAATTGCACCTTTTATCATTGGCTTAATAGCGGATAGATATTTCAATGCAGAGCGCATTTTAGGGGTTTTGCACCTTCTTGGCGCGATAATGATGTATCAAATGTATATGGCGGTCGATTTTGCTGGTTTCTATCCATATGTACTTGGATACATGATTCTATATATGCCAACTTTGGCCTTGGTGAATTCAATTTCCTTTAGTCAGATGAAGAATCCTGCCAAGGAGTTTTCTTTTGTGAGGGTTTTTGGTACCGTAGGTTGGATAGTGGCCGGACTCATAATTAGTTTTGTGTTCCTATGGGATTCGGAAACTTCTAGGGAACAAGGTCTTTTGAAAAATACATTTTTAATGGTGGCCATTGCATCAGCGGCCTTAGGGATTTTTAGCTTTACCCTGCCCAAAACGCCACCAAAGGTAAAAACCGGTGAAAAGGTATCCATTTCGGGTATTTTGGGGCTGGATGCCCTAAAACTCCTAAAGGATAGGAACTTTTTTATTTTCTTTCTTTCATCTATTTTAATTTGTATTCCATTGGCCTTTTATTACCAAAATGCCAACCCGTTTTTGTCGGAGATTGGAATGGAAAATCCCACCGGTAAAATGACCATTGGCCAGGGTTCGGAAGTTTTATTTATGTTGTTATTGCCATATTTCTTCAAGAAATTTGGATTTAAAAATACTTTGATTGCCGGAATGTTGGCATGGACCATTAGGTATCTGTTATTTGCATACGGTAATGCTGGAGATTTGGCATTTATGTTAATTTTGGGGATAGCCCTTCATGGAATTTGTTATGATTTTTTCTTTGTTTCAGGACAAATTTATACGGATTCCAAGGCAGGTGACAAATTTAAGAGTGCGGCCCAGGGATTGATAACCTTGGCGACCTATGGGGTTGGAATGTTGATTGGTTTTTGGGTGGCAGGAACTATAACGGATAGTTATGTAATTGGTGAAGGGATACACAGTTGGACCAATATTTGGACATTTCCTGCTGTTTTTGCCTTAGGGGCAATGTTGTTGTTCGCAATTTTTTTTAAGAACGTAGAAGTTGAGTATAAAGAGTAACTTAGGAATAAATACATTATGAGCAAGAAAATTAGATTAGGAATTTTGGGGGGTGGAGGAGACTCCCTTATTGGAGTGCTGCATCGGGTGGCATCACAGATCAATGATAATTACGAGATTGTTGGAGCGGTTTTCAACCCTGTTTTTGAGGAAAATGTTGCTTTTGCCAAGGAAATAGATGTGCCTACCAATAGAATCTATAAGGATTTTGATACCTTGGTGGAAGAGGAATTGAAACTTCCAGAGACAGAGCGTATACAGGTTTGTTCGGTGCTGACCCCTAACTTTTTGCATTTTCCTATGGCTAAAAAGTTATTGGAAAATGGGTTTCACGTAATTTGTGAAAAGCCCATGACCACCACTTACGAGGAAGCCAAAATTTTACAGGCTACCTTGGAAAAGGCCAAGACGGTTTTTGCGGTTACCCATACCTATACGGGATATCCTATGGTTAGACAAATGCGGGAAATGATAAAGTCCGGCGCCATAGGGAAGATACATAAGGTGGACGCACAGTATTATCAAGGGTGGATCAACTCCATTATCCATGACAAGGACAAACGTTCAACGGTTTGGAGATTGGACCCTAAGAAGGCCGGGATCAGTTCCTGTATGGGAGATATAGGGGTGCATGCCTTTAATATGATTGAATATACCACGGGATTGACCATCAAATCCATTTTGGCAGATTTCAATTATTTATATGAAGATAACCAAATGGATGTGGACGGTACGGTATTGATCCGTATGGACAAACATGTGAAAGGGGTTATACGCTCCAGCCAGGTTGCTACCGGGGAGGAGAACCGACTTTCCATTGCTATTTATGGTGAGAAAGGTGGACTGAGATGGGAGCAGGAAAATCCCAATTACCTTTATGTGCTGAGCGACGATAAACCGCTTCAGGTTTATAAGCCTGGTCATGCCTATAATTCCAAGTTGTCCTTGGATGGAACAAAATTACCTGCAGGGCATCCCGAAGGTATCTTTGATTCCATGGCCAATATTTATTTGGGTGTTGCAAGGGCTATTCGAGGGCAAAAATATAACGATGGAGAATTCCCAACCATGATGGATGGTGTTCGCGGGCTCGATTTTATAGAGAGCACTGTGGAATCCAACAAAAAGGGCAACGTTTGGATCAATTTAAAATAATACGCGATTGGGTATAAAAAAAAGGGTCGCATTTGCGGCCCTTTTTAATGTAAAGGATTCTCATCCGTATATTTTTTCAAACTCTACACAGACCACGATCATACTTTCTCGAGGAACACGTTCAAAAGGGGCCAATTCACGTGAGAAATAATCCCAATGGAACTTTTTCCAATGTTCCAGACTTTTATCGCCCAAGCAGTCCAATTGTACATACTCTTTGGTAATACTAAAGAACGGCTTTAGTTTTACAGCTGTTGTCCTAATGATACATTTTGCTTTGCCGCTCCAATCCGTAAGGATTATAAAGGCACCTATTTTGGGAAGTGGCTCTTTTCTGTATTGCAGGCCCAAAAGGGAAAAGGTGGTCGCTTTCTTAAGGTTTTTGATGACCAGTTCCACCCCGTGGTCTGCATCTTGTTCATTGTCGCTAAAGTGTAACACTTTAGGGGCTTCTTCAAAAGCAAATTCCAAGTGGGCATCCAAAAAATCACCCCACATATTTCTAGCCGAAGCATTGTCCATTTTAATTAGGTCTAAGGTTTAACAGTAACGATTTAAAACATTAATTATTTCTCGAAGGATATTATGAAAATGTACCCTCTTTCAATTGTTTGGCAGCATGATTTGCAGCCCTGGCGGTAAATGCCATATAGGTCAATGAGGGATTTACACAATTTGAAGAGGTCATAAAAGCACCATCGGTGACGTAAACATTGGGAACGAGATGTACTTGATTGTTTTTGTTCAGGATTGAAGTTTTGGGGTCGTGCCCCATACGGGCACCGCCCATTTCATGGATTCCCAATCCTGGCCCGGAAGCTTCCTCATAGGCGTTTACATCTTTAAATCCTGCCGCTTCAAACATTTCCACAATAACTTTTATGATATCCTTGCGCATATTCAATTCGTTCTCCTTAAACTCAACATCAAAGGCTAGTTGTGGAAGCCCCCATTTATCTTTTTCAGTAGGGCTTAAGGTAACCCTGTTGTCATCATAGGGAAGGAATTCACCAAAACCGGTGACACCTATGGTCCAATGCCCTGGCTTTAGTATGGTTTCCTTGAGTTCTTTTCCAAATCCCAATTCCCCAATGGCTTCCGACCAATCACCTCTACTGGCCGTACCTTGAAACCCGAAGCCACGAATATACCCATCACGTTTGGTCCTTTCGTCCAAATTTACAAATCGGGGAATATAAAAACCATTGGCACGGCGACCCTTATAATATTTGTCCAAATATCCATCTACATTAGCGGTTGCCCCTAATTTATAGTGATGGTCCATAATTCCTCTTCCCAAGGCATCCGAGTCATTTCCAAGACCGTTTGGGAAGCGTTCACTTTTAGATTGCAATAAAATACCCACAGAGGCCATGGATGACGCACAAAGAAAAATAATACGGGCTTTGAACTCTATTTTTTCGTTGGTCTCTGCATCTATCACCTTTACGCCGGTCGCTCTTTTTGTTTTATCGTCATAGACAACTTCGTAGACAATGGAATTGGGTCTGAGCGTCATATTGCCCGTTCTTTCGGCGGCCGGTAAAGTGGATGAATTGCTGCTAAAATAGCCTCCGAAAGGGCAGCCGCGCCAGCATCTATCTCGATTTTGACATACTCCACGACCTTCAAAATCTGCATTTGGATCTGTAATATGTGCCGTACGGCCAATGGTCACCAAACGGCCGTCATCAAATGTTTCCTCGATAGATTTTTGAAAGTCTTCCTCTACACAATTTAATTTCATGGCGGGTTGAAATTTGCCATCGGGCAATTGCTTTAGCCCCAGGGGCTCACCACTTACCCCTATATATTCCTCAACCTTGTCATACCAGGGCGCAATGTCCCTATATCTAACAGGCCAATCAATACCAATACCCTCCTTTTTGTTGGCTTCAAAATCAATATCACTCCATCGGTAACTCTGTCTGCCCCATGTTAAGGAACGTCCGCCCACCTGATATCCTCTAATCCAATCAAATCGTTTGGTTTCAACGTAAGGATGCTCCAGGTCGTTTACAAAGAAATGCTTATTGCTTTCCACCGGTGCCCAATTCAACCTACTTTGTATGTGATATTTCTCCCTATCCGTTTTGGATAATTCACCTTTTAACGGATAATCCCAGGGATCGTCGTTCATTGTGGGATAATCTTCGATATGCTTTACCATTCGACCTCTTTCCAGCACCAAAGTCCTTAACCCATTCTCACAAAGTTCTTTAGCTGCCCAGCCCCCACTAATTCCAGTACCTACAACAATGGCATCAAATATTTCACCTTGATTCATTCTAAATTTCTTGTTTTAATTCTGATGCTTTTCCTATATTTATGACTTCGCATTTGTAGGTATATGCTACAAACTTTAAATATAGGATTTTTATCCTAAATGTTAACAGAGGTTATTTTCAATTATACTTAATAAAAAATCAAAATGAAGACAATTAAAGGGCCGGCAGTATTTTTAGCGCAATTTGTTGATGAAAAAGCACCATTCAATTCCTTGGATGGCTTGTGTAAATGGGCATCCGATTTAGGATATAAGGGAATACAAATACCTACATGGGTAGATTTTCTAATCGATTTGGATAAGGCTGCCGAGAGTCAGACTTACTGTGATGAGCTAAAGGGAAAGATAAATTCCTATGGATTGGAAATTACAGAGTTGTCCACCCATTTGCAAGGACAATTGGTAGCAGTGAATCCTGCCTACGATTTGATGTTCGACAACTTTGCGCCGGACCAGGTGAAGAATAATCCAAAGGCACGAACCGAATGGGCCATTGATGTTGTTAAAAAAGGGGCCACGGCGAGTCGTAGGCTTGGACTAAATGCACATGCCACCTTCTCTGGCTCCCTACTTTGGCATACCGCCCATCCTTGGCCTCAAAGACCTGCAGGATTGGTAGAAATGGGCTTTGAAGAACTGGCCAAAAGATGGTTGCCCATTCTGGATCACTTTGACAAGGAAGGTGTGGACGTATGTTACGAAATTCATCCAGGTGAAGATCTACATGATGGGGATACTTTTGAACGTTTTTTGGCGGCCACCGGGAACCATAAACGTGTTAATATTTTGTACGATCCTAGCCATTTTGTACTTCAGCAGTTAGATTACATTGCCTATATAGACCATTATCACGAATTCATAAAATCATTTCACGTTAAGGACTCCGAATTTAATCCAACTGGAAAAAAAGGTGCCTTTGGGGGCTTTAATGATTGGGGCGACAGGGCAGGAAGATATCGTTCATTAGGGGATGGGCAAATAGATTTCAAATCCATTTTCTCTAAATTAACCCAGTACGGATGCGATGTGTGGGCCGTGATGGAATGGGAGTGTTGTATAAAGAGCCCGGAGCAGGGAGCTAGGGAAGGCGCCAAGTTTATCCAAGAGCATATTATTGAAGCCACTGAAAAGACCTTTGATGATTTCGCCGGGGCGGCCATAGATAAATCAGTATTGAAGAAAATATTAGGACTTTAAAATAAATATAAGGGAAATGAAAAAATTAATATTTAGCAGTTTGATCGCCGTTATGGTAATGGGATGTAAGGAAAAATCGGACAAAAAGACCGTAGATTCGGATGCTGTGACCAATTCGGAGCAAGAAACCCCAGCTACCAATGTCATGGAAAACGAATGGCAAGTACTTTTTGATGGGACAAATTTCGATGCCTGGAAAAGGTACTTGGAGGATGGTGTAGGGGATGCCTGGAAAATAGAGGATGGTGCCATGGTATACTATCCGCCAAAAGAGCGCAAAAAGGGGGAGAAATACAATTTAGTGACCAAGGAAGACTTTACCAACTTTGTACTATCCGTAGATTGGAAAATTTCGGAAGGTGGTAATAGTGGTATTTTTTGGGGAGTCAAGGAGGTGGAAAGTCTTCCAGAGGCCTACCATTCCGGACCGGAAATCCAAGTTTTGGACAACCAAAAACACCCTGACGCAAAAAATGGGCCTGTAAGACAGGCTGGAGCTTTGTACGATATGGTTGGTCCTAGTGAGGATGTTACCAAACCTGTAGGGGAATGGAATACCTGTGTTATCACAGTAAATCATAAAACCAATAAGGGGAATGTGGTGTTGAATGGTACGGAAGTGGCTTCTTTCCCTGTACACGGAGAGGAATGGGAGGCTATGATCTCCAAATCCAAATTTAAGGGTTCCGAACATTTTGGGAAGTATAGAACTGGAAAAATAGGTTTACAGGATCACGGGGATATAGTGTCCTATAGAAATATTAAAATTAAATCATTGGACTAAATCTATATTGGAATGCTTATGGGAATAAGATTAATTTTTATCCCTTTTTTATCGATTTTGGTTTTGGCCTGTAAGGATAAAGTTTCGGTGGATGCCTTGGAGTCAAGGGGAACAGAAACCGGGGGGGAAGAGATTGTGGTTCATTCGGAATATGCAGGTATAGAACCCACTACTCCTGAGGAGACCGAATTGTATAAACCAGTACCAGCTGTAGTTAATCCCTATGACCCCATAAAAAAAGTTCCCAGTGATGCCATTGTACTTTTTGGCGGGGACAATTTGGATAATTGGATCAGCTCAAGGGATAGTACCGCGGCCAAATGGATAGTGAACAATGATGGCAGTATGACTGTTAATAATAAAACAGGGGATATACAGACGGTACAAAACTTTGGAAGTATACAATTGCACCTGGAATGGAAATCTCCTGCGGAAATACAGGGTAAAGGTCAAAGTAGGGGCAATAGCGGTGTCTTTTTAAATGGGCTGTATGAGGTACAGGTCTTGGACAACAATGATAATGACACCTATGTTAATGGACAGGTGGGCTCTATTTACAAGCAGCACGTGCCCCTCGCCATGGCTTCGGTGCCCACAGGGGAATGGAATATATATGATATTATTTATCATGCTCCTGAATTCAATGATGAAGGGGATAAAATTAAATCTGGGACCATAACGGTTTTACATAATGGCGTACTGATTCAGGACAATGTTGAAATTAAGGGAACCACTCCCTATATTGGCTGGCCCAAAAACCCTGCACATGGCAAGGGGCCTTTAAGACTACAGGACCATGGGGACAATAGTAGGGTTAGCTATAGGAATATTTGGGTAAGGGAACTTTAAATGGAATGGGTGTTTTTTCTTGGAGCCACAGGGCCCGGTCTACTATTTATTATTTTTTCCTGGTACTATAGGGCATTCCCTCCCAAAAGCATTAATTTTATTTATGGTTACCGTACAAGGAAAAGTATGAGGAATCAAGAGACATGGGATTTTGGTAACAAAATAGGAGCCAAAATGTTTTTTTACGTGGGCGTGTCCTCCTTGATAGTAGGTGCGGCCACTTATTTCATTTCTCCTCCATGGTCCTTTGGTATTTCCATTTTTTTCCTTGTGGTTGCTGCATTTGTAGGCATATTTTGGTGCGAACAGCAATTGGCGGATAATTTTGATAAAAATGGGAAACGAATTCATAAAGGTGGTAAACCCAATTAGGGAAGTGTTCAAAATGGTGTTTATGGTCTCCATGAACTACTTTGGGCAGTACTGGACTATCGAGATATACAAACCTCAATTTTAATTACCTTTGACAAATTCTAAAAATATTTTATGATCCAATCTATGACAGGGTTTGGGAAGCATGTTATTCAACTTCCTTCGAAAAAAATTACCATCGAAATTAAATCGCTGAACAGTAAAAGTCTCGATTTAAATGCTAGAATACCTTCCACCTATAGGGAAAAGGAATTGGAACTGCGCAGGACTATTGCAGGTTCATTGGTTAGGGGCAAGGTAGATTTCGGACTTTATATAGAAAATACGGGTGCAGAGACCTCTTCAGAGGTGAACGAAGTGGTAGTAAGGCAATATATGAAGCAATTGGGACATATTGTTTCGGGCAATGAAATGGGTTTGTTGGAAATTGCTATGCGTATGCCCGATACTATGAAAACGGAACGGGAGGATATTGATGAAGAGGAATATAAGATCATTAAGGAATCCTTGGAGGAAGCCCTTAAGGAAATAAACATTTTTAGAACGGAGGAGGGAAAGGTTTTGGAAGCCGATTTTGAGGCCAGAATAAGTGTTTTAAAGAACTTATTGGAACAAGTGGCACAAATGGACCCCGATAGGCTTCTAACGATCAGGGAGCGACTGGAGAAGGCCGTGGCGGACCTAAAGGCCGATCTGGATACCAATCGCTTTGAACAAGAGCTGATCTATTATCTTGAGAAATATGATATTACGGAAGAAAAGGTCCGTTTGCTAAATCACTTGGATTATTTTGCCGCTACGCTTAAATCTGATGACTCCAATGGTAAGAAGCTAGGCTTTATAAGTCAGGAAATAGGGAGGGAAATCAATACCATTGGTTCCAAGGCAAACTTTGCCCCAATGCAACAGTTGGTCGTGCAAATGAAGGATGAATTGGAAAAGATCAAAGAACAAATGCTTAACGTTTTATAATGAAAGGAGGAAAATTAATTATTTTTTCTGCCCCTTCGGGCAGTGGAAAAACTACCATTGTCAAACATCTATTAAACCAGCCAGAGCTAAATTTGGCTTTTTCCATTTCAGCTACCTCCCGGCCTAGGAGAGGTAAGGAAAAGCATGGGGAGCATTATTATTTTATGACCTTGTCCGAATTTAAGAGACATATTAAAAATGATGATTTTTTGGAATGGGAGGAGGTCTACAGGGATAATTTCTACGGGACTTTAAAAAGTGAGGTAGACCGACTCTGGGCGGAGGGCAAGAACGTAATTTTTGATATAGACGTGGTAGGTGGATTGCGGATAAAGAAGAAGTTTCCTGATCAGACACTTGCCGTTTTTGTGAAACCTCCCAGTGTTGATGAACTCAAAATTAGGTTGAAAAAACGCAGTACGGAATCCGAGGATAAAATAAATATGCGGATTGCGAAAGCTTCAGTAGAGTTGGCGACCGCCCCTCAGTTCGATGCGGTGATTAAGAATTACGATTTGGATACCGCTTTGAATGAGGCCCATAAATTGGTGGCAGAATATGTAGGTGTTGAAGTTAAAAGTAAAATATAGGAAACAGGGTCTGGTACAGATTGGCCCTCGCAAATAGGATTAGAGTACTCCTTGAATAATGATACTGCATCAAGTTTCGTATGAATAAAAAAATTGGACTTTATTTTGGCACCTTCAATCCGATCCATATAGGGCATTTGGTGATAGCCAATTATATGGTAGAGTTTTCCGATCTGGACGAGGTCTGGTTTGTGGTTACTCCACAAAGTCCTTTTAAAACCAAGAAAAGCCTGCTGGACAATCATCATCGTTATCAGCTGGTAACCGAAGCTACCCTGGATTATCCCAAATTAAAACCTAGCAAAATAGAGTTTGATTTGCCCCAGCCCAATTATACTGTAAACACCCTTGCCTATCTTCTTGAAAAATATGATGACAAACATGATTTTTGTTTGATAATGGGGGAGGATAATTTAAAAGGGCTACATAAATGGAAGAACTTTGAGGTAATTTTGGAAAACCATTACATTTATGTCTACCCAAGGATATCCGAAGGGGAAGTGGTGCATCGTTTTAAGAATCACGATAGGATCCAGCGGGTGGATGCTCCAATCATGGAAATATCCTCCACCTTTATTAGGGCGCAACATAAATTGGGTAAAAATGTAAGACCTATGCTTCCGGAAAGAGTCTGGAAATATATGGATGAAATGAATTTTTATAGATAGGTCATTAGGGGGTTTTACTCGATAATCGAGATTTAAATGCTCTGACGCTTGCGTCGAAATCAAATTTGAATTTTCTTTCAATGCCTCGCGGGCTTGCCCTGAGATAGTTTACTCAAAATGTCCGTTCCTAAATATTGATCGTTTTTATTGTAGTACCATGCCCTAGTCTTAGGAATTTTTACATTGTTGATTATCTCTTCTCCTGATAATAGAATGTATTCACCATCATTTTTGGATTCATCATGGAAGAATTGATAGGCTTCCATGGCATAGCTGGAAGGATCAAAATAAAAATACCAGGTATCTGTTCCCACTTCCTTTGAATAAGTAACCTTTAGTACCAAATAGTTCTTGCCTTTAAAGGTTTTGGTATCAACAAGTGGGTCTAAAAGGGTCCCCGGGTCTTTTAATTTCATTGGAAGGCCATAGAGATAGGTGTAGTAATCCCTCATTTTTTTGGCCCGCTCACAGGAGATATTATGGGTTGCCCTATCTTTTTCTGAGATAATGGCCTTACCATCAATTTTCAAAATACATGTATCCCTGACCATAATCTGTTCCAGGGTTTTCCCAGCCATATTTGTGGTCAACTTAAAGGAGGATGCGGGCCGGTCAATGTTGATGAGGCTTTTTCGGATATCCCCTTTGGGCGATTCCATGGTCACTGTAAAATCATTCTTAAAGGAGTGCCAATTGTTGTTGGGGTCATGATATTCAATAGCCTTATCCAGGAGTTCGGATCCGGATATCCCCTGGCCCAAACATCCCGTAGCATGTATAAAACATATTATTATAAATAAGTATTTCATGCAAACTTATAATTGAAGGGAACACTATTACACTTCCAATTTGGCAGGTATTACCGTACTATCGTGTTCGTTGTAATAGAGCTCCAAAAGGTTCATGGTAGCGTTGATAAAATCTTTTGTCTCCAGAAGAAAAGTAAAATACAGAGTAGTATTTTTTGGGCTGGATTCTTCGGTACGTGTCCTAGCAATCTGCTTTTCTATTTTTTGCGAAACCATATCCAAAAGTGCTTGTTTACTGGCAAAAATTTCACCAATACGATCAAAAGATCTAGTTTCAAAAGCCGCCTTTGTTGCACTTAGTAATTTTTGCAATTCAAGGTCTATTTCTTTTAACTCTTTTATCTGGTTGTATTTTAATTTTTTATGGTTATTGTGGATGTGTTTATGGCTTATCTTGTTCAGATATTCCAAGGATTGGGCCATATCTTGCAAATACCCTAAAATGTTGATATATAGGTTACTGGCCCCAACACTTGCCTCATCCAGATTCTTGATGAAATAGAATATATGATCTCGTAATTCATCTATTTCGTCAGAAAGTTTACCAACACCTTTTTTGTTCTTTTTCAATAGCTCCAAATCCTGTTTGGCAAGTCCGTCGATGATGTGGGTGTATATTTTGTTACTTCTTTTCGCCACATTGGAAATATTGTCCGCACTTTCTTCGATCACCCCTTGGATAGAGCTGCTTTCAGCCTTTCTTAAACTGTCTTCCGCCCGGATTTCCTTGGATTTTTTGTTGTGTGAAATATAATTTCTTACCAACAAGAGGATTGCCAACAATAACAGAACCGCCACCATGGAGGGTACATGTATATTGATAAGTGAAACTATAACTGCGGCAGAAACAAAGGCTATAATGGCCGTAAAGAACCAGCCTCCAATGACATTCAATACTCCGGCAACCCGGTAAACGGCACTTTCAGCTCCCCAAGCCCTATCGGCCAAAGAGGTTCCCATTGCTACCATAAATGTTACATAGGTAGTGGATAATGGCAATTTGTACGAGGTGGCCACGGATATCAGCACCCCGGCAACCATCAAATTAACGGAAGCCCTTACCATATCAAAAGCTGGCATTTCAAATGTTTTATCTTTGGAAAGGGGTATAACGGGCTTTTTAAAATTGGAATCTATTTTTTCCTGTAGGGCTTTTGGTAAAAGGGCAGAGGTGACCGTAGACAACATCATAGCCGATCGAACTATTCCCCTTGATAAAAAATTGGGTTGAAAACGCTCCTTGGATTCCCCTTCCCTAGATAGGTTAATTTCGGTTTGGGTTACATAACGTGCCTTTTTGGAAAACCATAAGGTAAGTACCATGACCATTCCTGCTACGAACAATAGAATAGTGGGGGTAGGAACTTTTTCGGCCAACACTGTCATGCTAAATTCGGTTGCAGGAACCCCTGAAGCTTGCCAAGCCTCAAAAGATTGCCAAGCGGCGATGGGGACTCCAATAAAGTTAACAAGGTCGTTCCCTGCAAAGGCAAGTGCCAAGGCAAATGTACCTACTATAATAATGAGTTTATACACGTCGTATTTCAATATTACCGAAATAATATAAGATACCAGGGTCCAAAGTACAAGGCTTCCAATGATAATGGTGCCGGTATTGTTTTTTATATAATCCAGAACATTATCACTTACAAAAGTAGCCCCCTTTAAACCTTTTATAAGAATGAAATAGGTGATTGCTGTCAGGGCAATACCTCCGAAGAGCGCTCCTATTATCTTAGCCTTTTTTCTAAAGTCGAAAGAAAGTAGAATACGGGACAGATATTGAACCATGGCTCCTATGGAAAAGGCAATTACAACGGAAAGCAAGATGCCCAAAATAATTTCAGTAGCCTTTGAAGTGTTTATATAATTGTAAATATCAATATAGTCGCCCCCACTTGAGGCAATTTTTATAAAGGACATGGCTACCGAGGCTCCCAACAGTTCAAAGACGATGGATACCGTTGTGGAAGTGGGCATCCCAACCGTGTTGAAAAAATCCAATAACAGGATATCGGTAATCATTACCGCCATGAAAATTATCATAATTTCGCTGAACATGAATTCACCTGGGTGAAAGATTCCCTTACGGGCCACCTCCATCATTCCACTGGAAAAAATGGCACCTATGGCTATACCCAAACTGGCCACTATCATAATGGTCCTGAACGAAATGGCTTTGGAGCCAATTGCGGAATTTAAAAAGTTAACGGCGTCATTGCTAACCCCAACTACCAAATCTGCTATTGCCAAGAAGGCAAGGGCAATGATCATTAATAAATATAAATTGTCCATTATCTTATAAAAATAGTTTGCAAATATCTAAAGTCTCTAGGTTCGTAACGTTATCTTAAGGTTATATTTTATTCTTAAAAATGTACATCCAATTGCAGTCTGTACATTAATTCATCAGGGCCACTGCCAACAGATAGATAGCTAATATCCGTTTGCACCTTCAATTTGTGGCCAACAATATATTTTGAAAGTCCTAGGGTGTATTGATTTTTAGGGTTTTCTATGGTAATATTATTCTCCAGTTCTATGTTGGTGTATCTTCCGGAAATTTCCCAATTACTGTTTAAAAGATATCCGGTTTGCAGATTTAATCCGTGCCCTATCTGCACTGTCTCCCCGGTCTGGGAACCGTCCATATTTCTCGCAATGGGGTCTTCGGCATCCCTATATGCGTATTCGGCCATAAAGGAGAATCCGTTATACTTAAACATGGCATCTAGAAATAGGGTGTTGATATCGGTTTGGTGAAAACCGAAGTCGGTTACCATATATGTCCCTTGGCTACCTCTGGTCTTAACCGCATTGAGGTTCAGGTTGTACGTGGCGGCCACCATCAGTTTTGGGGATTTTTCCCTTTTTAAATCGCCTCCACTATATTCGCCACCTCTTTTAAATTCACCAAATGGAAGTAGTTCCACGCGTCCGCTGTATTGATGGCCACCTAGATTTCCAGTGGTGATATTTCTACCTTCTCCTTGCGAAATTGCGATTATTTCGCGTATCACAAATGTATCCGTTAGATGGGAGTGGTGTCTAAGTTGAATGCCCATATCCCTGTCTAAGGTAAACTGACCATTTAATAGGGAACGGTCCACCATTTGAAGATTGCCTGAAGAAATAATCCGCTCCATATTGCCGGGCAGTTTGGTTTGGCCTACCCAAAGTTCAAAATTTTGATAGAAATTCCACATTATTACGGCGTCCAGTATATAACGTGGGGCGTTACCAGTGTATTTGGAACCACCGGAAATATCCCTGTTGGACAATCCCAACTCCAGTTTGTAACGAAGTTTAGGGGAATATACAAATCCATCAAATTTTAACCTTGCCCTTCTTATCAAAGCATTAAAATCGGGGTCTGTATAATTTCCGTTGGGATTTTCAGTCCAAGTCGTGCTACTCAAAAATTGCATTCTAGCCGCAATCTTGGAGCTCCAGGTACTGTCCTTGCCCATCAAATTAAAAAGACCTTTGCCAAATTCGGGGGCATTGGGTTCTTGAGAATAGGATATAAAAAGTGAGCACAATGCAAGCCCTAGGGCTAAGCATTTCATTTTCATATAGTATTAGTTTTTGTCGAGGACAAAGTACCAATATATATGTTAATTTAATGTTAACTTAGGAATAATATTAGTTTAAATAAAAAGCTACCTTGGCCAGAGGTAGCTTCCGATTTCACATCAATAGTCGACAAAAACTAATAGTTACAATGAAACCAAGATAGTCTTAAGACAAATGCTAAGATGGGGATTGCTAATAAACCCATTGTAATCTTAACTTTAATTTATCGTTAAAAATTGGGTGTGTGGTTTGGTTGGGTAAGCGCTGTTTTTAGGTTTTATTATGTGTTGAAATCCTAAAAATGTATCTTGCGACCTCTAAAATTACATTATGAATTGGGAGCAGCTTCTTTCCTTGAAACGTTTTGGTGATACCAACAAAAGAATTAGAAAGGAACAGGATGAAACTCGGTTGGGTTTTGAAGTGGATTACGATAGGGTGATATTTTCTGCGGCTTTTAGGAGCCTACAGGACAAGACACAGGTAATACCTCTTTCCAAAACCGATTTTGTCCACACCCGTCTTACCCATAGCTTGGAGGTCTCGGTAGTAGGTAGAAGCCTTGGCAGGATCGCCGGGAAGAAAATTCTGGAAAAACATCCTCATTTACGTGAAGTGCACGGTTATCGCTTTAACGATTTTGGCGCCATTGTTGCCGCTGCAGCCCTGGCACATGATATTGGGAACCCTCCTTTTGGCCATAGTGGGGAGAAGGCCATAGGGGAATACTTTAAAACGGGCAGGGGCAAACAGTTTGAGAAGGTGTTGACACCAAAAGAGTATCAGGACATTATAGATTTTGAAGGTAATGCCAATGGATATAGATTATTAACAGAATCCCGCCAAGGAGTTGAAGGGGGATTGCGACTTAGTTACGCTACCCTGGGGGCTTTTATGAAATACCCAAAGGAATCCTTGCCCAAAAAGCCCACCAAGCATATAGCGGACAAGAAATTTGGATTTTTTCAACAGGATGTGTCTTCTTTTCAGGAGGTGGCCGCGGAGCTGGGACTCGAATCGAGGGGAAAGGGCAGGGATGTCGGTTTTTGTAGACACCCGCTTACTTTTTTGGTAGAGGCTGCAGATGATATTTGTTATACCATTATCGATTTTGAGGACGGAATCAATTTAGGCCTTATTTCAGAGGATTATGCCTTGGAGTATTTAATTAAGTTGGTCAAGGACAGTATCAACATAAAAAAGTATAACAATTTGGCATATATGGAAGATCGTCTGAGCTATTTAAGGGCTCTTGCTATCAACACCTTGATCTCTGATGCCATTACTATTTTTATTGAAAACGAGGATGCTATCCTAAACGGGGAATTTTCGGTTTCCTTAATGGATAAAAGCAAGTTTAAGGCACAAATAGAGGATATTATTACCTTAAGTGTACAGAAGATCTATAGGTCCCAGGAGGTGTTGGAAAAGGAAATAGCGGGTTACAGGATAATTTCGGACATTTTGGATGTATATGCAACGGCATTGATCAGGAATAAGGAAGGGAATAGTTCCAATTATGACCGACTTATGATTTCTACTTTGCCCGAACCTTATAGGGAAACCAAAGGTTCCATCTACGATATACTCTTGAGTACCTGCTGTTATGTTGCCAGCTTATCGGATAGTGCTGCGGTGCACATCCATAATAAGATTATGGGAAAACAGCTTTAAAAATCATAGATCAAACCTACGCCCAGTAATTGTTTGAATTGTACCTTGCGTTTTCCCGGGGTTGTAATGGTGCCATCCGCGGCTTTAACCTCGTCGAAAATTATATCGTGGTCATATAAAACATGGGTGCCAATGGAGGCCTTTACATATTTGTTTACGGCTAAATCCAAATTTACTTCCCAGTCAACATCTATGTTCCCGAAATTTTTCACGTAGTCCGAGTATAATTGTAACCTGTGATTTAGTTTTACATTTTCATAAACCATGGTTTCCCAGGAGTTGGAGACCAGAAAACCAAATTCCAGATATACGTTTTCGCCCTCTTTTATTATGTTGCCATCGGTGTCTATAAGTGCTTTTTGTACCCCAAAAGCACCACTGTTGGCAAGAGTTTGGTCTAACACAAAGGTGGATTTGAAGGTGAGAGGGGCTAAGCGCAGGTTGAATTTCTTGCCTTCTGGAATATAGGAAGTACCAGCACCCAATAGGGCATAGCCAGGAGCCATAAATCGGGAAATTGGTTTATCCCTATTGGGATATTTGTAACCATTGGAGAACTGTGTCCTAAATTCGGCACTAGCGGAATAGTACCAATTGCTTATGGTATCCCTTCGAAATGCAAAGGTGGAGGAAAACCGTAATGCATCATCGGACTTTCTTAATTTAAAACCTTCTTGGGCATTGAGGCCATATCGTATGTCCAAATTGTTGTTGAGTTGAACGTATCGAAATTTATAATTTCGTACAAATTTGGCGCTGGCCAATCCGGAAATGGAATTGTTACCCCCAGCATTCCAGTTTACAAAGGCTACTTCACTAAAATTAAATCCAAGTTTATTCTCCTTTTCCCAAAACGAAGGAATTCTAAATCGTCTGTATTTTTCTTCAAGGGGCTTGGTGCGCTTAAAGGAGACAACGGGATTTGTCAGGTCTGCACCACGCGGAATGTATTTAATTTTGTCCTGCAAGGTCCGTATTACTATGGTATCTATACGCATAGAATCTACTTGTATGGAATCCGGGGCTTGTGGAGCGGGAATAGTATCTTGTGCGAATAAAAAATTAAAATTTAGAAACAGAAGGACAATAATGAAAATTTTACCGTACATGCTAATCAGTATTCAAGAGGTTGTTAATATATTTTTTTAAGGTCGATATATCTATTTTAGCTATTTTATGGAGCTCTTCCACAGTTCCGTGCTCTATAAAAACATCTTCAATTCCAAAAATCTTTATTGGGACAAAACTATGTATCTCGTTGGCATATTCCAAAATGGCACTTCCAAATCCCCCCATTTTACAGCCATCCTCAATGGTGATCACCTGCTCATAGGCCGAGAATATTTTCCGCAGCATAATCGTATCCAAAGGCTTTACAAAACGCATATTGTAATGGCCAATTTGGCCCTCGTCCTTCGTGCTTTTTAGTAAATCAACCACCATGTTCCCAATATGACCGATTGAAAGTACAGCAATTTTCGTACCTTTTTTTAATTCTTGTGATAATCCTATCGGAATTTTGTTAAACTGTTGTTTCCAATCCAGTGTTACCCCTCTTCCTCTTGGATATCTTATGGCTATGGGTTGTCCTAAACCCAGCTGTGCCGTGAACATTATATCCCTAAGTTCGATTTCGTTCAAAGGTGCAAAAATAATAAGATTTGGTATGCACCGTAAATAGGCCATATCATATATTCCGTGATGGGTGGCACCGTCCTGCCCAACTATACCTGCACGATCCAAACAGAAAATAACGGGGAGATTTTGAAGAGCTACATCATGTATGATCTGGTCATAGGCACGCTGTAAAAAAGTAGAGTATATATTGCAAAATGGGACCAGGCCTTCTGCGGCCATTCCACCGGCCATGGTTACGGCATGTTGCTCGGCAATGCCCACATCAAAAGCCCTTTCCGGGATTTGTTCCATCATATATTTAAGGGAGCTTCCGGTGGGCATGGCTGGGGTTATACCTACAATATGTTCATTGTTTTTAGCCAATTCTACCAAGGTGTGCCCAAAAACATCCTGATATTTTGGAGGTTGTTTTTCCGAGGTTTTGGGCCAAAGGTCGCCCGTTTCTTTATTAAATTTTCCTGGAGCATGGTACGCTACTTGGTTCTCCTCAGCTTTTTTGAGTCCTTTTCCCTTGGTAGTTATAATATGGAGCAATTTGGGCCCTTCAATATCTTTTAACCTCTTTAGCTCTTTTATCAACATAGCCAGATCATGTCCGTCCAAAGGGCCGGAATAATTAAAATTTAAACATTCAAAAATGTTTTCGTCTTTGGCTGTGCCTTTTTTAACATTGGTAAGGTATTTTTTCAAGGCACCTACGCTAGGATCAATTCCTATGGCATTGTCATTTAGGATAATAAGGACGTTGGCGTTGGTGTCCCCGGCATGATTAAGCGCTTCAAAGGCCATACCGCTAGCAATGGAGGCATCACCTATAACGGCAATGTGCTGTATATTTTTTGCCCCCTTTATTTGGGAGGCCAAAGCCATTCCTAGGATTGCTGAAATAGAGGTTGAACTATGTCCAGTGCCAAATACGTCATAAATGCTTTCTGTGCGTTTGGGAAATCCGCTTATTCCCCCCAATTGCCTATTGGTATCGAATATATCCCTACGTCCGGTCAATATTTTATGGCCGTAAGCCTGATGTCCAACATCCCATATTAGCTTGTCTTTCGGGGTGTTAAATACATAGTGAATGGCGATCGTTAGTTCCACAACACCCAAGCTGGCCCCCAAATGCCCTTCTTTGGTAGCTACAATGTCTATGATGAACTCCCTTAATTCTTGGGCAAGTTGCAATAAATCGACTATTTCCAAGGTTCGAATATCCTTGGGGTCGTTAATATGTTGTAGAATTCCCTTGGGCATACTAAAAATGTTACGCAAAACTAAGGTATTTAAACGTTGAATGGTATGTTTTTTAGTGGATCATTGGCGGTTTTTCAGGATAATTTAATCAAATGGTATTTTTTTTGACCCTTCACCAATATTGTTTACTATTGTGGCTTAAAATGTTAGGTATGATCAATCCTTTTGACGACACTTATTTTATGAAGAGAGCCTTACAGGAGGCAGAAGCCGCTTTTGAAATAGGAGAGGTGCCCGTTGGTGCCATTATTGTTGTTGAGAATAGGATTATTGCCAGGGCGCATAATTTAACCGAACGTTTGAACGATGTTACTGCACATGCCGAAATGCAGGCCATAACCGCGGCGGCCAATTTTCTGGGAGGGAAGTATCTACACAATTGCACCCTATACGTAACACTGGAACCTTGTCAAATGTGTGCGGGGGCACTGTATTGGAGCCAAATTTCCAAGGTTGTCTATGCAGCAAGGGACTTGGATAGGGGTTTTATAACCATGGGTACCAAAATACACCCCAAGACCGAATTGGTAAAAGGGGTCATGGAGAAGGAGGCATCGGAAATTTTGAAGCGCTTTTTTATTCAGAAGCGCAATTTGAATTAGAATGTTTCCAATTGGTTTTGCCTAATACGCAACTTATTAGCAGATTTTGCATCTACTTTTTAATTCAACAATCTGAGATATAATGAAAGTATATGGATTAATACGCTTCCTGGTTCTGATTTTTGTCCTACATGGATGTTCCACAGAAAGTACGCCCGAAAAGAAGGACAAGGTTAGTGGAACTTGGAACCTGATGAACGTTAGTGGTGGATTCGCTGGGGTTGATGAAGACTTTGAAAAAGGTAAAATTATATGGGAATTCGACACCAAGGATGGGACCTTGCTCGTTACCAACAATGACGAATCAGGCGCACTGTACAACGGCTTGCCAACGGGCACCTATGCTTATTCCATCCTACAGGGGAAAGACCAGGATTATTTGCAATTAAATGACAAGGAGGTAGGTGGTATTGATGTTGCCAAGTCACAATTGGTCTTAGACCAAAACAACACCTCTTCGGGTAGTGGAGCGGATGGCTTTGTATTGGTACTGGTAAAATAGCCAAGGCATTGATAAATGGTCAAAAACCAAAACCCCTAGCGATCACCAAGGGTTTACATTTTTTTAAATAAATAGTATTAGCCAATTACCTGCACCCTTGCAGCAACTATTCCTTTTCGGCCTTCCTCTTCCTCGTATTCCACTTTGTCGCCTTCGTTAAGTTCAGTGCCGTTTAATGAAGTTGCATGAACAAAAATATCCTTACCTGTGTCGTCGTTGGTAATGAAGCCATATCCCTTGGATTCATTAAAAAATTTTACAGTTCCAGTCATTCCAATGAAATTAAAATAATAATGGTTTATATTACTAATTTATGTTTTTTTGGGCAAAATTGGATATAATCGATTTAAAAAAATATGAAAATCACTGATTGTCAGTAGGCTTCTTTTCCTTTCCCTGCATTTTTAGGATGTTTTCCTCAGTAAGCATATAGTCCTTCATTTTTTTGCCTTTACTAACTTTGATAAGAAAGAGGGGCATGGCCACCAAAAATATCCCGACTGTTCCAAAACCTATACATTTATTGGATAAGACCACATCTTCCTCACTTATGTTAAACCCATAAACGATGGAGGTTATGGAAGCTATTAGAATCAAAGAAATAATATACTTCATTCCTAACTGGGATTTTATGAGGTTAAATTTATTAATTTTCTTCTGTAAGCGGTCAACAACTTGGACTTGGAGATAAAACCTACATATTTTTCATCTTTAATAACGGGCAGGTTCCAAGCTCCGCTACTTTGAAACTTCTCCATAATATCCGTCATTTTATCCTTGTCCAATTCAATTATATCGGGAGGGGTGTTCATAATGTCGCCCGCCATTACTTCCTTGTACAATTTCTGATTGAACATTATGGGGCGTATGTCATCCAACAAAATAATCCCCAAAAGGGTATTGTCCTCCTTGTCAATTACCGGAAATATATTTCTATTGGATTTTACCACTGCTTGATGTACAATATCCCCCAGATTCATCTCCGGGTATATTGGGACAAAATTATCTTCAATAACTTTGTCTATATCCATCAAAGTTAAAACGGCATGGTCCTTATCATGTGTAATTAACTCTCCTTTTCTGCCCAACTCCATGTTGTAAACAGAATGTGGGTGCACATATTTGGTGATGGAAAAGGAGATAGTAGAGGTGATCATTAGAGGAATGAACAATTCATATCCCCCAGTAACCTCGGCTATAAGGAATATTGCAGTGAGGGGGGCGTGGAGAACGCCGGCCATAAGTCCGGCCATACCCACAAGTGTAAAATTACTTTCTGAAATTTGGTTTGATAAGATTCCTAAATTGTTAATTGCTTTTGCAATGCAATTGCCCATTATACTTCCCATGAATAGTGTAGGGGCAAAGATACCCCCAACGCCCCCCGCACCAAAAGTTAGGGCACAGGCAATAATTTTAAAAAAAACCAATCCGGCCAATAGTCCAATTACTAACCATATATTCGTAAGGTCCAAATGGAAAATATTATTTTCCAAAACCTTTTCAGGCTTTCCCAAGATGAGGTTGTTGATAACATCAAAACCCTCGCCGTATAAAGGAGGGACCAAATAAACCAATATTCCAATAGCAATTCCGCCGTAAAGTAACCTTTTGATGGGAGAACCTATTCTGTCGAATATTTTTTGGATCCGCTCATATACTTCTGTGAAATAGATGGAGGTTAGACCTGCAAACAAGCCTAGGATTACAAAGAAGGGAATGTCCGAAATAATAAAATCGTCCTCAATTTTAAAGGGCAAAAGCACATCGCTCCCAAAGAAAAAGTAGGATGTTATAATTCCTGAAAGGGAAGCCAAGAGCAGGGGCAGCATGGAGGCTATGGTCAGGTCTAGGCTAAATACTTCAATGGCGAAAATAATGGCTGCAATGGGGGCTTTGAATATGGAGGCCATGGCTCCTGCTGCCGCACAGCCTATAAGTAAATTCCTTGTGGTCTGGTTTACGTGGAACATCCTTGAAATGTTGGAGCTTATGGCAGCTCCTGTTGCCACGGTAGGGCCCTCCAGACCAACAGATCCTCCGAAACCAACGGTAATGGGTGCTGTAAGAATGGATCCGAACATCTGATATTTCCGCATTATTCCCTTCATCTTGGAAATGGCAAAGAGGGTAGAGGGAATACCATGGCTCACCTTGTTGCGGATCACGTATTTAATGATCAAATAAACAAGGGTAAGACCAATTATAGGAAAAACAAAATAAAAGGCATTGTGGTAATACCTTACCAAATTACCTTCCAATAGATGTTGAAAAAAGTGAGTTAAATTTTTAAGGACAACAGCACCTATCCCAGAAGTAAACCCAACCAAAATACTAAGGATGTAAATAAATTGCCTTTGGGAGATATGTTTTGCGCGCCAAACCAAAAAGTTGGTAAGCCAAGATTTTTTTAGTGCTGTCATGATTTTGAAAAAATCCCGCTAGTTACTTTGACTAGCAGGATTTTAAAGATATGATTATAAATCCAATTTTAGGTGAAGTTCCTTCAACTGTAAATTGTCAATCGGGGCAGGGGCATCGATCATGACATCGCGACCACTATTGTTTTTGGGAAAAGCAATAAAGTCCCGTATAGTTTCCTGTCCGCCCAAAATGGCGACCAATCTATCGAGGCCAAATGCCAAACCACCATGGGGCGGTGCTCCATATTGAAAGGCATCCATTAAAAATCCAAATTGTGCCTTGGCTTCCTCTGGGCTAAAGCCAAGATGTCTGAACATAGTGGCTTGTATTTGCTTATCGTGAATCCGTATGGAGCCACCTCCAATTTCATTGCCGTTCAGCACCAAATCATAGGCATTGGCCTTTACTGCGCCGGGGTCCGTGTCCAGTAGCTCCAACTGTCCGGGCTTCGGTGAGGTAAATGGATGGTGCATGGCGTGGTAATGACCTGTTTCCTCGTCTAGTTCCAATAATGGAAAATCGATTACCCAAAGCGGAGCAAACTCATCTTTTTTGCGTAATCCTAAACGCTGGGCTATTTCCATTCTAAGTGCACTTAATTGTGTCCTCGTTTTATGGGTCTCCCCGGATAGTACGCATATTAGGTCCCCTGCATTGGCGCCTGTTGCAGCTGCCCATTTTGCAAGATCTTCCTGGTCATAAAATTTGTCTACTGAAGATTTGAAGGTGCCATCGTTGTTGAATTTGGCATAGACCATTCCTTTGGCCCCTATTTGTGGCCTACGTACCCAGTCTACAAGGGCGTCTATTTCTTTTCTGGTATAGGCCGCTCCTCCAGGTATGGCAATACCCACTACCAATTCGGCCTCGTTGAATATTCCAAAGTCCTTATGTTTTGCAATGGCGTTAAGCTCACCGAATTCCATGGCAAAACGGATATCCGGTTTATCGTTGCCATATTTTCTCATGGCCTCATCATAAGTCATTCTAGGAAACTTGTCAAGGGAGACCCCTTTTATTTCCTTCAATAAATGCCTGGTTAGTCCCTCAAAAACATTTAAAATATCTTCTTGTTCCACAAAGGCCATTTCGCAATCTATCTGTGTAAATTCCGGTTGCCTGTCCGCCCTTAGATCTTCGTCCCTAAAACATTTAACGATTTGGAAGTACTTGTCCATTCCTCCGACCATCAATAATTGTTTAAATGTTTGGGGCGATTGTGGCAGGGCATAAAACTGGCCTTCGTTCATTCTGCTTGGAACTACAAAATCTCTGGCACCCTCTGGAGTGGATTTGATCAAATAGGGAGTTTCCACTTCAATAAAACCTTGGTCGGAGAGATATTTTCTCACCTCAATGGCCACTTTATGCCTAAATATTAGGTTGTTCTTTACTGGATTTCTGCGAATGTCCAGATATCGGAATTTCATACGGATATCTTCGCCACCATCGGTTTGGTCCTCAATGGTAAAAGGGGGGGTTAAGGATTTATTGAGTATTTTGATTTCCGAGACCAAAACTTCTATATTTCCGGTAGGTATATTTGGGTTTTTGGAGGTCCTTTCAATAACGGTTCCCTTAACCTGTATTACAAATTCACGACCTAGGGATTTGGCAATTTCCATAATCTCTTTTGAGGAGCGTTCCTCATCGAAAATCAGCTGGGTAATACCATATCGGTCGCGTAAATCGGCCCATATCACAAAACCTTTGTCCCTAACCGTTTGGACCCATCCAGACAGGGTAACCTCTGTGTGTTGATGGCTTTCCCGTAATTCACCGCAATTATGACTTCTATACATCTTTTTTTTTCATCTATGATCAGGCAAATGTAAGAAGTAATAGGGTAAGCTGAAAAAAATATCCGCAATTAGGAAATTCGAAATATGGATTACTCAATTTTATCAAATTCTAATAATTTTTAGAGAATATTAACAAAACTTAAGTATTTTAGTATATAATTCTAACTAAACTTATAAATATGAAACAGAAATTAATTAGGAAAAACATGTTCTTATTTTTTTTAATGGCACCTCTGCTTTTGTTGGCTCAGGGAGTTGTTAAGGGAAAGATTACAGACACTAGCCTGGGAGATCCACTTCCAGGGGTCAATGTGGTAATAAAAGGTACCACAACAGGTACTACCTCCGATTTTGATGGTAATTACGAAATTTCAGTGGATAATTTCCCGGCTACCTTGGTGTTTTCGTCCTTGGGATATGCCTTAAAAGAAATGCGGGTAACTGGCCCAACTACTTTAAATGTTGTTATGGACGAGTCTGCAACAGGATTGGAGGAAGTGGTGGTAACAGGATTGGCAACATCGGTTAAACGGAGTAATTCCGCCAATGCAGTAGCCTCGGTATCCGCAGATGAGTTAACGGGAAGGACACCACCACAAACTCTGGATGGTGCCCTGGCCGGTAAATTTGCAGGAGCACAAATTACTGCGGCATCCGGAGCCCCAGGGGGTGGTATGTCGGTAAAATTGAGGGGGGTTACCTCTATTAATGGACAGGGCCAGCCTTTATATATTATAGATGGTGTTTATGTGAATAACAACAGTGTTTTTGCTGGTGGTCTAAATGAGATTTCCAATGCAGCCGGTGGTGGTGCTTCCTCTACCGATTCCCAGGACAACGCTTCAAATAGGATTGCGGATATAAATCCGGACGATATTCAGAATATTGAGATACTAAAAGGAGCTTCGGCCTCTGCCATTTACGGGTCTAGGGCCGCTGCAGGTGTAATAATTATTACAACCAAAAAGGGGAAGGCCGGGAAAACAAAAATCAATTTTTCCCAAGCCGTAGGATTTAACGAAGCTGTTAATTTGTTGGGTCAAAGAAACTGGACCGCGGCATTGGCAGAGAGTGCATATAGTGAAGGCGCATTGTTTACGGCGGCTGAATCTGCAGGCAGGCTACGTGATTATGAGCAGGAAATTTATGGAGAAAAGGGCTTTATTACCAATACTAATTTAAGTATTTCAGGAGGGTCCGACAAAACCTCTTTTTTTGGCAGTTTTACCAACAATGAGGAAGATGGTATTGTGAAAAGGACCGGGGCATCCAAACAATCGCTTCGTTTAAATGTGGATCACAGGATTACAGATGATATTAAATTATCCTTAACAGGAAATTATATTGAGTCCAGTGCGGATAGAGGGTTCTTCAATAATGATAACTCCAACACCACCATAGGAGTTTCTTTGTTATTTACTAGGCCATGGGATTATTTATTACCCGATGCGGATGGTAATTATCCCGATCACCCTGCGAATTCTTCCAATCAGATACATACCCGGGATGTAATGACGAACAACGAATCTGTTAGTCGATTGATTGCCGGTGGATCTTTGGATGTGAATTTATTTAGAAATGAAAATCAAAGTTTGAAAATGATCCTTAAGGCTGGAATGGACACATACACTCTTAAAACGACCGTTTTTTTCCCGAGGGAATTACAGTTTATGCGACCGGATGTAGGAGGATTGGACGGATTGTCATCCGATGGTACCACACAGAACACCGATGCTAATTTTTCGGGGTTTCTTGTACATAATTTTCGAACCGATAATGAACTTAGTTTTACCACCCAAGCAGGGGTGACCAATGAGCAGTTTTCCCAAAACACTGTTAGGGTAACCTCAACTGGCTTAATAGCTTCTGAACAAAATGTGGATCAGGCTGCCAATGTTAAGGTAGACCAGTTTAGATTGGAACAGGAAGATGCCGGGTTTTTCGTTCAGGAGGAGGTTAATTTTCAAGATAAATTAGTGGGAACCATTGGGATAAGGGGAGATAAGTCCTCAAACAATGGTGATGCCAATAAGCTATTTTATTATCCAAAGGCTTCCGTAGCAATGAATATTCACAATTTTGATTTTTGGAAACTGGAGGCCGTTAATCAGTTGAAGCTACGTGCTGCTTATGGGGAAGCAGGTAATTTTGCGCCAAATGGGGCACTTTTTACGACCTATATAAATTCTTTGATCGACGGAAATGTAGGGATAATTACCCCGGCAACGCTTGGGGATCCCTCCATACAGCCCGAAAGGCAAAAGGAATTTGAAATTGGTCTGGATGCCGGTTTTATCAATAATAAAGTGACCTTGGAATTTACATGGTATAACAAGAAGGTGGAAGATCTAATTCTCCAAGCGGATAACGAACCCTCTTCGGGCTATACCTTTCGATGGGCAAATGCCGGAGCTTTGCAAAATAAGGGAGCCGAAATAGGAATCAATGTAAATGCCTTTGACAATGAGGACTTTTCATGGGATTCCGGAATTAGTTGGTTTAAAAATAAATCTGAAATCACAAAATTAACCGTGGCCTCATTTGATACTCAAGGTTTTGGTACGGGTCTGGGAACATTTAGAATTGAGGAGGGCAAAAGTGCTACCCAAATTGTTGGTAATGATGAAAATGGCAACGTAGTCGTTTTGGGGGATGCAGAACCGGATTTTCAAATGTCATTTAATAACAATTTCAAGTATAAGGACTTCTCTTTATCCTTTTTATGGCATTGGAAAAAAGGGGGGGATAATGTAAATCTAAGTAGGTTACTTTCAGATTTTGGCGGAACCAGTGCCGATTTTGATAAAATGAATTTAGACCCTTCAGGTACCCTCAACAATGGAAGTTATAGGCTAAGTGCCTATGGCGCCGGTTTTGCAGGACCTTTTGTGGAAGACGCTTCGTATTTAAAATTAAGGGAAGTAGGTTTGTATTATAACCTTCCCGAAAACACGCTCCAAAAATTGTTTAAAGGAAATGTTTCCAATGTTAAAATTGGTCTTTCCGGACACAATATCATTAGTATTTTTGACTACAATAGCTACGATCCAGAAGTATCTAATTTTGGTTCGGCAGCAGCAGGGATAGGAATTGAAGTGGCACCATTTCCATCGTCCAAAAGATTTATGTTTCACTTATCAATTGGACTATAACATTTAAAAATAATAATATGAAAATCACAAATAAATTAAAAGTTCTATTTATGACCTTGATCGGATTGCTGGTTTTTGGTTGTACTATTGAAGATGGGAAAGATTTAAACGGTCCAGAAACAACATCCATTTCGGAAGGAGTGTCCAGACCGGAACTTCCTCAAGTGGTGTCCGGAATACTGGCCGATATGAGAGATCGTTTAAATACCCAAGAAGATGTTATTTCGGTTGTTGGCCGGGACTATTGGAGACATCAGAGTTCTGATCCCAGATGGACCGGGGATCTTATGACCGGGGTCTTGGATGATAACGCCTTTTATCTTACAACACCGTATTCGGCCCGTTATGCTGTAGTTAAGGAATGTAATATTTTGCTGGAAGGATTGGAAAATACGACAACAGATTTTTCCGAGGCTGAAAAGGCTGCTATTCGGGGGTTTGCAAACACTATTAAGGCACATCAACTGTTAACCGTACTTAATATGTTGTATCAAAACGGAATACGGACCGATGTGGCCGATCCTGATAATCTGGGCAGCTTCGAAGGTTATGATGCCGCATTAACAACTATTATAGGTTTATTGAATTCCGCGGCCACTGATTTGGCCACCGGAGGGGACGTTTCTCCCAATACCTTGGGCGTATCCTATTTGGAATTCAACAGAGCCCTAACGGCAAGGGCAGCTGCCTATCAAGGTAACTATCCCCTTGTTCTAAGTGCTTTGGAGGATTCCTTTATGGATTTCACAGGGGACTTGTATTTAGGAGCATATTACCAATTTTCATCCGCGGGGTCCGATGAATTGAACCAGTTGTTTTTTGCCAAGAATTCCACGGGTGCCAATGCGAGAATTGCACATCCAGATTTTGTTAATTCAGCCGAACCTGGAGATAGTCGATTGGGGAAAGCGGTACTGAGAACCGACGGCCCACTAAATATTGCAGGATTGACACCTGGGACACATGATGTATATATTTATGAATCCAGTACTGATCCGGTTGCAATAATTAGGAATGAAGAGCTTATTTTGTTATATGCAGAAGCGAATATGGCAGATAACCCTGGCGAAGCTGAAATGGCTATCAACCTAGTGAGGGATGCTGCCGGACTAGACCCTGTTCTTCCAGGTAGTGTGGATGAGGATAGGATTTTGTACGAACGAAGATATTCATTATTTGCCGAGGGGCATCGCTGGATAGATTTAAGAAGGTTTGATAGGCTGGATGAACTGGTAATAGACAGGGCCGGAGACAATAGGGTTGCACAATTCCCTATTCCTCAGAATGAAGCTCAATAATTTGTAGTTGTAACACATCAAATAATCGATGAAAACAGAAACTCCCTAAAATAGGGAGTTTCTTTGGTTTATAAGTAACTATAAAACAGCTGTTTGGCAGTTCAATGTAAATTTAATGTTAACTTAAGGTTTATTTTTCGTAAAATATATGTATCTTTATTTCGTTAGGAGATTATTGAAAAACTTAAAATCCCAAATAAAATGAAAGGAATAACATTGATTTTTGCACTTATATTTTCAGTTGTAATCAACGCTCAAGATATAAAACCTGTTTTTGAACAAGATGGTGAAATATTGAAGGCCACCTATTACCATGATAATGGAGTAGTTTCCCAGGAAGGTCAATTTCTAAATGGAAAACTCCATGGTGAATGGAAGATGTACGGTGAAGATGGAAAAAAAATATCCATGGGTGAATATACCGAAGGAAAGAAAACCGGAAAATGGTTCTTCTGGGATGTCAAAAAATTAAAAGAAGTGGATTTTGTGGACAGTAAAATTGCCAATGTTACCGAATGGAACAACGTGGGTCAATTGGCGGTCAATAAATAATACAATATTTTGTGAATTGAAAACCCGGCGATATTCGCCGGGTTTTTTGTTTTGGATCATGGCGCAGTTGGTCATGCTGCTCATTGTTCAAATAAGGGAGCGTGGCTTTAGACCATAACCTGGCTTTCAAAATCCATGGTATTTGGCCGGGTTTACCAGACTTGGATTGGGAGCCTAAGATAACTTGGGTGATGGGGTATCTCTGCCAAAGGGAGGGGAATGACTGAATTAGGGAGGAGGCTAGAACAAAAAAAGAGCCTGTTTTACCAAAACAGGCTCTTTTCTATTGGGTTGCCAACAACCTAAGCTGCTGCTACTTCCTTAGTTTTTGGCTCACCACTGCCCCTTAGGGCTATTTTTATCCTGTAGGTAATATTAAATAATACAGGTACTATGATCAATGTTAGGAAGGTGGCCACTATCAATCCAAAAATAACTGTCCAGGCCAAAGGACCCCAGAACACCACATTGTCTCCACCTACGTAGATGTGCGGATTAAATTCTGAAAATAAGGCAAAGAAGTCGATATTTAAACCGATTGCCAGGGGAATCAACCCTAAAACGGTGGTTATTGCCGTTAGTAGTACGGGTCTCAACCTTGCCTTTCCTCCTTTAATAATAGCTTCTGTTGCATCTTCCCTGGTTAAAAGGGCCTTATCATCCATGCCAAGCTTTACCTTTTTACGGTCTATGAGTATCTGGGTATAATCCAGTAGAACCACCCCGTTGTTTACCACAATACCTGCCAAGGAAATTATTCCCATCATCGTCATCATGATTACAAAAGACCATCCGGTAATCATCAGGCCTCCAAATACCCCTATAAAACTTAGGAAAATAGCAATCATAATGATCAATGGCTTGGAAATACCGCCAAATTGAAATATCAAAATCAACATAATAAGTCCCAAACCGGTGAAAAACGCCCCGACCAAGAACATCATCTGCTTGTTTTGCTCTTCTATCTGTCCGGTATAGTCTATTTTAATATCGGCAGGAAGGTTTTTAAATTCTTCCATTTCCTTTTGAATCTCGGCTACGATGGCCGCCGCATCCGTAAATCCAGGTTGAAGTCCGGAATAGACGGTTACCACTCGTTTATTGTCCCTGTGTTTAATGGCACTAAAGGCCGAGGTATTTCTTTCGGTGGCTACGGCTGAAATAGGAATTTCCTTGATCTTGCCCGTAGACGGGTCCCTAAAAATGATATTTTGGTTAAAAAGGGCACTTTTATTATATCTTAAATCTTCGCTAAAGCGGACATTGATATCATAATCATCCCCATCTTCCTTAAAAACCCCAGCCTTTTCGCCGAAAAGGGCCCTTCGCAACTGGTTCCCCACCTGCCCTACGGAAACCCCTAGCTCACCTGCCTTCTTACGGTCTACGGCAACTTGCATGGAAGGTTTACTTTTGTTTACATCTATCTTTATTTCTTCTATACCGGCGATGTTTTTGGTATTGATAAAGTTTCTGATATCCTCTGCGGTATTGATCAGTTGGTTGTAATCTTTCCCTTCCAATTCAATGTTAATGGGATAACCTGCTGGCGGGCCATTGGCCTCTTTTTCCACGGAAATGGCCACACCGGGATAAATACCACTTAGTCCGGATTGAACCTTGGCACGGATTTCCTCCGTATTAACACCTCGTCTATATTTAAATTCACTGAAGTTGACGGTGATTTTGCCCTTATGGGGCATCTCTGCCGAAGAACCTCCATCGGCCAAGGGGTTACCGGCACCTTCACCAACCTGGGATACGGCGGTGGTAACAATGAAGTTTTCCCCATTGTGAAAATAAGCCTCGTCATTGACAATACTATAGACCCTTTTTTCAATATCAAGGGTAATTTCATTGGTTTTTTCTATGGCAGTACCCTCTGGGTATTCTATATAGACATATATTTCATTGGGAATATTGTCCGGAAAGAATTCTATTTTGGTTCTTCCACTGCCCACAGACATGCCAAAAAGCATAAACACAACCACTAAAAGCATCGCTGTTATTCCAAAATACCAGTAAACATTTCTTCCCCTTAAGGCATGTACCAATCTTTTCTCATACCAGTTTTCAAAACGGGTCATCGTATTTTTTTGAAAGCGTACTGCCCATTTTTTCAATACGTATTTGTATACCCAAAACATGGCTGCAGTTAAGATCATTACCGAGCCCAATCCTCTCATAGCCCCACCGAACAAAAGGATCAATAAGCCAAGACCTCCCATTACAATACTAATACGTACCAGCTGTTTTAAGGTAAGTTCTTTTTCCTTCGTGTCCATGAAGTTGGAAACCAGCATGGAGTTCATAAAAATGGCTACAAACAGGGAGGATCCCAAAACTACCGATAAGGTAATTGGAAAATAGATCATAAACTGTCCGAATATCCCTGGCCATAAACCAAGCGGCACAAAGGCCGCTACAGTGGTGGCAGTTGAAATAATAATGGGAAAGGCAATTTCACCAATTCCCTTTTTCGCAGCTTCAATACGGGGCATTCCCTCGTCCATTAGGCGATACACGTTTTCTACCACCACTATACCATTGTCTACCAACATTCCCAAGCCCATGATCATTCCGAATAGAATCATGGTATTAAGAGTGTAGCCCAACCAGGACAGGATCATAAAAGACATAAACATGGACATGGGTATGGCAAAGCCAACGAAAAGGGCATTGCGAAAGCCTAAGAAGAACATTAAGACCCCAACCACCAAAATAATTCCGAAAATAATATTGTTGACCAAGTCATCTACCTGGTTGAGCGTTCTTGTTGATGAATCGTTGGCTATGGAAATATGAAGGTCCGGAGGAAAATAGTTGGCCTTTGTGGTCTTGACTATTTCCTTGATTTGATCCGATGCCGATATGGCATTTCGGCCTGCTCTCTTTTTTACATCGAGCATCACCACACTTTCGCCAAATTCCCTAGCGTAGGTAGTTTTGTCCTTTTCGTCAAAATGAACGGTCGCGATATCTTTTAAATATACCGCTCCATTATCCGATTTTACCACAAATTCGTTCAGCTGGCTAGGATCTTCAATTTCGCCCAATATGCGTATGGTACGCCTTTGTCCACCAACTTTTAAATTACCAGCGGACATGGTCATATTGCCATTGCCTATGGCCTGCATAACGTCGTCAAAACTAACCTTGGCCGCCATCATTCTATACACGTCCACCGCTACTTCCACTTCTTTTTCCTGTGCTCCACGAATATCGGCTTTTTTTACTTCTGGGAGATTTTCAATTTCGTCCTGCAGATATTCGGCATATTCCTTTAATTTCTCTACAGGATAATCCCCGGTAAAGTTGATGTTCATGATAGGAACTTCTTCGGAAAAATTAAGGTCGAACACATTGGGTTCTACTTTGGCCCCGTTAAAGGTAGGCCAGTCTTCACTTGCTTTTTCACCATCAACCTCATCCTTTACCTTTTGTTTTGCCGCTTCAACGGTAATCTCTTCGTCGAACTCAACAGTAATAATGGAATAATCCTCCTGCGAGGTAGAAATGATTTCCACCACATTGCTAATATTCTTTAGTTCATCCTCCAAGGGATCCGTTATCAATCTCTCAATATCCTCCGCTGTATTACCAGGATAGGGGGTGCTTATATAGATCTTGGTTTCAATGATTTCGGGGAAGTCTTCCCTGGGCATGGCCAAATAGGATGAAAACCCGATCCATAAGAAGATACCGATCATTACATATATAACCGACGGGTTATCTATAGCCCATGACGATAAGCTAAATTCCTTGTCTGCGTTTTTTTGTAGTTTGCTCATGGACTTGTTAGTTTAAAACTTTTACTTTTTGACCATCTTTAACGCTTCGGGCGCCTTCTTTAATGATATGATTTCCAGTACTGATTCCCGAGAGAACCTCCACAAAACCATTTTGGGTCTTGCCCGTGGTGATGATAATCTTTTTGACTACTGCCTCGTTTTCCGCATTTAAGTCTTCGGCTACGTAGGCATACTGCTCTCCATCCGCATTTTCTGAAACAATACTTTGTGGAATAAGAATGGCATTTTCGCTGGTATAATCGTTCAATTGTACCTTGGCGCTCAAATTGGGCTTAATGGTCCCAGACTTGTTGGGTACAGGGATTTCAACCGTAAAAGACCTATTGCCGGGATTTATAAAGTTTCCTGTTTGCCTAATATTGGTCATAATACTATCGCCTAGGACTGGGAAATAAACTTTGGCTTCCTTTCCATTTTGTATACTGCCAAGATAGGTTTCCGGTACCTCCACTACTATATACATATCGGAAAGGTTCACTATTCTGAAAATTTCTGATCCAGCACCGGGGGCCACCACTGTTCCCTGGTCCTTTATTACATCATCTATAATTCCGGAAAAAGGAGCCCTAATGGTGGACTTGCCTAATTGGCTCTCCATTTGCTTAACCGTATTTTCGGATGCCTCATAGTTGGTCTTGGCCTGTAAATACTGAATCTCGGAACCTATTTTTTGTTCCCACAATCTTTTTTGGCGCTCAAAGGTGGTCTTTGCCAATTGGGCCTGGGTTTTTAGTTGCTCCAGCTGGCTGCCCATACCGCCATCATCTATAGTGGCCAAGATTTGACCCTTGCTAACCTGTTGCCCTTCCTTTACATATACCCTTTGCAATACACCTTGCATCTCTGGATAGATCAGTACATTCTGTTTTGTTTTTACGTCCCCTTGTAGGTCAAGGTAGTGGTCAAATTTTTGGGTATTGGCTATAACTGTGGTCACCAGGGGAAGGTTTTCATTTCCGCTCATGGAGCCTATTACCGAATCCAGTTTTTTCATTTCGTTTTCCAGCACTTTTTGTTGTTCGAAAAGTTCGCTTTTTTTGGCTCTCAGAGCATTGAGGTCAGCTGCTGAGATAAGATCGTCGACCGTTTGTTGATTGTCGTTTCCACAAGAAACCAATAGGGTTCCCAATACGAATATTTGAAATATTTTGTTCATAGTTGTTTGTTCTAGGTTGATGTTATAGTTTACTGTTAAGTACCGTTTCCAATGCCGTTTTCTTGTTGATGACCTCTACCATGGATTGCAAGTATTCCTGTTGTGCAGAGTACAATTGCGTTTGCGCCTGTCTTAGCTCAAAGCTGGAGGCAAGTCCTTCCGCATATTTTATTTCGTTTTTCTTTTCAATACGCTCTGCCAAGGCCAAATTTTCGCTGGCAGTGTTATACTGCTCAATGGAAAAGAGATAGTTGCTCTTGGCTGTTTGGTGTTGTAACCGAATATTTTGTTCGGTCTCGGACAATTGGGTCCTTGCTTTTTCCAAAGCTATTTTTGCCCTGGCCGTTTTTGCACTTCTTCCTAAGGAACTGAAGATGGGAATATGCAAATCCAATCCCAGTACGGACGAATCGAACCAATCCGTATCATTACTAAAAAAGTTGAATTTGTCACTGTAGGAAGTACTTCCATAATTCACAAAAGCATTTAAGGTGGGTAAGGCCAAACTTTTCTGAAGTTTAAGCTCCAATTCCCTTTGCTGGTTAAGATTGGTAACTATTTTAAAGTCGATATTGTTGTCAATTACCAAATCTTCCTCCAAAAGATTTAAACGGATTTGTTCCTGGGCCAGATCGGATAGGGTTTCATTTAATTTGGTAGGGGCGTCTATATCCAGTCCCATAATTAAATTTAACATCTGTAAGGTAATGGTCTGGAGCCTCAAGGAGTTCTTTAGTTGATTGTCAATAGAGGATAGGGTAATTTGCAATTGCTCAACGCTTTCTTCATCGCCGAGGCCATTTTCGAAGAGTTTTTGGGTCTCAAAGAGATTCTTTTCCAAGTTTGCCTTGTTTTTTTCCAAGATGGCAACGCTTTCCTGCGATAATAGCACATTGCCATAGGCTTCAACAACAGCGGTGCGTACCTCCAATTCTGTCTTTTCCTTGTAGTTGCCGCTATAGGCAATAAAGGTTTTTGCCGCCTGAATTCCAACAAGATAAGATCCGTCAAATATCTGTTGTTTCAATGTTGCAGTGGCACTGGCAGTTTGTGGTTGTCCAAAAACAATGGGAATAAAGGTTCCAGGCTCTTGGCCCGCTAATTCACCGGGCAATAACGATACAGGTTGCTTTAGTTGATTTTGATAGCTTACGGCTCCATTAATTTGCGGAAGCCCCGTAGCAATGGTTTCCCATTTTTGCTTTTTGGCATCCAACAGATCCCGATCGGCATTAATGGCACTGTAATTATTTTCAAGGGCAAAGTCGATAGCTTCTTCCAGGGTGAAGCTATATGTTTGTTCCTGTGCATAGGAACAAGTAGCTGTAAATAGCACAAAGAGTGCTAAAAGACTGTTTTTCATGTTGTTATAGTTAGTGTTTTTTGAGTGGTTCATTAATCTGTTTTTATTCATGTGTAGAATCAATGATATCATTTAGTATCTTTCTGCCCTTTGGTGTTACAATTCCACGCAAATGATATTCCAGAAAATAATCCTGTAACTCTTTTGCGGAGAAATTGCCCTCTGGAAAAAAGCGGTCATCTTTAATACTGGCCACTCCCGAAATATAGATACGCGATACAAATTCTACATTTAAATTCTCCCTGTATATGCCTAGCTCCAATCCTCTTTTAATATTGTTTACGGTGCAGTCTTGCATAATCTCGTATTGCTTTTTCCTAAGATTGGCAAAAATTTTAGGATAGTATTTCTGCAATTGATATTGGGGGGAAGATTTTTCATCCTTTAAGTGGGAAATGACAAATTTTTTAATATCGTACAGTTCCTCTATAGGATTCTTTAAATTGGCACATATCAATTCTACACCTGAATTTATTTGGCCCATTAGACTAAAAGTGCATTCCTGCACCAATTTTGTTTTATTTTCGAAATGGGTATAAATCGTTTTTTTTGATATTCCCATTTCATTCGCCAGATCGTCCATGGTAACGCTTTTGAATCCGAGATTCAAAAACATATCCGTTGCCTTTTCCAAAATTTTTTCTTTCATAGAGCAGGCAAAGATAGTATTGGAAACTTATAAAACAAAAAAAGTTTCCTAAGTTTTACGTTTTCTTAACATTTTGGACTTTCACTTTCTTTTTGCGTCGGTAATTGTTTCCCTATGGTAGGTGATTCCTTTTAATGTATTTTTGAATAAAATTGCCATTATGCAGAGTATTGAACAATATAGGTCCGAGTTTTTGGCCCATATGGAAAAAAAAGTGAAAGTTAAGGAACCGCTACATCTATATGAGCCGATTTCCTATATCTTAAATTTAGGCGGGAAGCGATTAAGGCCGGTATTGACATTAATGACCACTGATATTTTTGGGGGCGATTATATAAAGGCCCTGGACGCTGCGTTGGCCATAGAGGTATTTCACAACTTCTCTTTGGTTCATGATGATATTATGGATGGGGCGCCATTGAGAAGGGGGCAGCAAACACTGCATAAAAAGTGGGACTTGAATACTGGGATCCTTTCCGGGGATGCCATGTTGATATATAGCTATCAGTTGTTGGAAAGTTATCCTGATGCCACCTATAAAAAATTAATGAAATTGTTCGGTAAGACCGCCTTGGAAGTGTGTGAAGGTCAGCAATATGACGTGGATTTTGAGAGCAGGGAAGATGTTACAATTCCGGAATACCTGATCATGATCCAAAATAAAACTGCAGTATTGGTGGCAGCGGCCATGAAAATGGGAGCCATAATTGCAGGGAGACCAGACGATTTGCAAGATTTAATATATGACTTTGGAAAGAATCTAGGTATTGCTTTTCAATTGCAGGACGATTTTTTGGATGCTTTTGGGGATCCAGAGAGCTTTGGAAAGCAGATTGGGGGCGATATAATTGAGAATAAAAAGACTTATTTGTATTTAAAAGCCTTGGAAATGGGAACCTTGAAGCAGGCACAGGAATTGGAACACCTGTTTTCCATTAAACCTATGGACCCCACCGACAAAATATCCACCGTAAAGGAATTGTTTGAAGAGACTGGAGCAGTATCTAGAACTATTGAAGAAATAAAGAGTTATACCGATAGAGCCTTCAAAACCTTGGAAAAGCTGAAACTGGAACCAGGGAAAAAGGACCTATTAAGGCAGTTTGGCACTGCCTTAATGAATCGTGAGGTTTAAGATGGTATAGTATATTATTGGGGTCTGGTCAATCCTTTTTCAAATTGGTCAAAAATTCTATTACATCCCTAATTTCCCTTTTGGACATAATGCTCCCCATGGGTGGCATCCCCGAGGCCATATTTTGTCTTTTGTCTATCCTGGACAAGGCAATTTCCATGGGTTCCGCATCCGAAGTCCTTAATATTAACTCATCCTCGGTTTCTTCTTCCAATATTCCCGTAACTGTTTGTCCGTCCTTTAGTGTAACGGTAACCATTCCATACCCTGGGGACAAACGTGCGCTTGGATTGATCAAGGCTTCAAGTAGCTGTTCCCTGTTCAAAATATTACCTATATTGTCCAAAGCAGGACCCACAGTTCCTCCGGCACCACCAAGGGCGTGGCATCTAACGCACTGTCCGGCCGAATTGGTATTAAAATACTGAAAACCTGCCCTTCTATTTCCTCCATTAAGCGTCTCGGTATAAGCCTCCATACCGTCTCCATGGGCTTTTAAGATGTCCAATTGAGCAATAAGCTCTTCGGATTGGGTAGCCTCAACAGCCTCTGTTAAATCCAAGATAACTCCATTGGAAAGTTTTTTGTTATTACCCTGTTTTATTAGGGAACTTAGGACGTCCTTGCTTTTTTCAATCGGCATTTCTCCCAATACACTCAACATTTTTTGTTGTTCATTAATAGATCCACTTTTAAATATGGGCTCTACAATAGCGGGCAATTTTTCTTTGGGGATATCTACTTGGGTTACCAAACCTACGGCTACGGTACGCACATCCCTATCTTTATCTGCCATCCCGATTCTCATGGCCTCTTCAATATTGGCGTAATTTAAAGCCCCAAGTGCGGTTAACATAGCAGACCGTACCTCTGGGGAAGCATGACTTTTCATGATAGTTGCCAATTTGGAATTGTAACCTTCTATCTCGAGGGCACTTATGGACTTGGCCGCAGCCACCAAAATAGTAGGATTTTTATCCTTTAAAAATTCGGGGATATATTTTTCTATTCCCTGTTTAACGGCAAGGGCATCCCTATTAATTTCGCCCCTATATCGTCCGTCCACCCTATCCAAAACGGAAGGGGAGGCCCAAGAACCTATGGCGGCCAATGCTTCACCCCTTAAGGTGCTGGAGACAGTTGTTCTACGTGCAAAGTCGATCAGTAGGTCCAGCTCCCTATCTCCTCCAACCCTAAGTGCGGCATTGATACTTCTTCTCAACAATGGTTCTGAGGTAAATCTTTCTTCTTTCAGCAAGGCGGCCAAGGCAGGCAGGGCAGGTTCAATGGACCAATCATCATTTATTGCCCTAGCGGCCTCAGTAACAATATACTCATCCTGGTCCTTTAAAAATAAGGCCACCTGTTCATTCTGTAATCTTCTTAAAACCAATACAGCGGCAATACGTAAACTTCTGTTTTTGCTATGGGCCAGGGCAACAATTGGGGCAACGTCCCCTATTCTTGATAATGCCAGTACCCCGGCATGTCTTAGATAGAGGTCTTCGTCCTTATTAGCTTCCAGCATGGTCAAAAGTGGCTCAACTGCGTTTTTTTCCGCAATCCTACCCAGGGCTTGGGCGGCGAAAAATCGTACCCGTGCATTTTCGTGTTTAAGTAGGGAAATGAATTCCTTGCCCGCATTGTTATATTTAACATCACCCAAAATTTTGGCGGTCTGTGCCACAATTTCCGGGTCATTATCCTTTAAAAGGTTCAATAAGGGTTGGGCCCTTTCCATTTTTTTTCGTGCCAACTGCCCTATGCCCCAAATTGCATGGATTCGGGCCAGTTGGTTTTCCTTTTGATCAATGGCAGTTACAAAGGCTTTGTAGCCCTTGTTATCCCTATCTGCCAGTTCAAACTGGGCTTTTTGGCGAATGCGCATATCGGGATAAGAAAGGAATTGGATCAATTTGTCAATGTTTTGATCTGTATAGTCCAAAGTCATTAATCGCTCAGTTTCCATACGTTCCGCTTTCAGGTCGTTTTTGTGCTCAGCAACATCCAATTTCCATACACGACCATAATTTTTGGTATCCCAACCGTTCATCCAATCTGCAATATAAAGAGCACCATCGGGGGCGAAACGAATTCCCGTAGGTAGGATTCCACTTAAAATATCTTGTTCCTTATTTAGTTCAAAGGAGGCACCTTTCGGTTTAAGGTCGAAACTCCATATATGTGATCTACTGGGATTGCCAACAAACTCTACCAGAAAGAATTTATTTTTCCATTCCTTGCCCAAGGCGGTGCCCGGGTTGTAGGCCATTCCTGTAGGCCCATTGTGAAAGTTCATAATGGGCGGTATAATATAGGCGGCCTGACCCTCCCAATGTGGAACGAATAGTTTTTCATCCATCCAAACATTGTACCCATTGTTTTTGGGGTCGGTGTACTTGCCATATTGCCAGTTAGAGCGCCAACCTGCATCCGATCCTTCCACTATATATACCAAGCGTTCGCTTTCTCCGCGGTGGTCCCCGTCATTGTCCGCAGTAATAATATTACCGTATTCGTCAAATACAAATTCGTGGGTGTTACGCACACCGGCCGCGAAAACTTCAAAATCGCTGCCATCGGGATTGGATCGGACAATAACCCCCTGATTTGGGTATTTGTGATGTATCCCATCAGCAGTGGTAATATTGGCACCTATATCCCCAATACCCCAATAAATTCTTCCGTCAGGGCCTTCAATGGCTCCCGACATTCCGTGACCACCAAAACCTATATGAACCCCATATCCATGGGAAATGGAAGTTTTATCGTTCATTACGCCATCTCCATCCTCATCGGTAATTCTCCACATATCCGGGGCAATACCAACGAACATATCATTTTTTCTAACCAACAAAGCTCCGGCAACGTCCGATTTTTCTTCGTGAAAATCGTTCAGAATTCTAGTCGCCATATTAGCATAACCAGTAGCATTTTGATCTTCTAACTTCCATATTTCCTCTTTTTGTACCGTAAGGTCTCGCCAATCATGGATACTATCCTTGTTCAGGTCCTTTAGCCACTCGTTTTCAGCACTTTTTTCGGTGGCGAAGGTTTGGTGCAGGAAGTTTTTTCTATCCTCCACGGATTGCATGGCAATGGAGGGTGTCATCCAATGTCTAAATCCCCTAATATCAAATTCTGAATTTTTTTGGCGATTGGTCCTGGTAAGGTAAATGTTTCCATAGTCGTCCACCGACATGGCCACCGGATCCGGAGCCAGTGAATCCGAAGCCCATAAAGAGAGGGTTAACCCATCCGCGACTTGGGCCGGTACATTTTCCCTTATTTCCTTAAATCTGGTTCGGGCCGTTGCCGTATCTTCCTTTATAACCAATAAGGGTTCTTGTGGTTGTTGGGGTTTTTTATTGCAGGAAATGGCAAAAAGGCCAAAAAAAGATAGAATTAAGGCAGTTCTGAGGAAAAATATGGTGCGCATAGGAGTTATCATTTTATAAATTGTAAAATATACGTGTATATATCAGTATTGTAAAATAATGCTTGTTAAATTAAAAATATCCTGCGCACAAAGGCTTTGATAAACTCTTTTTTGGGGCAGGCCAAAATAATGCTTAGGTCTTGCCAAATTGTAGATTTTTCATCTAAAAAGGCAAAGATTTTTTGTGGGGTCCGATTTTTAAACAATTGTCCAAAAATTAACCGCCCCTTATGGTTGTCCTTGTATAGAATATCCAATAAAAGGAGGTCGTAAAACCAAAATCGGTCCCTCTTTGAAAAGGTATTTAGGGGTTTGTCCTTTTTTAAAAAGGGGATTAAGGCCTGTGTTTTATGAACCGTCCGCATAAATGTATAGCCGGAACTGGGCTTGGCCCATCCTCCTGCAACCCCGATATGTAACATGTTTGTGCTATTGTGAAGGTTAAAATCATAGCAGCTCATGGGGATACTTCCTTTTTCCTTTTCTATTATTTCGTATTCCTTACAATTTAGATCATCATTAAGATATGTTTTTATAGCTTCGTCATATTCGTGATCAGGGAGTACCTCTTTGGAAAACAAAGTGTATTCCACCAAAGCTTGCGTTTCGGAAAATGGCAGTACATACATAAAACGGGTATTTCCTTTTTGCGGGACGGAAAAATCCATAAAAGTAGCCTGGTTCCTATCAAAGGTAGGCTTGGAGGTTTTTACAAACCAGCCTATAAAATGTTGCTTTAGAACGGGGTATCTGGTTTGTTTTAACAGTGGCTTATAATCAAAAATACTATTAAATATCCTTTTGCCCTTAAACGTATCAGCATCAGTGGAGACCATAACTTCATGGCCCATATCCTTAATATTTTTTACGTTCCCTTCTAAAAAAGTGATGTTGGCGTGGTGATTAATTTTGTCCCGATACGCATGGTAAAAATCCTCTGCGCGAATCATCTTATATTCATAGGGGGCAATGGGTGTGCGTTTGGAATAATGATCATCCCCTACAAAAATATGGTCCCAGGTTTTGTGTAGAATGGCATCAAATGCACCCCTGCCCTTTTCCCAAAAACACCAGGTGCGATCATTGGGTTTGTTCAAGTCCTTGTCCAACAAAAGAATTGATTTTTCCGAAAAGAAACTATCCTTCCCCAGTGCATTGGCCAATAGCAGACCGGAAGCACCGGCACCAATAATAATATAATCGTATGTGGCCTTGGACATGGTCTCTTTTTGATACAGGATATTTCCAAAAGTACAAATTCTATTTATAGAACATACATTTACTAGAATGGTAAAAGTGTGCCTTTGATTATGGTGTTTTTTCAAGTATTGAGAGCAATTGTTCCGCGTCCAAATATTGGAAATATCGCGCTTGGGCTTTAAAGGTGGAATCCATTAAAACTATTGCGGGCAAGGTAAAGGGGGCATTTTTTCTGCTGGATAACAGAAGGGGAATTTCGTGCACTGGATTGCGTTTATTGCTTTTTTTATTGGTGAAACTTTGTTGTCCAAAAACTATGGTGTCGGTTGTTTCCACATTCATTTTCACGGCATAATAGTCTTTGTTGAGTTTGTGGACTACCTTGGGGTCTTTGAACGCTACCTCGTCCATTTTTAGGCAGGGGGAACACCAAGCCGCATAGAAATCGATAAATACTTTTTTGGGATGCACCTTAAGGGAATCGTGCAACTGCTCGAAGCTGATCCATTGTACCTCGGTGTTGGCTTGGGCATAAGTAATGCAGGAGCCAAAAGTGGTTAGGCCCAAGAATATCCATAAAGTAAGCCTTCTATTCATACTTCTTACAATGATTTGATCCTTAGTCCAACAAAAACGGTTCTGGGTGCTCCTGGGCCATAGACGTAATTACTATCCCTGTTTTTGCCCAGGTCGAAATCGTTCTGGTAGGCATTCGTCAAATTTTTCACCCCTCCGAAAACCTCCATTCCCGTTTCAATATTCGGAAATTCAAAGTTGTGGCCAAGTCTTAGGCTTAGTTCCGTGAAGTTGGTGGACTTGCTATATTCGTCCAGTGCCTGCCCGGTTTCCTCCCCACCAAAATGAACCAATTCCATGGGGCCTGTATGTACTATATTGGCACTGGCGCTCCATTTTTTGGTGGGTGTATAGGTAAAGGTGGCGTAACCATAGTGGTTTGGAGTTCTCAAAAATGCCCTTTTTCCCTCCAAACCTTCAATATTTTCCACGGCATTATCGTAGAGGCTGGATTGAAGGGTTAAACCTGCATCGATTTGAAACAAATAATCAAAATTCGCCCTTGTCTCCAAGGTTATCCCTTTTACAGTGGCACCGCTACCGTTTCTTTTTTCGAAACGTTCACCGAATTGGTCTTCTCCCAATGGATAAAGATAAAAGGCATCATTTAAATGGGTATAGAATCCCTCTAGGGTGAAACCTGCAATAAAATGTTCCTTGGCCTTGTCGTAATTCACTGATGCCGTAAAACTGTTGGAGCGCTCTTCCTTTAATATATCCGATAGGGATATGCGTGAAATACCACCTCCGGCAAAAGCGATATGCAAATCGGTATCAAAAGCTTGCGGAGCCCTGAAACCTGTGCCCCAACCCAGTCTTAATTGTGTCTCTTTTTTCCATTTGTACAATAAAGCAAGTCTAGGACTTATAATGGCCCTGTCCACGAGGTTGTGATGGTCTATTCTAAATCCGGAAAGAAAATTCAAATCTTTGGTTATGTCCCAATCATTTTGGATAAAACCGCCGAGGTTTCTTGTGGTCTGGTCTATTTGGTAATTGTAGGCTTCAATTACATCCAAAACCTCGTCATATACATACTCCGAGCCAAAGGTGAATACAGACTTGCCTCCTAAAAAGGTATTGAATCTATGATTGTATTGTAGCCCTCCCTGATGTGTGCTAACATTGGAAATGCCATAGGGAGGGTCCGCATAAAACTGGCCCAATTGGGGTTCTTCATCCGGGATTATGCCCGTATAATGATCGCGATCTGTATATTGACCGCCATAGTAAAGAATCAAAGCACTCTTTTCTTCATTAAAATTAATTTGATAGTCCAAACTGCCCATGAGTACGTTATGGGTCCTTTCTTCCGACTGCAGGGCCAAGTGGGCGGGTTTGTCCACCATTTCACCTCCATAGCGATATTCATTGATACTGCTTATACTCGCTTCCAGTTTTTGGTTTTCTTGGGGAATGTAAAAGAAATTGGCACCAAAGGAGTTGTTTGTTAGCTGCGGCAGCTCGGAAAAATTATCACCATTGGCATCATAGGTGTCACGGTCCCGCTTACTGACGAAGAAAGTGGCTCCGGCATTTCTTTTGGTGTTTACTACGGTTGCATTTCCTACAAGAAGGTGGTCGTCACTATTGTTGCCCATACTTTGATAGGTATAGGTGAGGGAATAATCGTTTTGCCTTGGAATCTTGGTCATCACGTTTACGGTTCCCCCAATGGCACTGGACCCATATAGGGCCGAGACGCCACCACGGACTATTTCGATCCGCTCTATCATATTGACAGGAATCTGCTCCATGCCATATAAGCCGGTAAGGGGACTAAATATGGGCCTCCCGTTGATAAGAATTTGGGAATAACCTCCTTGGAGCCCGTTTATACGCAATTGGGTATAATTGCAGGTTTGGCAATCGGTTTCAATGCGG